>Ga0209403_10004832_pt1 | contig 14416 bp, 10 predicted proteins | sample ArcticOcean_MG_C_8_FD_187440 | JGI IMG/M metagenome (GOLD analysis project Ga0209403, IMG submission 187440) | Marine microbial communities from western Arctic Ocean - ArcticOcean_MG_CB11_86 (SPAdes) (version 2) | ecosystem: Environmental > Aquatic > Marine > Oceanic | place: Arctic Ocean... | reverse complement strand
CTTCTCAGGACTGTGACCTTTTCTTGGCATTTCTGCCTCCCTTCATGAGAGCCCAGTTTCCAACTTTCAACTGGACTCGTTTGAGGGGGGCAGGTCAGTTGGTGGGCGTGATCGCGGGGTGGTGATCGTGCACGGGCCCCTGCCTTCGCAGGGATGGCGAATCGTTCGCGTGGTTGGCGGTTGGGGTTGGTGTGCGTGATTGCACGCTGCGTGGTCGAAGAGCGGGTCTTAGACCCGCCGCTACCGTGTGTGTGGTGGGTTGATAGGTTCGCGCTCTAATTCAGATGCGGATCCGTGTACGTGTCCAGTCCGTCGTATTGGCCGGGCTGGAGTTCGCGGAAGGTCTTCTTGTAGATCTGGAGGCGGTAGCGGCCGGAGTCCAGGAAGTAGACGCGGAATTGGTCATCGACGGTGACGCTGGTGGGGCGCCAGAACCGCTTTTCGCGGTCCAGGTCGATGATGTGGTCTCGCCACTGGAGCATGTCCGGGTTGGCCATGAGCTTGTCAGCGCCGCGCTCCGTCATTGGCGCATCACCTATGAACTGTTCGATGAACAGCCCGCGGTGGTTGTAGTGCATCCCGCGGTCGTTGCCGCGGTCGCACACGAAGATGTCGCCGTGGGCGTCTACCGCGACGTCGCTGGGGCGGTTGAGGTGACGCTCTTCGACATCGCTGGGGCCGATGATCTGCAGCAGCTCACCGGATCGCGTGAAGCGCTGGATGCGATCGTTGCGCCAGTCTGCGACAAGCAGCGTCTCGTTGACCGGGTCAAAACCGATTCCCCACGGGTGATCCATCTGTCCCGGCTCTGAGCCGACATCGCCGAATCCGCTGATGTATTTTCCGTCTGGCGTGAACTTCTGAATCTTCGAGTTGCGGGTGTTGACCACCCAGAGATTGCCATCGACAGGGTCCACGTGGATTCCGCCGGGGGCGTTGAACTGCCCCGGGCCGTCACCGGCCTCGCCCCAGTAGCCGAGCGTCTTGCCGTCTGTGGTGTAGTTCACCACCACATTGGTGTGCTCGTCCGTGCCATAGAGGTTGCCTTTGCCATCGGAGGTAAACCCCACGGGCGACGGCAGCTTCTCTTCTCCATAGACCTCCGGCTCACCATCAGGCGTGGGCCAGAAGTTTGGTTTGAAGTCATCATCAAGATCGCACACCGCGATACGGACTCGACCGCCAATCGCGCCCACGTGCTTGTTCATCACATAGATGAGGCCATCGCCGCCAAGAGCCACGTCGATTGCGCCGTAGAAGCCGTCAACCAGAAGACGCTGGCCGACTGACGTCTCGAATCGGTGCCCCATCCGGACCAGCATGGGGTAGTCGCCGCCAATTTCATTGCTGAGGGCTACTGGATCAATTTGTACTGTCTGTGGTTCTGGTGTTGTTCCGAGCATCTCAGGCTGCCCCTTCCATGATTCCCTGGAACCGCTCAAAGTTGCCGTTCACTATCTCCTCCGGCGCAATGCCGAACCAGCCCTCGAGGATAGTGGAGTAGATCCCTCGGAAGTCGTTGTTGTAGTGCATGTCACCTGACAGGTGGTCTTCCGGAGCCAGTGACGGGTATTCCGCGTACATGCCACCGTTGATGCGCTCGCCAATCAAGAATGCTCCACCGCCAGAGCCGTGGTCGGTGCCGTTGCCGTTGTCTCGGATACGACGACCAAACTCTGAGAAGACCAGCATGATCACCTCTTCACCCCGGCCATGTGCCTTGAGGTCAGCGAAGAAGTCGCTGATCGCGCGGGATGCGTCCTTGAGCAGGCCAGTGTGGGTGGCGATCTGCGCACCATGGACGTCATAGCCACCCTGCTGCGCGTAGAAGATGCGAGAACCGATGTCAGCGAGGTGGACCTGCGCGATACCGCGGAGGCTCTGGCCCAGCGGCTCATCGGCGTATTCGATATCGGACTTGTACTGTTCCGGCGCCACCGCGAGCATGTCTGCTCCAGTTAGGGCGTCGATACCGGTCTGGCCGATGTGGTTCATGATGAGGCTGGCCTCTTCGAACTCTTCCGGGACGTACATGCGGGTGAAGGCGTTGACGGCTTTGCGCTGCTTGTTACCAGAGAGCGACGTGAGCAGTCCGTAGCCCTCAAGATGCGCGACAGATATCGCCGGGGTGCCTGAAAGGTACATCGCCCGCGGCAGACCCTGCCCAAAGCTCACGCCGGTGCAGACGTTCGTCTTCTGGGGATCAAGCTCACGAATTGTGCGGCCCAGCCAACCCTCAGCGATGATTGTTGATGGCTCAGCGGTGTGCCAGATGTCCATGGAGCGGAAATGCGAGCGATCAGGCTCCGGGTAGCCAACGCCAGCGATGACGGCGACGTTGCCGTCCTGATACATATCCTTGATCTCAGGCATAGAGGGGTGGAACCCGTAGTCATGATCAACTCTCAGAACATCTTCGTCTGCGATGCCTACGGTGTTGCGGAAGTCCTTGTAGAAGGGGTTTGAGTACGGGATGAACGTGTTAAGGAAGTCGTTGCCGCCGGAAAGCTGGACTACTACCAAGATGGGGTCGCGCTTTTTGGCTTCAGTTGTCATTTTTGATTCCTTGTCTGAGAGAGCGAGCGGTAGACATGATGACTAGGCGAACTGGAATTCTTTGGAGGCCGACAGCATCTGGATGACCTGAACTGCTAGATCAGTGAACTCCGGATTGGAGGTACCACCCGAGCATGGGATATCGCCATCAAGATCGAGCTCGTCTTTCAGGACGCGTCGTGTTCGCTCTTCAAGATTCAATTGACCAAGTTCGTAATTACAGCGATCGATGAGCTCGTCCGGTGTGAGCGTCAGGTCGGAACCCGGCAGGCGGTTGATCATCTCGATCACGCCCGGGGCTTCGAGATTGGCAAGGCGCTCAGTCGCGAAGTTCACCCTCTCTATTAAGAACGCAGAGTCGATCCACTCGTGCCCCGTGTGCCATCCCTCAACCGTTGGCGGGTTCAGCAGCTCTTGCCCCATGGCCAGGGTCGCCAACTCGAGACTGGCGAGACCGAACTCATACTCTGTGGTGTGCTGGCCAGTGAGCTTCATTACGCCCACCACATGCTCAGCAGGGCTCTTCACGCGTGCGTAGCGGGCATCTTTGAAGAAATCTGAATGGAACAGCGCCCGCATCACTTCCCGTATCTCATGGCCCGAATCGAAGTAGACGCCTGTCAGGAATTCGATAGCCGCATGATCTGGCGTATCAGAGACGAAGTAGCGGTAGATATTTTCAGCCACGAACTGACCGGTGGCTGGCTGGCGGACCACTATGTCGACAATATCGTTGCCATCAAAGTTGCCGGTCTCGCCCAGGAACGTCTTCTCTTCGTCATCGTGATCGTAGTCCCGGTAGACGAAGTTGGTGTCGTACCAGCCGTTGGGGTAGCGAGGGATGGTCTGATCGATCGTCCAGCCGGTGAACGCTCGTGCACACGCGCGCACATCGTCCTCGTTGTAGTTGCCACGCCCCATGCTGAACAGTTCCAGAAGCTCGCGCCCGAAGTTTTCATTGACCGCTTCAGAGTGGTTCGTCTGCTGATCAAGCCACCAGATCATGGCCGGGCTGTGCGACAGCTCCCACAGCATCGCCTTGAAGTTGCCCAGGCAGTTGTCTCTGAGCATCTCAAGGTGGTCGCTCATCATTGGAGAGTTGTTGACCTTGGCGCGCCCGGTGGCAAAGCGACTGTGCCACATGAGGGTCATCTTCTCTTCAAGTGGGCGCTCGGAGTTGATCATTCGATAGATCCAGCGCTTGGAGAACCACTTCACAGACTCCTCGTCTGCGTGGTCCTGGTGGAATCGCTCCAACAGATCCTCAACAGGGCGAGGCTTCTGTTCGATTGCCAACAGTTCATCGACGACGGTGTCGTAGCCGATCTCTGCCAGGCGCTCGGCTTCTCTGGTCGAAACGCTAAAGCCTGCTCGCCTCATCAAATGTGCAATAAGACCTACATCGGTCTCTACGCTGGTTGCCAATGTGTCTTCTCTTCCTTTCTTATCGACAGCCACCAGTACGTTCGCCTGAACGGCTATCAGTCCATCGCGTTCACCCTCATTCATCGAGGGATCGTGTTAGCGAGCCATTATGTACCCACTTAGCAATTTTGTGTGCAATACTGGGTCGCACAAGCTCCGGGCTGCACGCCGTTCCGAGTGAATCACGAGTAAATGGAACACTCCGGCAGAGCGCCCCAAACGTGAAAAGTCCCATTTCACTTGTAAAGCGGCACCAGAATCGACGTAGAGCGATTTTCCCTCCAAACAGACTTACCTGCTACATCGCTCACTTCACATCCTCTCCAGAGCAAAACATCAGTATTGAACTGGGAAACAACCTCAAAACAGGTGTTTTAAGGCCCTTTTCAAGGTAAAAGATGGCGCTGACCACCTGAGCCCCCTATAGCTGCGGGGTAACCACCAGAACGACTAAGTTATCGCGCCCACCAGCACCAACGATTGCAGTGCTTACGCGCCATCGGAATTGCCGCCGCATGCGACTTTCTGAATGGCACCTAGATTGCGTTATTTGCGCACTCCCAGGCAGTACGAAATGGCTTCCTACGCTCGCGCTCTTTTTCGTGGCCCGCAGCGCGCATAGCCAGCGAAGTTAATGCCGGAATGGCCTTGAAGCGCTGTCCGCGCTAAATCCCCTTCCCAATAAGCGATTCGGCCAATTCATTTCGCTATTCCGAGCGACCACCCGAGTTAATGGCGAAATAGGGGTCTAGGTGGGCCGGTATTTTCGCCTACATGGCAATCGACTACCTGGTCTCCAGTATTTTCGCTGTTTATGGCACCACACTGGAGTATACCAAATACAGAAAGTACCCAAGAAATTCGCATATTTATACTGAGATCTATTTAATACTTCCTAGTATTCTCTCAGTATACTAAAATAAATAGATTATCAACCCAAGCAAGTTGTTAATGGCCATAAGGATTGGTCACGCAATCGACCATATGGAGTTAAGTGTTTCCGCCAGTTGTCCTCGCCCCTGTGGAAATGATCTCTCCGTCGATCCTCGGACGATTTTCACGTCCAGAACGTCGAATTTTTATTAAAAACTTTAGTGTTAGTTTCTGGCTGATATCGACCGCCTTGAGAATATTGCTTATATGCCCTCCCAGAAATGTACTTTCCCCCTTGTACGAATAGTCGTCATTTAGGCTTCAAAACCCGGTTTTTACTCCTGAGAAGGCGCGTCTTCTCGGGCGGGCAGCTTGAACAGGTTTTGAGAACGATTTACCCCTGGCTCTCTCGGTCCTTCCGCGCTCATCTGAATATGGGTTCACAGGAGGCTGTGAATCTGGATTCTGAGCACGCCCCTCATTGATTCTCACAACGCGGCTCAACTGTCCTATAATCCAGCAACCAATTTCCACAGCCCTGACAGAAATCAGGACGTGGATTCGACACCCAGGTGAATCTGAATATGGGTTCGCAGACGGCTGCGAATCTGGATTCTGAGCACGCCCCCTGATTGATTCTCACAACGCGGCTCAACTGCCCTATAATCCAGCAACCAATTTCCACAGCCCTGACAGAAATCAGGACATGGATCCGACACCCAGGTGAAATGGCATATTTTCGTATGGCAACAAATATCTCCAAAGACGTGTTGATGCTCATGCTTGAACGCATGTGGCGCATACGTCATTTCGAACTGAAAGTGATTGAGGTGTACAGCGCAGGAGAGTTCGTAGGCGCAGCGCATCCTTATATAGGGGAAGAGGCTGTCGCAGTTGGCGCATGTGCTGCTCTGAATGATTCTGACTACGTTGCGGGCAACCACCGTTCACACGGTCACCCCATCGCAAAGGGTGCCGACCTTAATAAGGCGATGGCTGAGATCTACGGGCGAGTTGATGGCTATTGCAAAGGCAAAGGTGGCTCAATGCACCTTGCGGACTTCTCAGTGGGCATCCTGGGCGAATCAGGGATCCTTGGTTCCTCAGTCCCCGTGGCCACTGGCGCGGGCCTTGCAGCCAAGATTGAGGGTAAAGACTTCGTTTCCCTGGTGTTCTTTGGCGATGGCGCCTCAAACCAGGGCGCACTTCACGAATCAATGAACCTGGCCTCTGTATGGAACCTGCCGGTCATCTTTGTTTGTGAGAACAACCAGTACGCCGTGACAACGTCATACAGGGACACTGTGTCTGTAGAGCACATCTCAGATCGTGCCCAGGCTTACAACATGCCCGGCATACTGGTGGATGGGCAAGATGCCATCGCCATGTTCGAAGCGACCGCACAGGCTGTCGAGCGAGCCCGAGCAGGTGAGGGTCCCACACTCATTGAAGGACTCACCTACCGTTACGAGGACCATTCCCTGGGTCTGGACAAGATCAGGAAGTCTGAGTACCGGGAGCAGTCTGAGATTGACGAGTGGCGTAAGCGTGATCCGCTGGACATCCTGACCAAGAACATAGTCGACAGCAGCACCGCCACTCAGGAAGAGTGCGACGCGATAAGCGCCAAGGCAAGCGATGCTGTAGACGAGGCGACTGAGTTCGCTCGCAACAGTCCGTTCCCAGATGCGTCCGAGCTCTACGAAGACATGTTCTCCGGAGAGATGCCGATCCCGTGATCTTCACGCTTGCCTTTAAAGGCAGAAGAGGTAGAGGGAAAAGAGGAAACCACCTCTCCCCTACTGGAACCTACGTGTCCACTTTTATAGAAATACGAGAAACAAATAATGGCTGATAAATTTTTCATGCAGGCACTGAGCATGGGAATCGCTGAAGAGATGCGCCGTGATCAGAAAGTATTCTTCATGGGCGAGGATATCCGTGCGAGCGTCTACGGCGCTGCTGCGGGCATCTACGATGAGTTTGGCGATGACCGAGTGCTCAACACTCCTTTATCCGAGAACGGGTTCTTTGGTGCGGCCGTCGGCGCTGCAGCAGTCGGAATGCGCCCAGTTGTTGAGACGCTGACCAGCTTCATGTGGGTTGGCATGGACCAGCTGGTGTCGCAGGCCGCCAAGATGCGGTACATGTTTGGCGGTCAGGCCACCCTTCCGGTGGTTTACCGTGCCGTGATGTACTACGGCGGTAGCTCGGCTGCTCACCACTCTGACCGTTCATACCCCGTCTATATGAACATCGGCGGCCTCAAGATAGTGACCCCCGGCACCCCGGCGGATGCCAAGGGACTGATGAAGACGGCGATCCGAGACGACAACCCCGTCATCATCTTCGAAGACGGCACGCTGCTGGGTACCAGGGGCGAAGTTCCCGATGATCCAGACTTCACAGTGCCTTTTGGTGTCGCCAATATTCTCCGAGCTGGCACGGACGTCACAGTCGTTGCGATCGCTGGTTCCGTGCCTCACGCAGTTGCTGCGGCCGAAGAGATGGCCAAAGAGGGCGTGTCGGTAGAAGTCATTGACCCGCGCACGCTTGTTCCACTGGACAAGGACGCAATCCTGAACTCCATTGGCAAGACGGGCCGTCTGGTCGTTGCTGATCCTGCAGCAAAGGTTTGCAGCGCAGCCAGCGAAATCATGTCGATCGTTGGAGAAGAGGCGTTCTGGGATTTGCAGGCCCCGATGCAGAAAGTGGCCTCCAAGCAGGTTCACATCCCGTTCTCCCCTGCCCTGGAGCCGCTCGTCTACCCAACTAAAGACAGCATCATCGAGGCGATCAAGAAAACGATGAACTAGGGAATCGCCCTGGTCTGAGCTAGTAAACAAATCGGTAGGGGCAGGTTTCAGACCTGCCCCTACCCACCTATCCTCTCTTTAACTAAGGAGCCCCGATGCCCGCGCATGAAAATGTCAAAGCGCTGACCTTTGATTTGTTTGGAACCGTCCTCGACCTTGGCGGGAATCTTACTCCGTACATAGCGAAGTTCCTGGCAGCGAAGGGATCAGATGTCGACGCAGACGCGTTCTGGGCGCAGTGGCGGTATCGTCAGCGGATCGAGCAGTATCAGGACAGCCTGGTCCAGATGGGCCACAGCGGCTATCTGGAGACGGCACAGAGGGGTTTCAAGTACGTCTGCAGCCTGAACGATGTGGCTGTGAGCGCAGAAGAGGCAGATGAGTTCATGCAGGCATGGCAGAATCTGCAGCCCTTCCCGGACGTGCTACCGAATCTGCCGAAGCTGGCGTCGCGCTACAAGCTGATTGCGCTCTCCAACGGCAATCGATGGTTCCTGGATCATCTGGTGGCCAACCAGATCAAGTGGGACTTCGACGATATCATCTCCGTAGATGAGTTTGGCCGCTTCAAGCCGCACCCGTCTGTTTATCGCGGCGCTGCGCGCAATCTTGGCCTTGAAGTCGGCGAAATCATGATGATCTCGTCCAACTCATTCGATGTAATGGGCGCCCGCATGTGCGGCAACCGCGGATCATTCGTGAACCGCTATGAGCTGCCGTTTGAGGACACGACGTATGTGCCCGACTATACCGTGGCGGATTTTGGCGGCTTGGCGGCGGCTATCGTCTAGGGGCATATACGCCACTGCTCAGCCGAAGCTAGGTCGCGCATAGATGCGGTGTGGCGTGTCTGGATCCCGGAAATCTCCGCGGGCTTCCGATTCCGGGATGGCGGTTGAGTGCGCGTTTCTCGCGTTGAGTGGCTGGGGGGACCGCAGCGGTAGCCATCCCAATGCCTCATGCGCAATTGAGGCTTTTGCGCTCACGGTGGAGAGGGTGGTCGTAGTGCGCCAGGCGATACGCCCTTGCCTCGGTTCGCTTATGATGCCCGGCACTATGCCGAGTGAATACCTGCAGCGTCGCATCGACAAACTTCTCGCGGAGGCTGAAGAGGCCGCTGACCAAGAAAATTGGGAGCGAGTAAACGATCTTGCTCAGCGAATTCTAGGTATCGATACGGAGAATGATGACGCGTGGGGCCTGCTGGCTCTGGCAGGCGGAGAATTACTTGCCGACTCGACCCCAGTTGTCGATAGTCCCCAGGCCACGTCCGAAACAGTCGATACACCCGCCTCGTTCGCGAATGGCCGATACACGGTCCAATCTCTCCTGGGCGAAGGCGGCAAAAAAAAGGTCTACCTCGCCCACGACACCACTCTTGATCGCGACGTCGCGTTCGGCCTGATCAAGGCAGAAGGTCTGGATCTGGAAGGACACCAGCGTATTACTCGTGAAGCGCAGGCGAGTGCGCGCCTCGGCGACCATCCCAACCTCATGCCGATCTTTGACCTTGGCGACGAAAACGGCCAACCGTTCATGGTTCAGCCACTCATGGTTGGCGGTGATGTTGGGACTCTGATTGAAGATGCTGAAGACGGCATGCTCACCCTGGTAGACGCCCTGCGCATCTCCAGCGAGATATGTCGGGGGCTCGCGTTCGCCCACGAAAAGGGCATCATCCACCGCGACCTGAAGCCGGGCAACGTGTGGCTGACTGATGACGGCACCGTTCGTATCGGTGACTTCGGCCTCGCGCTATCGCTCGACCGCTCACGTCTCACGCAAGAAAAGATGATGGTTAGAACGGTGAGCTATATGCCCCCTGAGCAGGCCACCGGTGGTGATGTAACTGCGCAGGCCGATCTGTATTCGCTGGGAGCGATGCTCTCTACGAGATGGTCACCGGCAGGCCTCCGTTCATGGGCGATGACGACATTGCCATCATCGGCCAGCATGTAAATACGCCGCCTGTGGCCCCAAGCTGGCACAACCAGTCACTGCCGCAGACACTGGATTCGCTCATCATGCGTCTGCTAGCGAAGGACCCTGCTGAACGTCCTGCCAGTGCTTCGGAGGTATTGCAGGCGGTGGAAGCAATTGATCCGGCTGATGCCGCCGTCGCCCATGAAGAAGGCCAGGGGTCGCTTGATTCGATGTCCGGTGGCGTCTTCGTCGGTAGGCACCGGGAGATGGACACCCTGAAGGCTACTTTCGAGGAGACGCTTGGTGGCCACGGCAAGATGGTCGCGCTGGTTGGTGAGCCAGGTATCGGCAAGACCCGCACAGCACAGGAACTGGCGACCTATGCATCGATGCGTGGCGGTCAGGTGCTCTGGGGCCGCTGCTATGAGGGTGGTGGAGCGCCTGCTTACTATCCGTGGGTGCAGGCGATACGCAGCTACGTGACCGATAGAGATGCTGAGACGATTCGGCGCGAGATGGGCAGCACTGCGTCGGTGATCTCCGAGATCGTACCGGATGTGAAAGAGCGCCTACCTGACATCCAACCTCCGCCACAAGTAGACGACCCTGATTCAGCACGCTTCCGGTTGTTTGACTCGATAACCACATTTCTGAAGATAGTCTCAGGAGGGCAACCTATCGTCCTCATGCTGGAAGACCTTCATTGGTCGGACAAGCCATCTTTGCTGCTGCTGGAGTTCGTGGCCCGGGAGATCGGTAACTCAAGGGTGATGATCGTTGGTAACTACCGGGATATGGAACTCAGCCGGAGACACCCGTTATCGATCACGCTGGTGGAACTGTCTCGTGAGCGCCTGTTTGAACGAGTATTGCTACGTGGCCTCCAGAAGCATGACGTGCACCGCTTTATAGAGGTTGCAGCAGGCATTGATCCGCCAGACGCGCTGGTGGATGCAGTATTTACCCAGACAGAGGGCAACCCGCTATTCGTCACGGAAACAGTTCGACTCCTGATTCAGGAAGGGAACATCACATCTGGGGCGCAGACAGAGGGCGGAACATCTTCGTGGGAGATACGGATACCCGAAGGTGTGCGAGAGGTTATTGGCAGACGACTGGACAGACTCTCTGAGCGATGCAATGAGATCCTCACCACTGCCGCTCTGGTCGGCAGGCAGTTCCGGTTTGGCGTTTTGATGAAACTGGTTGATGACGCGACTGAGAACATGCTCCTCGACGCGCTCGATGAAGCGCTGGAGGCTCGCATCGTGGAAGAAGTACCTTCCGAAGTTGGCCTGTACCAATTCGCCCAAGCGCTAATGCAGGAGACGCTCACATCTGAGTTATCGGCCACCCGGACAGTGAGGCTCCACGCTCGCATCGCTATGGCGCTCGAAGAGTTCTACGGGGACGATGCCGAGACGCACGCCACAGAACTCGTTACGCACTTTGCGGAGGCCGAGACCGTTCTGGAGTCAGAGCGACTGATCCATTATTCGAGTTTCGCTGCCGTGAGCGCACTTTCCGGATATGCGCATGAAGAATCGGCGCGCATCGCCACGCGCGCGCTGGGATTGCTCCGGGCCGGAGACTCGTCTCCTGAACATGCTGGCTTCCTGGCGACACTCGCTCAGGCGGAGGCAGCGATGATCTCTGATCCGTCGCAAGCGCAGGGCATTTGGGATCGGCTTGAAACATCAGTCAAAATGTTTCTCGACGCAGGGGATATTGCGTCTGCGGTGGAGACAGCGACCATCCCTATTTCGACGTTCGCAGTGTCGCGAGGCCCTGAAGCGCTTCTGGTGTCCCTTGTTGACAAAGTAAACCCCGGATCGGCCGAGGAAGCGCGTATTCAAGAGCGGCTCTCGGTGGCCTCAATGTGGGAATCTCACAACACAGCAACCGCGCGGATTGCAGCTGAGAGATGTATCGACATCGCGACGCAATTGGATGATAGAGATCAAGAAAGTGCCGGGCTCGCGGCGATGGCGCTCCTGTACCTCGCTGAAGCGAACTTCAAAGAGAGTCTTAACTACGGAGATCGAGCGGCCTCAATGGCAGCAGAGTCCGGGAATCTCCAAGCGAAAGTCCGCGGCCTGGTCTGGAAAGCCCTTGCGGTGGGCTGCCTTTCGGGGCCCGATCTCCACAGGAAGGCGGCGAAGGAAGTGCTCGAGCTGGCTGAGCGTATCGGCGAAAGAACATACATGTACCAGGGCTCAGTGCAGATGTTGACCGCCAACATCAACGCGGGGAAGAGCGGCCGTGAACTCTTTGATGATGTTCCTGATCTGGTTTTGAGCAGGGTTGCCGCTGAGAATATTCTGGGCGAGTTCCACTACGGCGATTTCCGAAAACGGCAAGTCATCCTCGACGAGTGCAAACAAATCATTGAGAACAGGGCCCGACTCACTGCTAGCACCTCACTCCGATTATTGGCAGCGGCACTTGCAGGTCGAATCTCTGGTGAGAAGGAAATTCTCGACGCGGCACTTGAGGCGGCCGAGCATCTGCTTGATCCTGATGGCTCAAATTGGGATCAAATCCGGCTTCATTTGTGCCGATTGGTCGTTGCCGTTGAGTCGCCCGATGCCGGCTTAGCAAACAACGCCCTCAAAAAATTGAGTTCGCTTCCCACCACCACGCCCGGGTTGCCATTCGCTTGTTCGGACCGGCTAATGGGCCTTGGATATGCGACTGCTGGAAATGCTGACGCGGCGGAGGCTTCATTCGGTAAAGCGCTCAACTGGTGCCGAGAGAACAAATCAATTCCAGAAAACGCCTGGGCCGCCTCAGATTTCGCAGAGTTCCTCATTGAGCGCGACTCACCCGGCGACAGCGAAAAGGCCACTGAACTCCAGGACGAAGCCATTGCTATCACCACCAAACTCGGCATGAAGCCGCTGCTGGAACGGGTGCTGGCGCAGCGAAAGATATTGAAGGCGTAGGCCGCAGATCTACCCTAGGTAGCGCGCTTCTAGCGGGGTCTCTTTGTAGCTGTCCGCTACTCGCTCCACGCGGTAAGCGCTGCGATCGGGATCCTGCGTGACGATTTCGTGTAGCTCATCACCCACGTAGTGAAGAGCGCAGCCGTCGTCGGTGGCGATTCCGTCGGAGACTTCGCCGGTGCTGATCAGTTCGCGATATGTGGAGGGGCGGTCAGGGTGTGAGCCATAGTGGGTGGAGTTACTTCCTCTAAGCAGGCCGACGCATTTCAGCGATGTCAGCCCCTCTGGAATCGAGTCCGTGATGCAGTCGTCGAACCAACAGATTGATCCGGCGCTGGTGCCTGATAGCACGATTCCGGCTTCCCATGCCTCTCGCATGATTTCGTCGAAGCCCCACTCGTTCCAGAGCGCCATCAGATTCTTAGTGTTGCCGCCGCCCACGTAGATGATGTCATTGCGCAGGATGAACGAGCGGATGTCCTTCTGCGGCGGCGAGTAGAGACTCAAGTGAGACGTCTCGCACTCGTGCCGACCGAACTCCTTGTAGAACTGGACCGTACTATCTGCGTTATCGCCGGTGGCGGTTCCGACGTAGCAGACCTTTGGCCTTGCTGCGCTTGTGAGGGTTAGAAGATGCTCACGTAGGAGTGGTCGCTGCCACTGTGGAGGGAAGAAGTCGCCGCCAATGCCAAATATCTGCTTGTCCAAGGTCTTCGCTCCTCAACTTCAGTCAATCTACGCGGGCCCAATCACAGACCGGCGTGGATCATACTTGGTTGTAGCGAAAGCAGTCGACCTTGTGGTCGTTGACCATTCCTGTGGCCTGCATGAAGTCGTAGCAGATGGTTGAGCCAATGAACTTGAAGCCACGCTTCTTGAGCGCTTTGCTCATAGCATCAGAGACGTCGGTGGTAGCGGGAATCTGGTCCATTGAGGCGACTTTGTTGGTAAGAGTCTTCCCCCCCACTAGATCCCACAGGTAGGCGTCAAAGCTTCCGGACTCTTTCTGGACTTCGAGAAACAGCTTAGCGTTGATTATGGACGATCCAACCTTGAGCTTGTTGCGAATGATCCCGGGATTGGCCAGCAATTCGGCGACTTTCTCATCACCATACTCCGCAATGATGGCGGGCTCGAAGTTGTCGAATGCCTCTCGGTATCCGTCGCGCTTTCTGAGGACGGTGATCCACGATAGTCCCGCTTGAGCGCCCTCTAGCATCAAAAACTCGAACAGCGTGCGGTCATCGTGAACGGGTGTTCCCCACTCCTCGTCGTGGTACTTCATCATGAGAGGGTCGTCGCCAGCCCATTCACATCGACTTGTGGCAGCCATTAAGTGATCCTTCAACCGTAAAAAATGCGTATTATCGAATGATGATTACAGTCAGCCGAATGTCCACAATTCCCGCTGCTCTGCTTCTCGTCGCTATTGTTGCGATGGCGTGCAGTTCATCGCCCTCCGAACCCGAGCCAAGCCCCATGCAAACCGGGGTATCGGTGCCCGAGTCGAAAACCGCGCTCCCCACTATTACACAAACTGCCACCCCGCCTCCAGAGTTCATTCCAATTGAGGGTGGCATGGCGATCCCCGCATTTATTGCGCCACAACTCGACGCAATTCAAGACGCGGTGGAGTTGATCCGAGGGTACGTGCCCGAGGGTGACGTAAACCGCCAACTATTGCCCCGCGAAAAGTTGCAAGAGCACCTGGTTGCCACGTTCCAAAGTGATGAATTCCGCACCTCAATTGAGATCGACGACCGTCTTTTCAAGCTTTTAGGCATGGTTGATGGTGATCTTGACCTCACAGGTGAATACGAGGTCTTGTACGGGACACAGGTAGTAGGTCTGTACCAGAGCGAAACAGATCGGCTCTTT
>Ga0209403_10004830_pt1 | contig 14417 bp, 18 predicted proteins | sample ArcticOcean_MG_C_8_FD_187440 | JGI IMG/M metagenome (GOLD analysis project Ga0209403, IMG submission 187440) | Marine microbial communities from western Arctic Ocean - ArcticOcean_MG_CB11_86 (SPAdes) (version 2) | ecosystem: Environmental > Aquatic > Marine > Oceanic | place: Arctic Ocean... | reverse complement strand
TAATATTCATTTTTTTAAATTTAAAAGCACTTTAGTTCAAGTTTGAATTTTTTTTTTCTTTTGTTTTTTCTCTCTAGCAATTCTACGATCAGCTTTATCGGAAGCGTTTTGAATATCCACTTGAGAACAAAGATTAGAAACCACAGGATCTTTAGGTGATAAATTTGAAGAGTTCCAATAGCCATTATTTTTTATTAGAGATACAGTATTTTTTGTACTACCCACAAGTTTTCCTATTTGTCCTTCTGATAGATTGGGGTAATTTTTGATTAGCCAAAGAGCAGAATTAGGCCTGTCTTCTCTTTTTGAAAGTGGAATATAATTTTTACTTTTTGCTTTTGATTTTATATCTAAAATTTTTTTATTTAATGTTAGTTTTTTACTATTATCATCTGAACAAGTTTGAATTTCTTCTCTTGTTAATTGCCCGGCTAAAATAGGGTTATAAGCTTTTATTCCTTTAGCCACATCTCCATCCGCAATACCTTTAATTTCCAATTCATGCAAATCGCAAAAATCAGCAATTTGTTTAAAACTTATTTTAGTATTTTCCACTAACCAAACAGCCGTAGCTTTTGGCATAAAAGGCTTGTCACTCATTATTATTTTTCTTTTTTTTCTGATCTGAAATTACTAAATTTCTTATTAAATTTACTTACTCTACCTTTATCCATTAATTTTTGCGTTCCACCTATCCAAGCAGAGTGAGACTTTGAATCTATATCTAGTTTTAGAGTATCACCATCTTTTCCCCAAGTAGACATTGTCTCAAAATGACTTCCATCAGTCATGACAACCTTTATTTTATGATAATCAGGATGTATTTTTTTTTTCATATGAAATAATCTATTATATTAAAAAAAAATCATTGACAATAAAAAAACCAACTATTTTAAGAGTTCAATCATTTCTAGGCCAATTTTAGAGTTTGATGCCAAAATATTTTTATTTTTAATATAATTAGCTTCTCCTTTAAAGTCAGTTACAAATCCTCCAGCTTCTTTAATAAGAATTATACCCGCGGCAATATCCCAATAATTTAAATTTCTTTGCCAAAAACCGTCACATCTTCCTGCTGCCACATAAGCCATATCAAGAGCAGCACTTCCCATTTTTCTAACAGGAATATCTACTTCAGATGCAATTTTTTTATATTCTTTTTGAATTAAATCTTCATCTTTTGATCCATGCCTTACCCCCCCAGTAAATATCATGCTATCTTTCAAATCACTTCTTCCAGAAACACGTAATCGCTGATTGTTCAAATAAGAACCATTTCCTTTTTCCGCAGTAAAGATTTCATCCTTAATTGGGTCAAAAATAATTCCATCAACTATTTCATTATTTTTTTCTAATCCTACAGATATACAAAAATGTGGAATTCCATGAAGAAAATTAGCTGTTCCGTCTATAGGATCTATAACCCATTTAAATTCTTCGTCATTTTTTATTTCCCCAATTTCCTCGCTTAATATTGAATAATTGGGACGTGCTTTACTTAGTTCATCAATAAGAATTTTTTCAACTTTTTTATCAGAAGCTGTTACAAAATCACCAGGTCCTTTAACTGAAACTTGAAGTTTTTCTATCTCACCAAAATCTCTTATCAAATGTTTAGCAGCATTTCTGCAGGCTTTCATCATAACATTTATATTTGCTGAATTTAACTTCATTTATTTAACTTTTTTAATGTATTCTAAGTTTCTTGTATCTAAAACAATTTTATCTCCAGAATTAATAAATGGAGGAACCGTAATATTAATCCCATTTTCTAATGTTGCAGGTTTATACGAGGATGAAGCTGTTTGCCCTTTAATTGCAGCATCAGTAGTTTCAATTAATAATTCGACAGAAGAAGGTAGATCAACAGATAAAGCTTGATCTTCGTAAAACTGAACATTTACTTCCATATTTTCTTTTAGAAGTTTGCTTTTTTCACCCAGTAAAGATTTATTTATTTGAATTTGTTCAAAATTAATTTGATCCATAAAGTGGCAGCTGTTTTCATCTTCATAAAGAAAATTAAATTTTTTATCATCTAAATGAGCTCTCTCAACTGTGTCACTTGACCTAAATCTTTCGTTTAACTTGGTTCCTTTTTTTACACTCTTAAGCTCGACTTGATTAAAAGCACCACCTTTTCCAGGCTTAACATGTTGAGCTTTTAGAACTGACCACAAATCATTTTTATGTTCTATGATCATTCCTGGTTTAATTTCATTTCCTAGTATCTTCATTTTTTACTTAAATCTTTTTATTGCTGAAACAGGATCTAATTTTTCATTATTCCAAATATAGCCTGAGCAAGCAATTAATTTTGCTCCATTAGATAAAACTTTTTTATAATTTGAGTTATTTATTCCACCTATTGCAACGATGGGGATATTAATTTTTTTTTTACTCCAACGCAATAAGGCTAAGTTGGCATTATACTTGGTTTTTTTGGTTGAAGATTTAAAAAATGCTCCAAACGCAATATAATTTGCTCCAATTTTTTTTGCATCTAAAGCTAATTTTTTTGAATTATGACACGTTACGCCAATAATTTTTTTTTTACCTAAAACTTTCCTGCTGCTAATATAATTCAAATCTTTTTGTCCAATATGACAACCATCAGCATCAATAGTTTTAGCTACAAAAGGGTTGTCGTTAATTAATAATTTAACTTTATTTTTTTTAGTTATTTTTTTAATTTTTTTAGCTATTTTAATTAAATTCACAGTAGATATTTTTTTTAATCTTAACTGAAAGTATTTAACTTTTTTAGTTTTAAGCACTTGATCAAGTTGATTATAAAATTTTATGCTCCTTATGATTTGAGGTGATATTAGATAGATGTATCTTCTCAATTTTTTATACAGCTGTAAGTTTTTCTAATTCAGGAGTCCATTTAGCTGAAGTAGAAAGTCCATTCATTTTTGATCTATGATTAAAAATTATTTGTGTACTTGATTTATTTTTTATATTTTTTCCCCAATTTTTTAGAGCACTTTGTTGCAATGCTCTTCCGTAAGAAAAACTCAGTAAAAAATTTGTATCATTAATTTTGTTAATCTCGTTTAAGTTTTGTGTAGCTTCAACTTCTGTTTGTCCCCCTGATAAAAAAGCAACACCAGGAACTTCATTAGGCACATTTTCTTTTAAACATTTAAGAGTTATTTTTGCAATTTCTTCAGCACTACTTTTACCTTTTGATTTATTTCCAGGCAGTATCATATTAGGTTTTAGTACTGTTCCTTTAAGATTAACGTTGTTTATTTTTAATTCTTTATAACATTCCTTTAAAACTTTAGATGTTATTTCATAACATTTATCAATGTTGTGACTGCCATCCATTAATACTTCTGGCTCAACAATAGGAACCATTTTTGCTTCTTGCACTAATGAAGCATATCTTGCTAAAGCATGAGCGTTTGATTTAATTGACAGTTCTGAGGGATACTTTTCAGAAATATTATATACCGCCCTCCATTTTGTAAATCTTGCTCCAAGTTTGTAGTATTCGTTTAATCTTTCTCTTAATCCATCTAACCCTTCTGTGATTTTTTCTTCAGGAGATCCAGCTAGAACTTTTGCGCCAGTATCTACTTTAATTCCAGGAATTGACCCAAAACTCTTAATTAACTCAGGTATAGTTTTTCCAGAAGCAGTTTTTTGTTTTATAGTTTCATCATAAAGTATTACACCACTGATATAATTTTTCATGGCCTCTGCGCTAAATAAAGTTTCTCTAAATTTTAATCTATTTTCTGGTGTTGAATCAACGTTAACACTAGCTAGTCTTTTACTCATAGTGCCTGTACTCTCATCGGCAGCTAGTATTCCCTTACCTTTTGCTAGCATTTGTTTTGCGATGTTTTCTACTTCACTCATTTATTTCTAAAGCTTTTATACCAGGTAAAATTTTTCCTTCAAGAAGTTCTAAAAAAGCTCCACCTGCGGTTGATAAATATGTAAAATCTTTTAAATAGCCAAATTTATTAATTGCAGCAACAGTGTCACCACCGCCTGCAATTGATATGAGTGATTTATTTTTAGTATTTTCAATAATTTTTTTTGCAATCTTCTTACTCCCTTGAGAAAATTCTTCAATTTCAAAATAACCCGCAGGACCATTCCATAAAACTGTTTTTGAACCATCAATTATATTCGAAATAACTTCTATAGTTTTATTACCAATATCTAAAATTAAGTCTGTATCATCTATTTCAGTTAAGCTTTTTATCTTCCCTGTAGAACTTAAATTTTTTGAAACTAAAACGTCTTGTGGAGTAACAAGGTTGCAATTATGTAATTTTGCTAATTTTATAACTTCATCTTCTAAATTTTTTGTATTTTGTTCAAAAACAGATTTTCCAATGTTATAGCCTTTATATTTTATAAAATTATTTGCCATTGCGCCAACAATGACAATATTTTGCATTTTTTTAATAAGATTATTTAAGATACCTATTTTTGTTGAGATTTTAGAACCTCCAATTATACAAGTCACTGGTTTTTTAGCGTCATTTGTTAACATATTTATGCTATTAACTTCTTTAATCAATTCAATTCCAGCAAATGGTTTAATGTATTCAGTTATTTTAGATACGGACGCATGAGTCCTGTGTGAACAAGAAAATGCTTCATTCACATATATATCTCCTAATTTTGAAAGTTTTTTTGCAAAAGATTCTTCATTTAACTCTTCTTCTTTATTAAACCTAAGATTTTCTAACATTATGATTTCCCCGTTAGAAATGTTTTTTGATTTGTCAATTGTTTTTGATTCAATAGGTTCTTTTAAAAAGGAAATATTTTTATTAATTAATTTAGATAATTTTTCTGCAATTGGTTTTAAAGTTAGATTTGTAATAATTTTTCCATTAGGTCTTCCTATATGCGAAATAATTATTATTTTTGCTTTTTTTTTTATCAAGAAATTTATAGTGGGCAAAACCTTCTCAATTCTTGAGGATTCGGTTATAATTCCACTATTTATAGGAACATTAAAGTCAACTCTAAGTAGGACTCTTTTTCCTTCTAATTCCAGATTATTATCTAAATGATTTATTTTATTCATGACACATTAGATCTTGCCGAAATAATTTGCCAAGTCACACATTCTAGAAGCAAAACCCCACTCATTATCATACCAAGCAGAAACTTTTGCCATTTTATTTTCTACAACTTTTGTTAACGACAAATCCACTATTGCGGAATGGGGATTGTGATTAAAGTCTGAAGAAACAAGAGGTTTATTATTTACATCCAATATATTTTTTAAATTTGATTTTGAAGCTTGAATAAATGAATCGTTTATTTTTTCAATAGTTAAATTTTTGTTTGAAGAAAAAACAAATTCTACTAAAGAAACATTAGGTGTAGGGACGCGAATAGAAATTCCTTCTACTTTACCTTTTAATTCAGGAATTATATCACCTAAAGATTTTGTTGCTCCAGTTGTTGTGGGTATTATAGAATTTGCAGCAGCTCTTGCTCTTCTTAAATCTTTATGTGAGTTATCTAATAATCTTTGGTCGGCGGTATAAGAATGTATAGTTGTCATAAAGCCTCTTTCGATTTGAAAATTATCATTAAGAACTTTAGCTACAGGTGCCAGGCAATTTGTAGTACATGATGCTGCAGAAATTAATTCATCTTTTGAATTCACCTTTTCATGATTTACTCCAAAAACGATGTTATTCGCACCTTTGCATGGAGCGGAAACTAAAACCTTTTTTGCACCAGATTTAATATGTTTTATCGATTTTTCTTTTGAATTAAATTTACCCGTACACTCAAGGACAACATCTATTTTATACTTTTTCCAATCTATATTTGAGATTTCAGTTTCCTGGGTCATATTTATTTTTTCCCCATCGACGCTAATTGCTTGGTCTGAATGAGTTATTTTATTTTTTAGAGACCCATGGATGGTATCGTGTGTTAGCAAAAAACTACTTACTTCAGCATTACCTCTATTATTAATTGCAACAACTTCAATATCTTTTCTATTGTTTTCAATTATAGATCTTAATACCATTCTCCCAATTCTTCCAAATCCGTTAATACCAATTTTTATAGTCATAATTATTTTCCTAACATCTTTTTAGCTAATTCAACAATATTGTTGCTAGTTAATTTAAAGTTCTCATACAAATCTTTAATAGGGGCGCTTTTTCCAAATGACGACATGCCAACAGAAGATCCTCTTTGACCAATATATTTTTCCCAGCCAAGCACACTGCTTGCTTCAATGGAAATTTTCACTGCATTTATTTCAAGAATCTTTTCTTTATATTCTTTAGACTGTTTATTAAATAATTCTTGGCAAGGCATAGAAACTACTTTTGAACTAATATTTAGATTTTGTAATTTATTAAATGCTTCAACTGCAATTTGTATCTCAGAGCCTGATGCTATTAAAATTACTTCGGGGTTAGGTTTATTTTTTTTAATCTCATAAGCGCCAAAGCTACTCATGTTTTTCTGCGTGAGCGTTTCTGTGATAAATGGAAGTTTTTGTCTTGATAAAGCTATCACACTTGGAGTTTTACTATTTTTTAAGGCCAATTCCCAACACTCAAGTGTCTCAATTGTGTCAGCCGGTCTAAATACATTTAAATTTGGTATTGTTCTAAGATGAGAGAGGTGTTCAATCGGTTGATGAGTTGGTCCATCTTCACCTAGGCCGATAGAATCATGCGAGAATACATAAATCACTTTTAAACCCATTAAAGCAGATAATCTTAATGATGGTTTGCAATAATCCAGAAAAACTAAAAACGTTCCACCATAAGGAATAATACCTTTATGAAGTGCCATGCCATTCATTATTCCTGCCATAGCATGCTCTCTCACACCATAGTGAATATAATTTCCTTTAAAATTTGAGGATTTAATTGCCACTGAATGTTTTGTGTTTGTATTATTTGATCCACTTAAATCTGCCGATCCACCAATTAATTCAGGTAAACTATTTGTAATACCCTCTAATACAGCAGCAGAAGATTGTCTAGAAGCTACATTCGGCTTCATTTCAAAAATTTTTTTCTTTTGTTTGAGTATAATCTTTTCAAAATCTTTTGGTAACTTATCGTTAATTATTCTTGAAAATTCATTTTTAATTTTTTTACTCTTTTTATTATAAATAGCATTCCATTTTTTTTCTTGTAATATTCCTTTTTCTCCAATTTTTTTCCACTCATTAAGAATTTCTTTTGGAATTTCAAAAGGTTTAAATTTCCATTTTAATTTTTTTCTAACTAATTCAACTTCATCATCCCCTAATGCAGCTCCATGCGAAGAGGATTTACCCGCTTTGTTGGGTGAACCATAACCAATAATAGTTTTACAAGATATTAAACTTGGTTTTTTTGAACTTAAGCTTTTTTTAATGGCTCTTGATATTTCTTTTTCATTATGACCATTTACTTCTTGAAAAGCCCAGCCATAACTTTCAAATCTTTTTTTATAATTATCTGATACTGTTAAGCTCGTCGGTCCATCAATAGAAATTTTGTTGTTATCAAAAAAAACGATGAGGTTTTTTAATTTTAGGTGGCCTGCCAAACTCATAGCTTCATGGCTTATACCTTCCATAAAATCTCCATCGCTAGCAATCACGTAAGTTTTGTGATTAATTAAATTAGATCCAAATCTCTTTTTCATTATCTCTTCAGCTATTGCCATACCTACTGCATTTGATAAACCTTGTCCTAAAGGGCCTGTAGTAGTTTCTATTCCAGTATTTTTTTCGTACTCTGGATGCCCAGCACAGATAGAATTTAATTTTCTAAAATTTTTAATATCATTAATAGAAATGCTTTTGTATCCAGTCAGATAAAGTAAAGAATAAAGTAGCATTGATCCGTGGCCAGCAGATAAAATAAAACGGTCACGGTTGCTCCAATTTGGGTTTTTAGGATTAAACCTTAGGTAGTATTTAAACAATACTGTTGCTACATCGGCCATACCCATTGGTAAACCTGGGTGACCAGAATTTGCTTTCTGGACAGCATCGATTGATAGAAATCTTATTGCATTTGATAATTCTTTGAAGTGTGGACTCACAATAAAACCTATATAGACTTGAGCGGATCAAATCAATAATATGATTTTAAAAATAAATTATATGGAAAATTACGAAGAAAAAGAAAAAAAATTAGATAATGTTCTCGAGCAATTAAACTCAATGTCTAGTAAGGTTGCAAAGATGAGCAAAGATATGTTTTTATTGGGTGCAGAGAAAAATCAATTATTAAGGGAAAAAGAAGAATCTGAAACGAATTTTAAGCTTCTAAACAAACAGCACGCAGATTTAAAACTTGAACTTGAAAAAATTAATAAGGATATAGGGTTTAAATTTGGTAATCGTAATAATTTTAACCAAAAAATAGATGAACTTAATCAAGAAACCGAAACTCTCATAGGTGAAATTGAAAAATGGCAAACGTAAATATAAAATTTAATAACAAGGACTACATATTATCTTGCGAAGATGACCAGGAAGATAATTTGAAAGAATTGGCATGTCATTTAGATTCTAAGTACGAAAAACTTAAGAAAAAATTAGGAAATATAGGTGAAAATAAACTTTTATTAATTACTTCAATCAAAATAGTCGATGAATACTTCGATTTGTTTAAAAAGGTAAAACATAACAAAAGTGATTTTGAAAAATTATCAATAAAGTTCAAAGAACTCAGATCTTTGGCAATTAATTATAAAGAAGAAAAAGAAGTTGAAATTGATAGGTTAAAACAACAACTAGATGACTTTAAAACAAAGGTTGAGAAAAATAAAAATTCCTACGAAATGATTTTAGACAAAACAACAAAATCAATAGAGGATTTTATTGAAAAAACTGATAGCAAGACAGAAAAAAATATTCAATAAATGCAATTTAGTAAATCAAGCTTAAGAAATAAAGCTATATTAGAAAGAAAAAAAAAATACTTAACAGTAAAAAAAGATTTTGATTATAAAATAATATTCAAATTAATAAAAAAAAGTTTTATTGGAAAGCAGATAGTTATTGCTGGTTACTATCCATCTAATTATGAAGTTGATATTGTTAAATTTCTTAAACAAGCCTACGAAAAAAATTTTAAAATAGCACTGCCTGTTATAAATTCTTCAAGTAAAATGAGTTTTAAATCTTGGGAATTTAAAGAGCCGCTTTATGTAAGTAAATTTGGTACACTAGAACCCAACAAATCAAACAAAGAAGTTTTTCCAGATCTTATTTTAGTTCCCCTAGTAGTTTTTGACAATTATCTAAACCGCATTGGTTACGGAAAAGGTTATTATGATAGAAGCTTAAAGAAGATAAAAAAAATAAAAAAGAAAACAGTTTCTTTAGGTATAGCTTATTCATTTCAAAAGTTTAATAAAATTCCAGTAAATAAACATGATGTTAAATTGGACTATATTTTAACCGAACGAGGCATTATAAGCTCACATCAGTAAACTATGAATATATTATTACTCGGAGATATCGTAGGTCCAGCAGGAAGAAAAGCTGTAATCGATAAACTGCCTGATTTAATAAAAAAAAAAGAAATAGATTTTGTCATTGTAAACGGTGAAAATGCTGCTGACCAAGGTGTTGGTATAACAGAAAAAATAGCTAAGGAATTTTTTAATGTAGGAGCTGATGTTATCACAACAGGTAACCACGTATGGGATCAGAAAGAAGCGGCAAACTATATTACTACTGAAAAAAGATTATTAAGGCCCCAAAATTTAATTAAGGGATCGCCTGGCAATGGGTATGGAATTTTTAATTCAAAGAATAAAAAAAGAGTTGGGGTAATTAATTTGATGGGTAATGTCTTTATGAAACAATCAGAAGATGTTTTTGAAGAAGCAAGAAAATTTATTCAAGATATTAAATTAAAAAGAGAGGTAGATTTTATTGTTGTAGATATGCATGGTGAAACAACTAGTGAAAAAATGGCCATGGGATATTTATTTGACGGCAAAGCTACTATGGTAGTGGGAACTCACACACACGTACCAACTGCAGATTATAGAATTATGGAAAAGGGAACTGCGTTCCAAACAGACGTAGGTATGTGTGGAGATTACAATTCAGTTATTGGAATGAATAGAGAAAACTCTTTAAAAAAATTTTTAAAAGACCCTACAGCAGTTAAACATTACCCAGCACTTGGGGAAGCTACAATTTCAGGTCTAATGGTAACAGCTGATAGTATAAGTGGTTTAGCAAAAAAAGTTGAGCCTATTATATTTGGAGGCTCCTTATCTAATACAATATAATTTATGGCAGGTCATTCACATTGGGCGGGCATTAAGCATAAAAAAGGAAAAGCAGATAAACAACGCTCTAAAATTTTTTCTAAGCTCTCAAAAGAAATTACAGTAGCAGCAAAATTAGGATCAAAAGATGCTGATACCAATCCAAGACTAAGATCGGCTATACAGGCTGCCAGGACAGCAAATATGCCTAAAGAAAATATTGAAAGAGCAATAACTAAGTCAGAATTAAATAAAGATGTAAATTATAATAGCATAATTTATGAAGGTTTTGGGCCTGAAAAAATTGCAGTTATTGTTGAAGCTTTAACTGACAATAAAAATAGAACAGCCTCAAATATAAGAACAATATTTCAAAAAAGTGGAGGAAACTTAGGTGAGTCAGGTGTGGCTACGCACCAATTTAAACAATTAGGAGTTATTAGAATTGAAAAAAAAAAAATTTCAGAAAACGATATTTTAGAATTAGCAATCAATAGTGGGGCTGAAGATTGTTCATCTAGTGGAGGTTCGTACCATGAAATTACTACTTTAAAAGAAAATTTTTATAAAGTTAAAGTTCAAATAGAGAAAAAAATTCAAGAATTTATTTCATCAGGAATTGAGTGGCTACCTATAAACAAAATTTTATTAAATCAAGAAAAAACTAAATCTGTGTTAAGCTTTCTAGAGCTACTAGAAGATGATGATGATGTTCAGTATGTTTATGCTAATATAGAAGTAGATAATAATTCTTTAATGAAAGTTGAAACTAAATGATAATTATTGGTGTAGACCCAGGAATAAGCGGAGCTATTAGCATTATAGAGAACAAAAAAATATTAGAAGTTTACGATACACCTACAATGATTGAGGGGAAAAAAAATAAAAGGCAAATAAATAGCGCTCAAGTTACCAACATTATTAAAGAGAGGCTAAACAAAGAGAAGGAAGTGGTTGTTGTGGTTGAACAAGTCAATGCAATGCCTGGACAAGGGGTTACCAGCATGTTTAATTTTGGTCAGTCCTTTGGAGTTATAAAAGGTATTTGCGCAGCATTAAGTTTACCAATATATTTTGTCAGGCCCACCAAATGGAAAAAACATTTTAATCTGATTAAAACTAATAAAGATGCAAGCAGAACAAAAGTAATTGAGGCTTATCCAGAAATATCTAGCAAACTTCACAGAAAAAAAGACTCAAATAGGGCGGATGCAATTTTGATTGCTCTATATTTTAGCGATACTCAACTTTAATTACATAAAAAATAATATAGTGCCAAATTCATGACACATTTAGATGCACATTAGCTAACATGGAACAAGATGTAGCAACACAAATTATTGGATTAGGAGGGTCAACAGATTTTTCTCTTCTTCAACTCTTTTTAAGAGCAGACTTTATTGTGAAGTCAGTTATCATAATATTGATCGCAGCATCCGTATATTCTTGGGCATTAATTTTTGAAAAATATAAACTTTTTAAGAAAATAGATAAAAGCACAACTAGTTTTGAAGAAAAATTTTGGAAATCAAAATCAGCGGAAAGTTTTTACAACTCTTTAATAAACAGAGATAAGGATCCTGTAGCAAATATATTTCAAATTGCAATGGGAGAGTTGATAAAAACAAAATCTAAATCATCCGCTATACAATCTGCTAGAGTTTCTAGAATGATTGAAATATTCGCAGACAAAGAAATTCAATTAATTGAAAAACATTTTACTTTTTTAGCTACAGTAGGATCTACAGCGCCTTTTATTGGTTTATTTGGGACTGTTTGGGGAATTATGAACTCTTTTCAATCGATTGCTATTTCAAGAAATACAAGTTTAGCAATAGTAGCGCCGGGTATAGCAGAAGCACTTTTTGCAACTGCGCTAGGTTTACTTGCGGCAATTCCTGCTGTCATTGCCTATAACAAATTTAATAGCGATTCTAAAAAATATAGCGCTCGTATAGAAAATTTTTCCAAAAGATTTTTATCAATAATTTAAAATATTATTATGGGATTTCAAATTAACCGTTCATCAAAAGAGCCAATGAGCGAAATTAACGTAACACCTTTTGTGGATGTAATGTTGGTTTTGCTAATAATTTTTATGGTTACGGCTCCTCTATTAACTGTGGGTGTGCAAGTAGATCTACCAGAATCTGCAGCCGATTCTTTACCAGACGATCAAGAGCCATTAACAGTTTCAATAAATTCTAAAGGTGAAGTTTTTATACAGGAACACCAAGTTGTATTTGATAAAATAATACCAAAAATTTTAGCTGTTTCAAAAAACAGAACTGATACCAGAATATACGTAAGAGGAGATAAAACAATTAATTATGGGAGAGTTTTAGAAGTTATGGGCATGTTGTCGGGAGCAGGTTTTTCAAAAGTAGCACTTATATCGGAGCCATATAAAAATTGAAATGAATAGTAATATTTTTTATTCACTTATATTTCATTCAATAATGATTATTTTAACAGCTTTAAGCTTACCTTTTATGATGAGAGAACCTATAGATTTACCACCAATTGTTTCAGTAGAATTAATACAAATTTCAGATAAAACAAAAATACCATTTGCACCAAAAGCAGCAAAAATTTTAGAAAAAATAAAAAAAGAAGAAAGAATAGTTTCTGAACAAGCTCCACCTTCAGAACAAAAAAAAGAAAAACCAGATAGAGTTCCTTTACCAGAAGATATAAAAAAAGAAAAAAAAAAGGTAGTTAAGAAAAAACAAAATCCTGAAGAAATTAAAGATGAAATTAAACAGACTTCTGAATTTGAAAAAAAAGAAATTTTTGACCCAAATAAAATAGCTGCACTTATAGACAAATCCAAGATTGATTCTGCTGAAATTTTAAAAAAGGATAAAAAAGTAACCCAAAGCAATGTAAAAAATTCATTTGTAACTGGTTTAACTTTAAGTGAAGAAGATGCTTTAAAAGCACAAATTTTTGGCTGTTGGAGCTTGCCGCTAGGTTTACCTTACCAAAAGAACTTGTTAGTACGAATAAAATTAAGGTTGAAACCAGATGGTACTGTTCTAAGATCAGAAATATTAGATCACGCACGTATGAATAAACCAGGTCAAGGATTTTATAAAGTTTTAGCAGAAAGTGCACTCAGGGCCATACGAATCTGTCAACCTTTGAGAGTTCCGCCTACTCAATATGAAAAATGGAAAGATTTGCAGTTAAATTTTGATGCCAATGAAATGCTTAAAGGTTAATATGAAAAAAATAATATTTTTTATTTTTTACTTATTTTTATTTAATAACTCTGCCTTAGCAGTGATAGAGGTTGATATAACAAGAGGAAATCTTGATCCATTACCAGTAGCTATTTCACCTCTACATCTTGAATCTGGATCGAAAGATATAAAGCAAGGTGATAAAATTATAAAGAATGTTGGAGAAAAAATTTCACAATTAATTGAAACAAACCTTCGAAGATCAGGATTGTTTAATCCTTTAAAAAAAGAATCTTTTGTTCAAAACCCAGATATTGCTCATGTTAAACCACGATTTGAAGATTGGAGATTGATAAAAGCTCAAGCTCTTGTCACAGGCAAGGTAATAGTTACAGAAGATAAATTAAGAACTGAATTTAGATTATGGGATGTTATTGCAGCAAAAGAAATAGTAGCATTAGCTTTTTCTACTAGACCCGACAATTGGAGAAGAGTAGCGCATATAATTTCAGATAAAATTTATAAAAGATTAACGGGAGAAGAAGGTTATTTTGATTCACGTATTATTTATGTTTCGGAAACTGGACCTAAAACCCAAAGAGTAAAAAAACTTGCCATCATGGACCAAGATGGTGCAAACGTAAAATATTTAACTTTAGGAAATGAATTGGTGTTAACTCCAAGATTTAGTCCAAAAAATCAATTAGTAACTTATCTATCTTATTTTAGAAATTTACCAAGAGTCTATTTATTAGATATAGAAACAGGAGTCCAAGAAGTTGTTGGAGATTTTCCAGGAATGACTTTTGCTCCAAGATTTTCACCCGATGGAAAAAAAATTATAATGAGTTTTGCTAAAGATGGAAACTCAGATATTTATACAATGAATATTGATACTAGAGTAGTTGAAAAAATTACAGATCATACTTCTATTGATACATCACCTTCATACTCGCCTGATGGAAATTATATTAGTTTTAATTCAGA
>Ga0209403_10004829_pt1 | contig 14417 bp, 16 predicted proteins | sample ArcticOcean_MG_C_8_FD_187440 | JGI IMG/M metagenome (GOLD analysis project Ga0209403, IMG submission 187440) | Marine microbial communities from western Arctic Ocean - ArcticOcean_MG_CB11_86 (SPAdes) (version 2) | ecosystem: Environmental > Aquatic > Marine > Oceanic | place: Arctic Ocean... | reverse complement strand
GTAAGCTAGTATCTGCTATTGTGGATACTTTTTTCGGTGGGACTAATGAAAAGGAATCGACCATCGCAGACCGAGATTTCAGTGCTATTGAGATAAGAATGACTAAAAATGTGGTTCTTGGGGCACTGGAAGATTTTGAAAAGGCATGGAAACCGGTTTTTGAGGTAAATACAAATTATGTGCGATCTGAAGTTAACCCTCAATTTGCAGCAATCGTTCCTCCAACAGATATCGTTCTGGTCATTGTTTTTGAAATTGATCTTGAGTTCACTTCGGGTTCGGTCACCATAAGTATTCCATACTCAACGATTGAGCCGATTATGCCGAAACTGAAAGCAAACTTCCAAGCGGAAACGCAGGAAGTTGACCGTGTCTGGATTCAACGTGTGCGCGAAGAGATGTTGACGACAGAAGTGGAGGTAGTTGCTGAATTAGGTAAGACAGAAATTACTTCGGAGCGATTGGTTCAATTGAAAGTAGGGGATACTATTATGCTTGGCAATGATGTTACAGACCCCCTAAAGATTAAGGTGCAAGGAATGCCTAAAGCTAAAGGGTTCCCTGGTGTTTCCAGGGGGCTCAAAGCTATCCAAGTAACAGAAATTATAGAAAGGGAAGGGTAAACCATGGCAGAAGATATAAAACAAGAAGACGAACCATTAAATGACGAAGATGCCGGTGGAACCGCCGTTAAAGAAGAAGGTGAGACCACTGACGAGAATAAAGCAACTAATCTTGACCTTATTCTTGATATTCCTCTATCTGTAACCGTTGAGTTGGGTCGTAGTAAAATGTTGATTAACGATTTGCTTCAATTGGGACAAGGTTCAGTTATCGAATTGACCAAGCTCGTCGGTGATCCTCTTGAAATTCTAGTGAATGATAAACTTGTCGCACGTGGAGAAGTTGTGGTTGTAAACGAAAAGTTTGGTGTGCGTCTTACGGATATCGTGGATCCCATGGAAAGAGTAAAGTCACTTGCAACAACTTGACGCATTGCGGGCTTATTTCATTTCACCTGGTGAATTAATTCTTTAATCAGCCTGCTTAAAGCCACAATTATATTTTACCACGTAGTATTTTTAGGAAAAGGAGTTCTTCTCCTTTTCATCTTTCATCCTCACAAAGGTTAGTTAGTTTTAAGGTGCTTTTTCTGTCGCGCTTTTAAGTGTGCTACTTGCTCCTACTTGTTTGCAAGTTCTGAAAGTTCATCATTGAAAAAAATATTATCGTTCAGCTTATAACTTTATATTCTTTTTTTACATGGCATCTGAATCACCAGTTATATAGCGTGAATGTGGAATCTCTGCGGTTTCTTTATCTGCTAGCAATAGATACGGATTGGTCTCGAGAAATTTTTCTATGTTACGGATAAGAATTTTTGAGTCATCCATGATTTTTTCAGAGTCTACCTCACCAATTTTTTGGAATAATTCTACCAGACGATTAACAAACGATTGTGACTCCGTAATGACTTTAGTTACTTGATTAAACTCCAGCTTACGGTTTAGGTTACTTTCCGCGAATCTGGCGTATGCGATGAGCTTTTCTGCCTCCTCTTCAAAATGTCCTAAATTTATAAGATATTCCATGACTACCTTATCTCCTTCTGCTTTGAGTCGGGGGACAAGTATCTGCGCAATCTCCTCTAAAGGGACTCCATTTTGGGTCGTGCATAGGTAATTCAAGCGGACAATCAGGACAGTGATTTTGGAGTCCAGCTTGAGAGTATAGGTAGCATGATTTTTTACTTTGTAGTTTTGGTCGAATCTCCCCCAAATACCGCCCTGTCCCTTGATTTCTTCAATCTTGCTTTCCAAGGGATATAGTAACAAACCGCAAGCCGGGGCTTCAACTGCATCAACTTCTACCCGTAAAATTAAAATGATAAATATTAACTGTATGAACTTAATAAAAGGGTTGAGAGGTTTCATTGATTGAGCCTTTTGTTAATCAAGATTAGTTGCAGGTATTTTTTAATTATTTTTTATTTTACTCTTTTTTTTAAAAATTAATACTTTTTCAAAGTAGGGCACGAAACGTTAGTTTTGCTAAGTAATTAAGTCATATGCGAACTAAAAATTTCATATGAGTAGTTTGACTGTTAATCGACATTCAATATTGAATAATTAAAATAAAAACCTGCAGGTTAATTTTTTTTTAAAAATTAGTTCTGCACGGTATGACGTTTGCAATTTATCGTCTCGAGTAGGTTTATAGTCGGAAATTTGACGATTGAGATCAAAATAAAATTTTATAAGGAATAGGGTTATGAATTGGAAAAAGGGCCTCATAGTTTTTATGTCTCTATATGTTCTTTTAGCTCCCCTAGCTCTCGAGGCTAAGGTCAACTTGACTAATATGAATCGTTTGGAAAATGTAGAGATTCAATCTGCAGCAGATGATCTAGTGGTTAAACTTCACTTTAAAAAGCCTTTAGTTCACTTACGGGATCCTATTTTTTTTGACAAATCAATTCAGGTTGATTTTCCTTTGGCATACTCACAGCCAGCTAAACAGTTTTTAAAAACAGATGATTCTCAAATTAGTCAAGTATACGTATCTCAATTTAATTCAAAAACAATGCGTGTTCGTTTTATATTGGGTGCAGAAACGGAGGGTGACTATGAAAATAGATTTCATATGCAAAAGGAGGGGAACTCTTTAGTTGTAAGAGTTGACCGTGGTGAGGCCGACATTCTGGGACAATTGCTTGCACGAACGACAGGCAATTTAAATAAAAATAAACAGACAAATGACATTAATAAAATAAATAAAAATTTTAAAGAAGAAAAAATACCTGAATCTAAACCGCTTCTTTTTGAGGAAAAAAAAGCAACCCCTTCAAGTTCCGATGATCTGAAGTTAAATGTGGCTAAAAAAATAAAAACTGCTTCGTATAATAAGAAGCCAAAGTGGAAATCAGCTCAGAACAAAATTGATAAATCTAAAAGTTTGGTAAAAAAAACATCCTTTGGTCTTCATCCGCCTGAAGATAAAACAAAATCAGAATCAGTAAGCTTCTTTTCCTCTGGTCTAAGAATGGTTACGACGCTCTCGTTAGTTTTAGGGTTAATATTTCTTTTGTTTTTTGGGTTTAAAAAATATGTTTTGAAAAACACTGCTTTTGGAGGAGGAAAGCTTGTCCAGGTTTTGAGTACAAACTTTCTGGCCCCCAAAAAGAATATAGCCCTTGTTGAAGTAGCTGGAGAAATTTTAGTGCTTGGAATTTCAGATCAAAATATTTCATTGCTGACAAGTATTCGTGAACCTGGTCGTATAGAAGAAATTAAAAATGCACATGGTGGTAATAGCTCTCCAAAAGACTGGAAGCAGGGTGACTCCAAGAATGTCCCGAATACTTCATTGGCCTCTTCCAATGCTGCTCACATGTTTTCTAAATACCTCAAACAGTTTTCCGGTACTAAATCTGTTAAGCAAGATTCTGTTGATGCTGTTACGGAAAAAATAAGACGCCATACGAGAAAGCTGAGGACTGCATGATGTTTGACTTGAAGAAAATAATTTTATGTGGGTGTGTGGTCTTAAGTTTATTTTTTGTAACAAGCTTTGTTTCCGAGTCAGAAGCGATTCCACTTCCAAATATCACTCTTGGTTTTGAGAATGCAGATGACCCGGAAAAAGTTTCAAGTGCTTTGCAAATTTTGGTCTTACTGACAATCTTGACCCTTGCCCCCGCGATTTTGATCATGACGACTTCTTTCGCAAGAATAATTATTGTTCTTTCATTTTTACGACAGGCCATGGGGACCCAACAAACGCCACCTACGCAAATTCTTATTGGGCTTGCCTTATTTTTGACTATGTTTGTTATGGGTCCAGTTTGGAGTGAAATAAATGAGAGTGCATTAAAGCCCTATATGGAAGAAGAACTAGGCCAGTTTGAGGCTTTAAAGCTTGCAGAAATACCTATTAAAAGGTTCATGTTAAATCAAACTCGCGAAAAAGACCTTTTATTATTTATTAACATGTCAGAGGAAAAAAACCCTAATACTGAAGAGGATATTAGCATACAAACAATAGTTCCAGCTTTTATCATTAGCGAGTTAAAGACCGCATTTCAGATAGGATTTCTTATTTATATTCCATTTTTAATTCTTGACATGGTGGTTGCCAGTATCCTTCTGTCAATGGGTATGATGATGCTACCGCCAGTACTTATTTCTTTACCTTTTAAGTTGATGTTGTTTGTGATGGTTGATGGTTGGTACTTGACTGTTGGTTCATTAATGAAAAGTTTCAGTTAGAGAGGGAATATGGATCAGGCTTTTATTATAGATTTTGCTATGGAGAGTATCAAGACGACCTTGCTACTGTCTGCGCCGATGCTAGGGTTTGGGCTTGTTACGGGTTTGTTGGTGTCTATATTTCAGGCCGTGACTTCGATTCAAGAGTTGACGTTGACCTTTATTCCAAAAATTTTAGCTGTTTTCTTTTCATTGGTTGTTTTTTTTCCGTGGCTTCTTGAACTGATGCTTACGTTTACATCCAATATACTAATTAATTTTCCTGACTATATTCAGTGATGGGTATTTTTGATCTTAGCCCAATTGAATATCAGAATTTTTTATTTGTTATGCTTCGTGTTGGCGCACTTATTATGTTTATTCCTATTCTAGGGAGTGCTCAGGTTCCAAGCCGTATCAAGATTGGATTAATTCTTTTTATTTCGATAGCAATATTCCCTACAGTGCGTTCTTCGCCAATGCATGACCCTAAGGGATTGTTTGATCTTGCGGTTAGTATATTTTCAGAAATTACAATTGGTTTGGCCGTAGCTTATTCAGCAAGGTTATTGTTTACGGCTGTTCAGATTGCCGGAACCATTATTGATTTTCAAATGGGATTTGGAGTGGTTAATGTTCTTGATCCACAAACCGAGACCCAGGTTTCGATCACAGCACAATTTCATAATATACTTGCCATTCTTATGTTTCTGGCTTTAGACGCACACCATATTATTATTGGGGCAATTGTTGAAAGTTTTTTTTTAATCAATCCATCCCAGATAAATTTCTCTACATTCACTCCAGAAATTATATTGCTACTTTTTAAGGCTACGTTTTTAACTGCAATCAAGATTGCCGCGCCTTGTATGGCGATCTTATTTTTTATCAGCGTGGGACTCGGTTTAGTCGCTAGAACTGTGCCGCAAATGAATGTTTTTATCGTGGGTTTTCCATTGCAAATTGGAGTGGGTTTGCTCATGGTTGGTATGTCGATGTCATTTTTCAGCATGATTGTTCAAGGGGAGGTAGAACAACTTCCCGAAAGATTTTTGGGTATCATGCAATCTTTTAAACCATAACTCTATGCGACTCTCATAATGGCTGACGAAAATAAAGACACAAAAACTGAGGAGCCGTCGTCCAAAAAAATTACCGACACTCAGGAAAAAGGTAATTTTGCCCAGAGTCGAGAGATATCATCAGCCTTTGTTTTGCTTGCTAGTATTATCTCTTTCTCTATTGCAGGAAGGGGTGTAACCGAGACGGTCATTAAAACTTGGTATTCTAACCTAGCGGAGATGGGCACTGCCAATCTGAATATTTCTGAGCTTTTTCGGCTCATGACCTGGAACATGCAAAACTTTTTTTTAATGATTGCCCCATTACTAATTCCAATCATGGTCGCTGGCGTACTTTCAAACGTTGTTCAAACGGGTGGTCTGAAATTTTCATTGAATCCTTTAAAGCCTAAATGGAGCAAACTCAATCCATTAAAAGGGTTCGGTCGTATTTTTTCCAAAAACTCCCTAATGGAATTATTTAAATCGATATTTAAAATTTCCATAGTTGCTTTTATCGCTTATCAGACCATTAGCAGTCATTGGGACGAGATACCAATACTTACGGGTTATGGGGTAGGGCAATTACTTTTTTTTATGGGAGAAGTTATGGTTGAGATCATGATCAAGGTGCTTCTTGTCATGATTTTTTTGGCGGTATTAGATTTTTCCTTCCAAAAATTTACTTATCTAGAAAATCTTCGTATGACAAAACAGGAAGTAAAAGATGAACGTAAAGACACGGATGGTAATCCACAGATAAAACAAAGAATTAGAAGTGCTCAGATGGATATGATGCGTCGCCGAATGATGTCTGATGTACCTGATGCAGATGTGGTGATAACAAATCCAACACACTTTTCGATTGCCATCAAATATGATACTGATATTGATGCAGCGCCCGTTGTGGTCGCTAAAGGCCAAAATGATATAGCGCTTAAAATTCGTGAAATTGCTAAAGAAAATAACATTCCTTTAGTAGAGGACAAACCTCTAGCGCGTACGTTATACAAGAATGTGGAGGTTGGGCAATTGATTCCTGCTAGTTTGTATAAGGCTGTGGCTGAGATTTTAGCTTACGTTTTTAAATTAAAAGGAAAAACATCGTTGTAGTAACGTAACCTATAGTCTCAGTCTCAACTAAAAGAATAAATCCAGTTCCTGCCTCAAGTTTAAAATAACCATCTATTTTAATTGGTATAGACCTTGCACTATCACTTAATATAGTGGGTTTAGCTTGTTGTAGTTTCAAGGTAAACACATTGATAGAATTTTAACTCTTTATTTTATAATGATTTATGGATTTTTTTTATTTTAGTTCATACGTCAAAATTTTGAATTTAATGGTGGGTATATGGATCAGCAAGCTAGCGTATTGAAGTCACTTTTGCAAAGACCGCAAGAGTATGCGGTTGGTCTTGGAGTAATTGTGATTTTAGCAGTTATGGTAATGCCCATTCCACCATTCTTGTTGGATTTATTGCTTTCATTCAGCATTACCTTTGCGTTGATTATTTTATTGGTTTCGATTTTTATGCAGGGCCCGTTAGATTTTTCAGTGTTTCCGTCACTGCTACTCATTGTTACATTAATAAGATTATCTCTGAACGTAGCATCAACCCGTATCATTCTTTTGCATGGCGATGAAGGAGTCAGCGCAGCGGGTGATGTAATTGAATCTTTTGGGTCGTTCGTTGTAGGAGGTAACTTTGTGGTGGGAGCAGTAATTTTTATCATTCTTGTTATGATAAATTTTATTGTTATAACGAAAGGTTCGGTAAGAACATCAGAGGTAGCTGCACGTTTTACCTTGGACGCGATTCCAGGAAAGCAGATGAGCATTGATGCCGATCTAAATGCAGGTCTGATTAATGATAAAGAAGCTCGTAAAAGAAGACAAAATCTTGAACAGGAGGCCAATTTTTATGGCTCAATGGATGGTGCCATCCGCTTTGTAAGAGGTGACGCTATTGCTGGAATTTTAATTACAATTGTAAATATTCTTGGTGGATTTTGTATCGGGATATTTCAACAAGATATGGATATTGGTGAAGCGGCTCAGGTTTATACACTGTTAACAATAGGTGATGGGTTAGTTTCGCAATTGCCAGCATTGGTTGTATCTACAGCAGCGGGCCTTGTTGTAACTCGTGCTACTGCAGATCAGAATCTACCAAAACAACTTATCAGCCAGCTGCTCAATCAGCCTTATGCTTTTCTCATTGCTTCGGCAATATTATTCATTTTTGGAATGATTCCTGGATTACCGCATTTCCCATTTTTTTTAATGTCGATTATTGCAGGAACGATTGGGTTCAATAAATTCAAAGATACAAATAAAAAAGCTCTAATTGAAAACCGTAAGAAAGAAGACGATGCAAAGGCACCTGCTCCTGAACACGTAGAATCTATTCTTCCTCTCGATATAATGGAATTAGAGGTTGGTTATGAATTGATCCCATTGGTTGATGCAGATAGTAATGGAGAATTACTTGATAGAATAAAATCTGTACGACGGCAGTTTGCATTAGAGATGGGATTTATAGTTCCCCCGCTTCATATCCGCGATAACCTGCAATTAAAGTCTAATGAGTATGGAATTCTTATTAAGGGGGTGGAAGTATCTAGAGGGTCAATTATGGCAGATCGTTTACTTGCTATGAACCCAGGAACGATTGAGAAAGAGATCGATGGTATTCAGACAAAAGAACCGACGTTTGGTCTCCCAGCAGTGTGGATTTTAGCTTCAGACAAGCAGAAAGCTCAGATGGCTGGTTATACAGTGGTGGATCCTTCAACAGTTGTTACTACTCACATTAAAGAAACTATCAAACGACATGCATCAGAACTTTTGGGTAGACAGGAAACTCAGGCCCTTGTTGATAAGTTTAAAGAGAGTAATCCAAAGGTGATCGAGGAGTTAATTCCCGATGTGTTGTCCCTTGGAAAAGTACAAAAGGTTTTACAAAACTTATTAAAGGAGCATATTTCCATCCGTGATTTACGTACGATTCTTGAGCAGTTGGCTGATTATGGCCTAACCACTAAAGATACTGATATCTTGACTGAGTATGTGCGTCAATCCCTAGCTCGGCCTATTACTAAACAATTTCAATCCGCTGACGGTTCTTTATCTGTTATGACTCTCAATCGTGAAATAGAAGAGCTTATTCATAGCTCTATTCAAAAAACAGAGCTAACTTCATTTTTGGCATTGGAGCCGACGGTAGCAGAGAAATTACTACTTAAATTACAAGAAGCCGTTGAGGCGATGACCCCTCAAATGGAAACGTCTCCAGTATTACTAGCATCACCGGGAATTCGACACCATTTGCGTAAGCTTGTGGAGCGTTTTTTACCTGATTTAGCAGTGTTGTCACATAGCGAAATTATTCCATCGGTACAAATAAAAACATTGAAAGTGGTGGACCTGAATGCAAATTAAAAAATATATTGCAGGTAATTATAGCGAGGCCTTAGCTTCTATAAAACGAGAAATGGGAAACGATGCTCTTATTTTAACAACACGCTCTATTCGTGACGATTCCAAATGGAATGGAAGAGGGGCATCTAAAGTAGAAATCACAGCTGCCATTGACCCTGCAACAAATAATATTAAAAGTGAGACAAAAGTAATGTCTCAAGAAATTAATATAGGGTCTTCTAACTTTAATTATGCTGAGGCTGAGCCAGATATAAAGTCATTGATGTATTCACTTCTTAGCCAAACTGAACGCGCAAAGTCTTTAGGTATAAAGAATCACCAACTCGATCTATTTTCGCAGTTAATTAAAAACGGATTGAACGAAAAAATTATCGCCAAAGTTTTCTCAAAAATAACTGTTTCAGGTGAAGATGATAATATTCTTTCTCTAAAAAATAAATTTATAAAAATTATGCAGCGGTTGATTATATGTAAAGGTGGTGTTGAAGCTTCCAATGGTAGTCTGCCAAAAAAAGTGGTTCTTGTTGGTCCAACTGGAGCTGGGAAGACGACCACTATTTCTAAAATTGCCGCTGATCTGATTTACCGACAAAAAAAGAAAGTTGCACTCGTGTCGTTAGATACATTTCGCGTCGGAGGCATTGAACAACTGCAAATTTATGGAGATATTATGGGTATTCCTGTGGAGACTGCTCAGGATAACTCTGGCTTGGAAAAGTGTGTGAAACGACATTCTGACAAGGATGTTATTTTAATTGATACTATGGGTCGGTGCCATAAAGATCATGATTATTCGGCTCAATTATCAAAAGTATTTGAAGGGTTGGATGAAATTGAGACGCATCTTGTTTTGAGCGTGGTGTCTAATGAAAAACAATTCATGGAATCTTACAAACAGTTTTCTCCGCTAGAAATTAACCGTGTTTTATTTACTAAAATAGACGAAGGTTTAAACTTTGGATCGATAGTAAATTTTTCTTTACGGACCCGACTCCCATTGTCATATTTGACGACGGGTCAACGCGTTCCGGAAGATATTGAAGTTGCCGTTCAGGATAGGGTAATTCGTTTGATTTTTAACTGAAATAGGGATAAATTGAGGGGGATATAGTGGTTACGGGAAATCAAGCAAAGACTTTGAAAAACATAGTGTCAAATAAAATAAAATCTTCTTCTCTTAGGGTATTGGCCGTGAGTAGCGGCAAGGGTGGCGTTGGCAAAACTAATATCGTTGCTAACCTAGCATACGTGCTTTCCAAACAGAATAAAAAAGTTCTTGTGGTGGATGCTGATTTGGGCCTAAACAATATAGATATTCTATTGGGCCTTAATCCTAAGTTTCATATAGGCCATGTATTATCTGGGGAGAAAAATGTTCAAGATATTATCACCGAGGGTCCCGCAGGTATCCATTTACTTCCAGCAGGAGGTGGATTACAGGAACTGACTCAACTCGATGATGAAAAAAAAGTAGTACTCATGGAAGAATTGGATCAGGTTAGCAGCGATTACGATTTCATGATATTCGACACAGGGGCAGGTATCTCTACAAATGTCACTTACTTTTGTAGTGCGGCGCATGAGATTATACTCATTGCGACAACTGAGCCTACTTCTTTGACAGATGTTTATGCGCTCATCAAAACACTGCATATGAACCATGCACAAAAATATTTTCGCTTGATAATAAATTCGGTTGGTTCAGAATCAGAAGCGCGACTGATATTCAGGAACCTCACAGCAGTTGCAGATAAATTTTTGCCAAATGTTTCTATTGAATATCTTGGGTATATTTTATCGGACCCGTTTGTAACTAAAGCAGTTCGACAACAAAAAGCATTTTCACAATTGTACCCAAACTCCGAAGTGGCTCAGTGCATTAGTCGATTAGCTCAGAAAATAATGAGCGAAAAACAGTCTGTGGTAGGTGAAGAACAATCCACATTATTTTGGCGTACGGCCTTTTCTTTGCAATGAGTGATACTATTGTTAATAAATGGGCCATGGGATTAGCTATTTTTTCATTTGGTTTTTTGAGTATTGGAAGTTTTTTATTTGGTGCTACGGTTACAACCTCTGCCTTGAGAGGATTGGGTGGTGGAGTTCTCTTTGGTGCGTCATTATGGCTAATTGGGTTATTAGTTATTGAAGAAAAAGATGCGACGGAAGATGCGACGGAAGATGACCCTGGAGTTGATGAAGACTTAGGTCAAGAGTCGATTAAAATTGATCCTGAAGCGGTTAGAAAAAAATTTTTGGAAGAATCTATTGAAATTGAAAAAAAACAATCGAAAGAGAAAAATGAACAATTTGAAAAAGAAACAACTCCTTTCTAATTATTTAGATAACGGGTATTTTGAGTGGGTAAATTAGATGGCCAGTAAACAAGCTGTAGAAGAAACCGAGATTACGCATGAAAATCGCGAAGAGGTGATTAAGCGTTATAGTCCGATGATCAAGTATGTTGCTAATCGCATTGCAATGCGTCTCCCACCTCATATAGAAGTGGATGATTTAATTAGTGTGGGTGTTTTGGGGTTGATGGATGCAATCTCAAAATATGATTCAACTCGTGGAGCTAAGTTTAAAACGTACGCAGAATTTAGAGTGCGCGGTGCGATACTTGATGAGTTACGCTCTCTGGATTGGGTCCCAAGGTCTATTAGACAAAAAGCATCGCAGGTCGATAAAGTGGTGCAGGGACTTCAAGCGAAACTAAGCCGTGCGCCTGAAGATGAAGAAGTAGCAAAAGAAATGGACCTTAGTCTTGAACAATTTCATGATATTCTCAACGAAACAAAGAGCATGCCGGTTTTTAGTCTTGAAGATCTTGGTCTAGCTAAGGATTCGGGTGAGCAGCAAAGCCTTCTTGATTGTTTGGCAGGAAAAGCCGATGCAGACCCACAGACTCAGATCAGGCTTATTGAGCTTAAAGAAATTATTGCAAAAGCAATTGATGGCTTGCCAGAAAAGGAGAGGTTAATGGTTTCTCTTTACTATTATGAAGAGTTGACTATGAAAGAAATCGGCGCCGTACTAGAGATCACTGAGTCCCGTGTCTCCCAAATTCATTCAAAAGCTGTGTATCGCTTACGCACAAAACTCAAAGCTATTATTGCGGAAGAATTATAGGCATAGCTACATTCTTTAGTAAATTTTTGTTCCTCGTTCCTCGGTTGGGCGAGTTTTCCATCTCCTGTGTGCCCATGTCCATGGAACCGGATTTTTTTGTATTGTTTGTTCTATGTGTTTTTCACAAGCTTGAGTCCATAAGACAATATCTTTTTCCTTATCACCCGTCTTTTTTAGTATAAGTTCAGGCCCGTATTCTATACGATATTTACCATTTCTAGTGGGATAACAAAAAAGTGGAATAATGGGAGTCCCGGTTCGATAGCTTAATCGAGCTAGAGCACGAGCTGTGGATGCTTTTTCCCCAAAAAAATCAATAAACAATCCCCCCTTTGCTGTGTTCTGGTCCATCATGATTGCTACAGCTTCATTATTTTTTAATGCACGCACGATCTGTAATAAAGAGTCGTCTCGGCAAAAAATTCCGTTTCCTGAAATGGTTCTAAGTTTTAAGGCGACTTCATTAAGGTAAGGATTATCGAGTCTTCGAACAATAGAATTGAGTTTGCATATTCCTTGATATCCATGATTGATTCCCATGATCTCCCAATTTCCATAATGTGCGGTTAAAAAAAAAATACCTTTTTGACGCAAAAGACATTTTTTGACAAGGTCGAGACCAGTTGGGTTTTCTTCGATTAATTGATTCACTCGTTCAGGGTGACTTAAAACCCATAATGATTGAAGTGTTGTTAGTGAAGTTTGTATAAAGGATTTTTTAATAAGTTCATTTTTTTCATTAGTAGATTTTTTATTTCCAAAAGCAATATTCAAGTTGATCAGTGCAATCTGCCTTCTTTTTGTCGCTACACTGTATGATGTCTTCCCTAGGATACTTCCTAGTCGAAATATAGTTTTGGCTGATAGGTTTTTTAAGGAAAAAATAAAAAAAAGGACGATTAGGTATTCAAGACGGTGTCTAATATTGATCATGATTTCATTGTTAGTAATAAGGGTAGGCAAAGCTGTAAATTGTAAAAAAATGTTTCAATATAAGGGGATGATAGGAGTGGGATGTGTTTATTTTTCAGCAATAGCATGAGCCACTGCATAACTTTTGTCATGGGTAATAGAGATATGGATGTGTTTTAGATTCAGCTGGTCGAATATTTTTTCCCCTTTACCATAAAGGTTCAAAATAGGTTGGCCAGACTCTAGTTTATCTACTTCAATATCTTTCCACAATATGCCGCCACTCATTCCTGTTCCAAAGCATTTTAAGACAGCTTCCTTGACACTAAACCGCGCGGCAAAATGTTTTGCGGGCTCGGCTTGAGAATCACAATAATCTATTTCTTTTTGAGTAAAAATTTTTTTTTTAAAACGGTCTGAATACTTTTGAATAGAATTTTTAATTCGGTTTACTTCTATAATATCAATTCCAGTTCCAACTATCATAACGCTTATTTTTTCTAAAAAATTAAATTTCAGGAAATTAAGTTGCTCTTACTTTTCAAACAAGAATCTATTTCCTGTTCTGTTATTGTTCCATGTCTCAGAAGAACTGGTGGGGTCAATGTTGTGTCGACCAAGGTTGAAACTTTTCCTCCAGGCGCAGGACCAGAGTCAATAATAAGGTCTAAATCGTTTCCAAAGATATGTACAACTTCTTCTGCAGTTCGTGTGTTCCCCCCCCCAGACTTATTGGCGCTTGTAGCTGTTAATGGACAGCCGACTGTTTCGATTAAACGACGTGTCCATTCATTCTTTGGTAAGCGGATACCTATCTTTCCGGTATCTGCAGTTAAAACACTGGGTAATTGGGTAACAGCGTTAAAGACTAAAGTTAGTGAAGTAGGCCAAAATTTTTTTATCAACTGGTCTGCTTCTTGTGATATATTTTTTGCAAGCTGGCTTAACTGAAGTTCAGTTGCAATAAGGACTAGAAGTGGTTTGTCATAAGCCCTTGATTTGAGCTTAAAAATTTGTCTAATTCCCTTCTCGTTAAACGGATTGACCCCTAGCCCATAATACGTATCGGTTGGAAAAGCAATAACTCCCCCAGCTTCTAGAATGTTACGAATATGTTTAGCATGATTTGTTAAAGGATCATTAGGGTCTACTTTAAGAATTTGTGGCATAGTTTGATTTAAGTTTTCGACTTTTTCTTTCAACTTCCTTGGCCTGATCTTTTTTAAACTTTAACAGTTTTTTGTGAAGATTTTTATCACTCAATGCTAATATTTGGACCGCAAGCATACCAGAATTTTTTGCACCAGCTTTTCCAATGGCCATCCCTGCAACAGAAACTCCCCCTGGCATTTGAGTGGTTGAAAGTAATGCATCAAGCCCGTTAAGTGGTGAAGAACCTATAGGAACTCCGATTACCGGTAAAGTAGTCTCGGCCGCTACTACCCCAGCTAGATGGGCTGCGGCACCGGCACCAGCGATTAAAATTTTAATGCCTCGTTTGGAAGCACTTGTAACATATTTTCGTGTTCGCTCTGGTGAGCGATGAGCTGATGAAACTATTACTTCATGATTAATATTAAATTTTTCCAAAACTTTACTGGCTTCTTCCATGATAGAGAA
>Ga0209403_10004824_pt1 | contig 14422 bp, 19 predicted proteins | sample ArcticOcean_MG_C_8_FD_187440 | JGI IMG/M metagenome (GOLD analysis project Ga0209403, IMG submission 187440) | Marine microbial communities from western Arctic Ocean - ArcticOcean_MG_CB11_86 (SPAdes) (version 2) | ecosystem: Environmental > Aquatic > Marine > Oceanic | place: Arctic Ocean... | reverse complement strand
TCCAGATTAGATTTTTGGATTTAAAATTTTTTAAATGGTCAATAATAACAGTTACACGATCAGCATTTTCTGGATGGCCTTGTCCTGTATTATGATTTAGATAAGTATCAGTAGTTATTATTCCTGTTTTCATTAATTGCTTCCATGAATAATTTTAAAATTTTATTTTCAGCTTATCCTTTAATTAAATCTAACTTTTTTTTTCCTAATCTTTCATTTCCTGACTCAGTTACTAAATAAGTTTCTCCAAGATTCATAGCTAATTGATTATCACTATCCATTAAAATCATATGCATAAAAAATACATTTCCAGGTTGGATGATATATGGATTTTCAGTATAGAGCATTGGCCAGTCCATCCAATTTGGCGCAAAAAGCGCTCCAAGTGAATAGCCACAAGCATTCATTCTTGAATTTTTATATCCCAGCTTGTCAAAAGTTTTTGCATGAATATCAAAAACTTCTCCAGCTTTAGTTCCAGGTTTTAATTTATTTTCACAAGCATTTAATGCCTCAACACAAGCATCATACATTTTTTTTTGCTTATCATTTATTTTTCCAATTGGAATAGTTCTAAACATTGCTGAATGATAATGTTTATAAGTTCCTGCCCACTCTATAGAAAGCTGATCTATTTTATCTAAGTTTCTTTTTTCACTTTGATAACGACACAACAAAGCATTTTTTCCAGAGCCAATAATAAATTCATTTGCTGGATAGTCTCCACCCCCATTAAAAACAGCTCCTTGCATTTCTGCTAAAATTTTAGATTCATTTATACCGGCGTGGGCATGTGCCCAGGCAGCTTCCATAGCATTATCTGCTAACTCAGCAGCTTTTTTTACATAAATTATTTCTGATGGTGATTTAATAGCTCTAAAATGGGAAATTAATTCTGATTTATCATGAAGAGTTGCAAAATTATTTAAAGAATTATTTAGTTTAATCGCATTTCTACCTGTTAATCCGTATGACTCATACTCCACTCCTAAGTTTGATTTTTCTAGCTCAAGTTCTTTTAAAATTTTTTTTAGTTCATCAGCTGGATTTGATTTATTTTTGTCTACCCAAATTCTAATATCATTTATAATTGATGTATTTTGCGCTTGTCTTAGATCGGGAGCTCTTGTCAGTAATATTAAATCTCCTTTAGCTGTTAAAACTAAACATTGAAAAAAAACAAAACCAAAGGTGTCGTATCCTGTGAGCCAATACATTGACTCTTGTCTAAATATTAACAAAGCGTCCAATCTCTGTTTTTTTAGCTCTTTAATAACTCTGGATTGACGTTCTTTAAATTCTTCTTTTGTGAAGTGAATGCTCATTTTTACTCAAAATAATTATCTAATATACTTAGATATATAGTAGATAATTTTTTTAAGTCTGACAAAGAAACTGATTCATCAATTTTATGCATTGTTTTTCCAACCAAGCCGAATTCTAGGCAGGGAGCAATTTTTCTAATAAACCTAGCGTCAGATGTTCCCCCTGTAGTTGATAATTTGGGTTTAATCTTTGTAATTTTTTTAATGATATTTTGAATCATATAAGTTGTTTTATTTGGTTTTGTTAAAAATGCTTCGCCAGAAACTTGATAACTTATATTAAATTTACACTTTGCTCTTTTAGTGATTGATTTAAATATTGTATTTAGTTTTTGTTTTAATGAATTCGAAGAATGTTTATTATTAAATCTAATATTAAATACAGCATTAGCTGATCCTGGTATTACATTATCAGCGTGATTATCTATATCGATTTTAGTTATTTCTAGATTAGATGCTTGAAAATTTTTTGTTCCATTGTCAAACTTTATTTCTTTTATTTTTTTTAAAATTTTAACCATTATATCAGCTGGATTATTTGCACTATTTGGATAAGCGACATGTCCCTGAGTACCAATTACGGTAACCCTGCCTGTAATACTTCCTCTTCTTCCAATTTTAATCATTTCTCCAAGTTTATTTGGATTTGTTGGTTCACCAACTATACAAAAATTAATTTTCTCTTTCTTCTTTTTTAAATATTCAACAACTTTTTTTGTTCCATTAATAGCTACACCTTCTTCATCGCCGGTAATCAACAAACTTATCGAACCTTTAAATTTTTTTCTTTTAGTTTTAAATTTACTTACTGCAGCTACAAAGCATGCAATCGAAGACTTCATATCGTTAGCTCCACGTCCAATTAATTTATTATTTTTAATTGATGGTTTAAATGGATTTACACTCCAATCACTTATATTTCCTGGAGGCACAACATCGGTATGGCCTGCATAGCAAAAATTAGGGGATGATTTTCCAAGTTTTGCATATAAATTTGTAATATTTTTAAAATTTATTATTTGGCATTTAAAACCAAGAGACTTTAAGTTTTTAGCTAATAAATTTATTGCTCCAGCATCTTTTGGTGTGACGCTCGGTCTACGAATCAATTCTTTTGCTAGTTTTAATTCACTTATTAGCATTAGGTTTTTAGTCTCTTAATAAGTCATTAATTGAAGTTTTACTTCTTGTTTTTTCGTCTACTTTTTTTACAATTACTACGCAATATAATGATGGACCATCAGGGTTATTTTTGCTTGGCATGGCTCCAGAAACTACTACTGAATAAGCGGGAACTTTTCCATAATGAACTTCACCTGTTGCTCTATCGACAATTCTGGTTGACATTCCTATATAAACTCCCATAGATAAAACTGATCCTTTTTCTACAATAACACCTTCGGCTATTTCAGCTCTTGCTCCAATAAAACAATTATCTTCAATTATTGTGGGGTTTGCTTGCATAGGTTCTAATACGCCGCCTATTCCTGCTCCTCCTGATATATGACAATTTTTTCCAATCTGAGCACAAGATCCAACTGACGCCCAAGTATCAATCATACTTCCTTCATCAACGTAAGCTCCTAAATTTACAAATGATGGCATCAAAACAACATTTTTTGCAATGAAAGCGCCTTTTCTTACAACTCCATTTGGTACATATCTAAAACCTTCTTTTATAAATCTTTTTTCATTCCATTTTTGAGTTTTGCCCTCAACCTTATCAAACCAAGCAGCATAGGGACCTTTAGAAATTTTCATTTTATTAACTCTGAAGCTTAATAAAATTGCTTTTTTAATCCATTGATTAACAACCCATTCATTGTCTTTTTTTTCAGCAACACGGATTTTTCCTGAGTCTAACAAGTCTAGAGTTTTGCTAATAGCATTAAGTATTTTTCTGCTAGATTTAGGGTTAATCTGGTTTTTATTATCCCAAGCTTCATTAATTATTTTTTCAAAAGAGCTAATATTCATCACACAGCTTTCGCTAAGTTAACTTTTTTTAAAAATTCAGATAAATTATTAGTTTTATAATCAATAAAATTACTATCTGAAAACTTTTTTGCCCACGGCTCATCATTTTCAATCCAAATTGTTTTCATACCCATTTCATATGCTGGTTTTAAATTTCTTGCAATGTCTTCGACAAATACACATAATTTTGGGTCAATTTTATGTTTTTCAACTAATTTTTTATAGGGTTCGATTGCTGGTTTTGGAATAAATTCAGAATCAACAATGTCAAAAATATCATCAAAATACTGATCTACTCCAATTCTTTGAGTAATATTTATTGCATGCTTTCTAGATCCATTAGTAAAGATAATTTTTTTACCTTCAAGCTTCCCAAGTTCTTGAGCGAGATTTAGATCTTTTTTAAGAAAATCGACGTCAATATCATGCACAAAATCTAAAAATTCATCAGCATCAATTTTGTGATTCTTTATCATTCCATTCAGCGTTGTATTGTATTTATAAAAGTAACTTTTTTGTATTTCTTTAGCTTCTTTTATATCAACTTTTAGTTTTTCAGATATATATTTTGACATTTTTTTATCTACTTGTTCAAATACTTTTGTTTGTCCTGAGTATAAAGTGTTATCAAGATCAAATAACCAGAATTTTGTTGATTGAAGTTTTTTCATTTTCTAATAAGAGTTCCCGAACCTTTATCTGAGAATAATTCAAATAGAATTGAATGAGGTTTTCTTCCGTCAATAATTACTACACCTCTAACTCCATTATTTACAGCATCTATACAAGTTCTTATTTTTGGAATCATTCCTTCACTAATCGTTCCATCATAAATTAGTTTTTCTGCTTCAGCTGATTTAATTTCAGAAATTAATTTTTTACTTTTATCATAAACTCCCTCAACATCGGTCATTAACATTAAACGTCTCGATTTTAAACTTTTTGCAAGAGCCCCAGCAGCAGTATCAGCATTAATATTATAAGTTTGTTTTTTTTCATCCATGCCCATAGGAGAAACAACTGGTACAAAACTTTGTTTTAATAAATCCTTGATGATGTTATCATCAATTTTTGAAGGTGCCCCTACATATCCTAATACTTTATTTTTTTGTTCAGCATATATTGAGTTATTTTCTTTTACCGTTATAGATTTTGCCTTACATCCCTTTTTGTCTAAAGCTATAACAATCTCTTTATTAAACTCAATCATAACCTCTTCAACAACTTTTATAACTTTTTCATCAGTAACTCTTAAACCCATAATGAATTTTGTTTCAATATTTAATTCACTTAATTTTTTTTTAATTCTAGCACCCCCACCGTGAACTACGATAGGTGTTAACCCAAGTTTTTTTAGGACACTTATATCGCCGATGAAGTTGTTAAATAGATCTGGATCTAGAAGAACGTGCCCCCCACACTTTATAACTATTTTTTCTCTCGAATATTTTTTTATATATTTACTTACTTCATTGATAGGTGGACCACTTTTTGGCCACCATTCTTTTATTTTACTATCCAAATTTTCGTTTGTTGACATTTAATGTTTAGACAGTTTTGACTTTTGTTCCTCTCATTATTATCCATTGCTGGGTAATAGTTAATATGTTGTTTACCGTCCAGTACACAACCAAACCTGAAGGGAATGGAGCTAATATAATTGTTAAAAAAATAGGAAAAAACATAAAAATTTTTGCCTGGATTGGGTCAGGTGGAGTAGGATTTAATTTTTGTTGGATAAACATGCTTATACCCATCAGTATTGGCCAAGCACCAATCATTAAAAAAGTAGGCGGATCCCAAGGAATTAACCCAAATAAATTGAAAACAGATGTTGGGTCTCTTTCAGATAAATCTTTTATCCAACCAAAAAAAGGCTGGTGTCTCATTTCAAGAGTAACATACAGCATTTTATAAATTGCAAAGAAAAAGGGAATTTGAATTAATACAGGCAAACAACCAGAGACAGGGTTTACTTTTTCCCTTTTATATAAAGCCATCATTTCTTGCTGTAATTTTACTTTATCATCTTTATGCAGCTCCTTCAGTCTTACCATTTCTGGCTGAAGCATTTTCATTTTTGCCATTGATTTAAATGAATAATTTGCAAGAGGGAAAAAAATTAATCTAATCAAAGCAGTGATAATAACAATTGCTATTCCAAAATTACCAGTAAGTTTGAAAAAATAGTCTATTACAAAAAATAGTGGTTTTGTGAAGAAGTAAAACCAACCCCAATCAATTGCAAGATCAAATTTTTCTATACCTAATTTTTCTGCATACTCATCAATAACAGCAACTTCTTTTGCGGCAACAAAAGTATTTATTTCGTTTGTTATTAAACCTCCAGGATTTAAAATACTAGGTTCTTTAATAATATAATTGGCTCTATATTTTTTATCTTTAGATATAAATTCTGCTTTAAATTCTTTTCCTTTTTCTGGAACTATTGCAGTTAACCAATATTTATCTGTAATACCAAGCCAACCTTTTGTGGCAGTTATAGTAAATTTTTCTTTTTCAATATCGTCATAATCTTCTTCTTTAAGTTCATCTCCAAAGACACCAAGAAAGCCCTCGTGAAGTATATATATTTGTCGTCCTTCTGGCTTACCTTTTTTAGATATTTGGGCATAAGGGTAAAATTGAAAAGTTTTATTTGAGTTATTTTTTATACTTTGTTTAATTTTAAATAAAAATTTATCATCTAATTCAATTTTTTTTGTAAAAATTAATCCCTCATTATTGTTCCACTCAAGCGTTATTGGACTGCCAGGTGTTAAAATATTATTCCCTTTAACGTTCCAAATAGTATTATCTAATGGTAATTTAACTTTATCATTTCCACCAGAAGCCCACCCAGTTTCAATAAAATATTCATTTGTAGAATTTTTTGGATTTAAAAAAGTTACTTTGCTTTCACTATCTAAATCTTTTTTATAATTTTTAAATATAATATCATCTATTATTGCACCTTGGAGCGATATAGATCCTTTTATATTTTGATTTTCTACTTTTATTCTTTTAGTTTTGGTAATAGCGTCACTTCTTTTAATTTCATTATTAGTTTCTTTTTCTTCAATTGATGGAGAGCTCACTTCTTCGTTTATTGTTTCTTGATTATTAGTTACGTTTGTTTCAATAGGGGGAGGTTCAAAAAAAGTTGACCAAAATACCAACACTACTGTTGAAAGTATAACAGCAAATAGAACATTTTTTGTGTCCATTTATCTTTTACCTTTTTTTAATTTTGGGACTGGGTCAAATCCACCGTTTCCACCTAAAATTTTAATTGGGTGACATTTTAAAATTCTTTTTATTCCTAAAAATAAACCTTTTAAATTCCCATTAATTTTTAAAGAGTCTACAAAATATTCAGAACATGTTGGCTGATATCTACAACTTGAAGGAAGATAAGGTGAAATTACATACTTGTAGGATTTTATCAAAATTATTAAAAAATTATTTATTAATTTAATCATTGAGCATCCATTAATTTTATTCTTTTAAATACATTATTTATTTCACTAAAGATAAGTGGAAATTTATCTTTGTATACATTATTTCTACCAAAAATTACATAAGTATAGTTTAAGTCTATGTCCTGCTTTTTTTTTATTATTTTGTGGACAGCTGCTTTTAATTTTCGTTTTACCTTGTTTCTAGTTACTGCATTACCAATATTTTTCTTCATCACAAAACTTATATTTAAAATATTATTATTATTATTATTATTTTTTATACTGCTAAAATTTTTATCAAAGAAAATTGTAAAATATTTTGTACTTATTTTTTTCTTCTTAAGGATTTTTAAAAATTGGCTGCTTTGGTTTAGGCTCTTAAATTTAATCATCTGAGAACTTAATTAAGTAGATATTTTTTTTCTTCCTCTAGCCCTTCTTCTTGCAATTAACTTTCTACCACTTTTTTTAGCCATTCTAGATCTGAATCCATGTCTTCTTTTTCTAACAAGTCGGCTAGGTTGATATGTTCTCTTCATAAAAATTCTTTAGTTTTTTTTAAAATTTTCTGATATTTATAGGTAATAAGAACTGATAAGTACAGTGAAAAAATTAATTAATGATATTAAACTCACCAAATTTAAAATTTATTGTTGGCGCAATCTATTTGATTTTAATTACAACCGGCTTATATTTTTTATTTTCAGCAATAGATATTAAAGATTTAATGAGCTACGAATTTATTAAATCAAATAAAGACATTATTTTAAAATACAAAACTGAAAACTTTTTATTTTTAACAATAACTTTTTTTATTTTTGCAATTATTTGGGTATTGCTTTTAGGCTTTGCTTTGCCCTTATTATTATTTGGAGGTTTTGTTTTTGGGAAATGGTGGGGAATATTAATTGTGCTTGCTTCCACAACAATCGGAGCAACATTGCTCTATTTATTAGCTAAGCTTTTTTTTAAAGATGTTATTGAGCAAAAACTTGCTCCAAAATTTTCTAAGTTAAGAAAATACTTTAGTAAAAATGATATTCTTTATTTTATGTTTTTTAGATTTATCGGTGGTGGAGGCACACCATATGCAATCCAAAATATACTACCTATTCTATTTAACATGTCTGTTAAAAACTATTTTGTAGCCACATTACTTGGGAGCGCACCATCAATGTTTGTTACAGTTTCTTTAGGAGATGGATTGGAAAACGTTATAGACGAAAATGAAGATTTAAATATATTTCATCTTATTAATTCTCCTGATATTTATTTACCAATAATAGGTTTTGTGATTATTTTAATTATTGCTTTTTTTGCTAAACGTTTTTATTTTTCACGAAACCAATAATGACAAAACACATTTTTTTATTCATATATTCTTAAAAAAACTCTTTACTTTCTAGCTGTGTAAGTTCTCGTATAATTAGAATTAGTAAATATGTAGTTTAGAGACACACAAAAATCTGCCACAATATTGAACTAACTTGACAATACCGTGAGCAACAAAGTAAAAAGCTAATACAATATGTTGGTGAATTTATGGGGATACATTACGACTTTAAATCAAAACGTGGCGAAAGAGCAATGCTGAAAGAAGCAAAAAGAAAAGCTCGATTAGCGCAAAAAAAAGCAAAAAAACTTATGTCTTCAGAACCCGTGGTAAAAGAAAAAATTAATAAGACACACGATATTCAAAAAACTATTACATTAGAAGATTTAACTAATCCAAATCAGAAATAAAATGGATGCAGTTAATTTTAAAAAAAGAATTAAGACAGCAAAGAATAGAAAAAGCTTTAAAAAGCAATCTTAGAAAAAGAAAAATATTTCAAAAAAAAACCAATAAAGAAAATAAAGTAAAAAAATGAGTGTTTTATCTGATCGATGGATCAAAAAAATGGCTTTAGAAAAAGAAATGATTAAGCCTTTTATTGCAGAACAGATAAGAAATAATAATATTTCTTATGGACTATCTTCATTTGGTTATGATGCGAGAGTTTCTAATGATTTTAAAGTTTTTACAAATGTTGACTCTGTAATTGTTGACCCTAAAAATTTTAAAAACAATAGTTTTGTGTCAAGAAAAGTAGATGAATGCATAATTCCACCAAATTCATTTGCACTTGCTAGCACAGTTGAATATTTTAAAATACCTAATGATGTTTTGGTAATTTGTTTAGGAAAATCTACTTATGCAAGATGTGGTATAATAGTAAATGTTACCCCACTTGAGCCTGGCTGGGAAGGATATGTAACACTTGAATTTTCTAATACTACACCATTGCCAGCTAAGATTTATGCAAACGAAGGTGCTGCGCAATTTATTTTTTTAAAAGGTAGTGAGGTTCCTGAAAAAACTTACGCACAAAGAAATGGCAAATATATGAAACAGACAGGCGTAACTTTACCAAAGGTATAACTCCTCATTTCATGCAAAAACTTAAAATTAAAGGTGGAGAAAAAATATCTGGAACAATTATAATTTCTGGATCCAAAAATGCAACTCTGCCTATATTAGCATCTACAATTTTAACAAATAAGAAAATAATCATTACAAATATACCAATCGTTCGTGATGTTGAAACCATGGCTGATCTTTTAAGCACTATTGGATCAACAATTAAACTAGATAAAAAAATAAAAAAAATAGAAATTCTTAATAAAAAACCATTAAAAACTTTTGCACCTTATCATCTATTAAAAACTATGCGAGCTGGAGTTTTGGTTCTCGGCCCACTTTTGGCAAAATATGGTTCAGCAAAAGTTTCTTTACCTGGTGGGTGCGCCATAGGGTCTAGACCAATAGATATTCATTTAGAGGCTTTAAAAAAAATGGGAGCAAATATTAAAATTAAAAGTGGATACATTATTGCATCAGCTAAAAATGGTTTGAAAGGATGCTTAATAAAATTTCCAAAAATATCAGTAGGTGCAACAGAAAATATTTTAATCGCCTCTTGCTTTGCAATAGGGAAAACTAAATTAAGAAATTGCGCTTCAGAACCAGAAGTAAAGGATCTGGTTATTTTTTTAAAGAAATTAGGTTGTAATATAAGCTGGTTTGGTAAAAGAGGAATTGATATTTTTGGTGTAAAAAAATTAAAATCAGCAACACATAAAGTTATTTTTGATAGAATTGAGGCTGGTACTTATATTATTGCATCCGCATTAACAAATGGAAAATTAAAAATTAAAAATATTGATCCAAAAATTATGTCTGCTGAAATTAAAATATTGGATAAAATGAATGTTAAAATAGTCAAAAAGAAAAATTATATAATAGCAAGTTCGTCTAAAAAACTTAAAAGTGTAAATATTTCAACAAAACCTTATCCTGGCTTCCCAACTGATTTGCAGGCTCAAATTATGGTTTTAATGCTTAAAGCAAACGGAACTTCAACTATAAAAGAAAATATTTTTGAAAATCGTTTTATGCATGTTCCTGAATTAAAAAGAATGGGTGCAGACATTAGGATTAAAGGTAATAAGGCAACCATTATAGGTAATAAAAAATTGAACGGCGCAGAACTTATGGCTACAGATTTGAGAGCTTCTGTAAGTTTAGTGCTAGCGGGTCTTGTTGCTTCAAACAAAACAATAGTTAATAGAATATATCACCTGGATAGAGGTTATGAAAGCATTGAAAAAAAATTATTAAGATGTGGAGCGCAGATTAGAAGATTAAAATGAATTTAAAAAAACATTTGTAATTAATGTAAAATATACTAAAAAGTATAAAATTTGAATGTTGAAGTATATTATATTTTTTAATAAAACATAAAAAAGGAACAGTATTGACTAAACAAGATTTTTTAGAAATTAGAGGTAAGGTTACAGAGCTGTTACCTAACGCAATGTTTAGAGTTAAGCTTGAAAACAAACATGAGGTTTTAGCTCATACAGCTGGAAAATTAAGAAAAAATAGAATAAGAATACTAACCGGTGATGAAGTTTTAGTTGAAATTACTCCTTACGATTTAACCAAGGGTAGAATAATATTTAGGTTTTAATTTGGCTAGGTAGCTCAGTCGGTAGAGCAGAGCCCTGAAAAGGCTTGTGTCGGCGGTTCGATTCCGTCCCTGGCCACCACATTATGAATAGTATAAGCAGCTTTTATAAAAACAAGAGAATTTTAGTTACTGGAGCGACAGGTTTTAAAGGTGCTTGGCTATGTAGCTGGTTGCTGAAATTAGGAGCAAAAGTTTACGGAACAGGATACACGCCTAATAAAAATAAAAATCTTTTTTATGGTCTATCATTAGAAAAAAAAGTTTCTTTAAAGCTGTTTGATATTAGAGATTTTAAAAAATTAACACAATTTATAAATTTATCAAAACCATCAATCATTTTTCATCTTGCTGGCCAACCACTTGTTTACGAATCTTACAAAAAACCATTGTTGACATTTGATGTAAATTCCAGAGGAACTTTAAATGTTCTTGAGGCTTCTAAAAATTCAAGGTTTGTAAGATCAATAGTTTTGATTACATCTGATAAGTGTTATGAAAATATGGGTCGTATAAAAACATATAAAGAAACTGACAGGCTAGGAGGTGTAGATCCTTACAGCGCCTCTAAAGCATCAGCAGAGCTAATTATAAAATCCTATAGAGAAAGTTTTTTTAAAAATAAAATTAATTGTGGAGTATCCAGTGCGCGAGCAGGCAATGTTATTGGAGGTGGAGACTGGTCACTACATAGGCTTATTCCTGATTGCATAAGATTTATTAGAAACAATTCTAAAATAAAATTAAGAAATCCAAATTTTAATAGACCTTGGCAGTTTGTGCTTGAGCCTCTAAGAGGATATCTTATGCTTGCAAAAAAGCAGTATGAAAATCCCCAAAAATATTCGAGCGCTTGGAATTTTGGCCCTGAATTTAAATCAATAAAAAATGTAAAAGAAATAGTAAAACTAATTATTAATTATTGGGGGTCAGGCTCTATTAAGGTTGAAAAGAAAATAAAGTTTAACGAACATCATAATCTTCAATTAGATATAAAAAAAGCCAAAAACTACTTAAAATGGAAGCCTACATATGGCGTTGAAGATACTGTAAATGTTACAGTAGATTGGTATTATAGAACTTTAGAAAATAAAGAGAACCCAATAGAAGTTACTAATGATCAAATTAATCAATATATGCATGACAATAATTGGTAATAAAAGAAGATATTTTTCAAGTGAGTAAAGATACTTTTGTAGATGTTATAATGCCAAATTATAACAAAGGGAATTTTTTGGAAGAGACAATTAATTCGGTCATTTTACAACAATATAAAAATTGGAATTTATTTATAATTGATAATTCATCTAATGATAATTCTAAAATAATTCTAAATAAATTCAAAAATATACAAAGCAAGATAAATTTAATTTATTTACATAAAAATAAAGGTGTGGCATTTTCAAGAAATTTAGGAATTAGACTATCTAATTCTAAATATATTGCATTTGTAGATTCAGATGATTACTGGTCACCAAGCAAACTTAAAGATCAAATTTATTTCATGGAAAAATTTAATTATTCTTTTACTTACACTGATTATGTGCCATTTACTTCAAAAAATAATAAAAAATTTTTTAAAAAGAGCGTTATTACACCTGATTCATTTAACTATGAGCAATTTATTAATGACACCTCTATACATACCAGCACTATGGTTCTTAAAAGATCCATTATTAATACAATTAAATTTCCAAAAATAAAAAGTTTTGAAGATTATTGTTTTAAATGCACAATTCTTAAAAGGGGTCATAATGCAATAAAGTTTAAACAAAGCTCAATGTTTTATAGAATCTCTAAAAATTCACTATCTAGTAGTAAAATTAAAAATTTTTATTGGTTGTGGTTTATAAATAAAAAATACAATAGACTATCCTTTTTGCAGGCTGTTAAATCAGCTTTATTAGTTTCAATTAGTTCTATAAAAAAATATGGATTTAAATAAATTATTACTTCTTATTTATTTTTAGATTTATAAAATATAAAAGAAAGTGGTAAATAAAAAATTATTGTTAATAAAAAATAGTTCCATTCAATTATATTTTTTAATTTATTGGGATATTCAAAAAATGGATCTACCCATGGCAAGCCTATAATTATTAACAAAGTCATTAAAAAAATTATAATAAAAAAAGTTTTTATATAAATAGAATTAAATTTTATTTTTTTTTTATGTTTTAATAATTTTAATATTTTAATTAAGTAAATATGAGAAATATATATACTAACAATATAAAATATTATTGCTAATCTTCTAAGCGCTTCATACATCGATCCATCTTTGCCAATAGAAATTATATAAATACAAAGAAAGGAGTTAGCTATTAGACCAAAAATTTTAAATTTATTTTCAATTCTTTTTGATAAAAAAAATATTGATATTTTAAAATAAAAAAGAACAGAAATAAAAATATATAAAAAAAAACCTGACTTAAAAATATCAATAGTTTTTTCTCCACGTCCAATCATACTAATGGAAGCCTTTCCATCTATAAACGGAATTGTATAAAAGTTATGATAGTAAGCTACTATTTGTTGACAAATGAATAATGTTATTACTGGTATTATAAAAAGTAAAAGTGCATAAATTGAAATATCTTTTTTCATTTGAAAATATGTTATATTTCAAAATTGTAAGAAGATATATTAAATGTCTAAATTTATGGACTGTTAGCTCAGTTGGTTAGAGCGGTCGCCTCTTAAGCGATAGGTCCTGGGTTCGAATCCCAGACAGTTCACGATAATTTGATAATAATTAATCAACATTTAAACTTGACATATATGGCTGAAATCTATTAAAGAAGTTCTATATTGCGGTGTTTTCTGCAATATAATAATAATAAGATAAGTAAGGAACGTTAAATGAGTCTAAAAGGTAAAGTAAAGTGGTTCAATGGAAAAAAAGGTTACGGTTTCATTGAGCGTGAAGATAAAGAAAAAGATGTTTTTGTTCATCATGCGGCAGTAAGAGAAGCTGGTTTAAAATATCTTAATGAAGGTGATGAGTTAACATTTGAAGTTGAGAACGGCGAAAAAGGACCTTCCGCAGTAAAACTGCAAAAAGCTTAATCGTATTCAATAAATTTCACAATATTTGGACATAAAATTATAAATAAAAAATATGTTTAAATAAGTAAAATTTGTTGTTGGATTGGCTAACAATGAATTTAAATAAACAAAGAAAGGTAAGTAACATGAGTATAAAAGGTAAAATTAAATGGTTTAATCCTACAAAGGGTTACGGTTTTATTGAAAGAGAAGACAAAGAAAAAGATGTTTTCGTTCACTCTTCTGCAGCAAGAGCAGCAAATATGGATTTAAATGAAGGTGATGAATTAACATTTGAAGTTGAGAACGGCGAAAAAGGACCTTCTGCAGTAAATCTGCAAAAGGCATAAACATACAATCTGTTGTTGCAAAGCAAACATTTTATGTTACTTTGCAACAATGATTAAAAATTTCAAAATCATAAAAATTCTTAACGCAAAACACCATTTTGTGCATGCTGGGCAACTGCTTAGCTAATAATCATAAAAAAATTTTAATTTATAACAATTTAATATAAAAAGGAGATATGCAGCTGTAGCTCAGTTGGTTAGAGCACTAGTTTGTGGAACTAGGGGTCGGTGGTTCGAGCCCACCCAGCTGT
>Ga0209403_10004823_pt1 | contig 14427 bp, 10 predicted proteins | sample ArcticOcean_MG_C_8_FD_187440 | JGI IMG/M metagenome (GOLD analysis project Ga0209403, IMG submission 187440) | Marine microbial communities from western Arctic Ocean - ArcticOcean_MG_CB11_86 (SPAdes) (version 2) | ecosystem: Environmental > Aquatic > Marine > Oceanic | place: Arctic Ocean... | reverse complement strand
TGCGGCGTTGACGGTATTTCTGGCATGGCTATCCCGGGCGGCGCCGGGCGGCGGCGTCACCGAGATTTCCGCGGCGGAAAAACTGTTCGGTTTCCGTTGTTCCGACAGAGAATTCAGGGGGCTGAGCTTCGATACCATATCAGGCAGTGGCTCGAACGGTGCGATCGTTCATTACCGGGTGACGCCGCAATCCGACCGCCCGTTGAGACCCGGCGATATTTACCTGGTCGATTCGGGGGCCCAGTATCTTGACGGCACCACGGACGTGACGCGCACAGTGTTTATCGAAGATGGAAAGGGAGCGCCGTTCGAAATGAAGGACCGGTTCACCCGCGTTCTCAAAGGACATATCGCCATTGCGACGGCACGGTTCCCGGCGGGAACCCACGGTAGTCAGATAGATGCGCTGGCGCGGCTTTCGCTGTGGGAGGCCGGGCTGGATTACGATCACGGCACCGGTCACGGCGTTGGAAGTTATCTCGGCGTCCACGAAGGGCCGCAGCGGATATCGAAGCAGGGCGGGGGGGTGCCCATGGAGCCCGGCATGATCCTGTCGAATGAGCCCGGTTACTATAAAGCAGGGAGCTACGGCATTCGGATCGAAAACCTGGTGATTGTCACCGAAGACCGCGATCCCGATGTAACCGAACGCCCAATGCAGGCGTTTGAGACGATCACCCTCGCGCCTATCGATCTGAACCTGATCGATCCCGAGCTGATGTCAGCACCGGAACGGGACTGGTTGAATTCCTATCACGCCCGCGTTCGCGAAACGCTGACGCCGCTGGTGGACGAGCAAACGCTCGAATGGCTTAAACGTGCGACGGTGGCGATCTGAGCGGCGCTAGGCGGTGGCTATCATCGACTGCCATTCATCTTCCGACAGCACTGTGACGCCCAGTTCCTGCGCTTTTTTCGCTTTTGAGCCCGCGTCCGCACCGATGATCACATAATCGGTCTTTTTCGATACCGATCCTGAAACCTTGGCGCCGAGCGATTCTGCCCTTGCCTTCGCCTCACCCCGGGTCATGGTGATCAGCGTGCCGGTGAACACGACTGTTTTTCCGGCAACCGGCGAATTTGTTTCCGGTGGTTCAACGCTATCGACCGATAAGCGCTCTTCGAGGCCTTTGATGATCTCCAGATTATGCGGTTCGGTAAAAAATGCCGTCAGGTCATCGGCAACGTTAATGCCAATTTGATCGATATTGCACAAATCCGCATAGGCTTCGCCGACAAGCTCGGGCTTCTTCATCTCGGCAGGATTGGCGGCCCGTTCTGCAGCGGCGGCTGACATGGCGTTGTGCCAGGATTGCAGGGTGTTGTAGTGACGCGCCAGCAGGCGGGCGGTTGCCTGACCGATCTGACGGATGCCGAGGGCGTAGATCAGACGATCCAGGGAAATCGTCCGGCGTGCCGCAATTGCGGCAAACAGATTGGAGACGGATTTATCGCCCCACCCCTCCCAGCGGCGCAGGGGATCGAGCGCTTCCCGGTCGTTCTCTTCCAGATCGAATATATCGACCGGGGTCCGGATCAGGTTCCGGTCGAAAAATGCCTTTACCTGCTTTTCGCCAAGTCCTTCGATATCGAACGCATCGCGGCTGACAAAATGGCGAATGCGTTCCACCCGCTGATAGGGGCAGGCGAGTTCGCCGGCGCATCGCGCGACAACCTCGCCTTCCTGTCGAATGACGGGTGTCTGCAAATCGCAGGGGCAGGTTGTCGGGAAGAGAAAGGACTTTGAATCGACACCCCGCTTTTCTGCCACCACGCGGACGATCTGTGGGATGACGTCTCCCGCGCGCTGGATGACGACTGTATCGCCCTCGCGCACGTCTTTTCGTTTGATTTCGTCTTCATTGTGAAGCGACGCCCGGCTTACGACCACACCGCCAACGGTAATCGGATGAAGGTTGGCGACCGGCGTAAGGGCACCGGTGCGCCCGACCTGGATGGTAATCTTTTCCAGAACGGTCTGCGCCTGCTCGGCCGGGAATTTATGGGCGATCGCCCAACGTGGTGCGCGGCTGACCATGCCGAGCCGATGCTGCCAGTCGTGCCGGTTGACCTTGTAGACGACGCCGTCGATGTCGTAGGGAAGCGCGGCACGGCCCTCGCCGATTGTCGTATAAGTTTCAAGGATCTCCGCGGTGGTGCGACACAGACGTGACTGAGGATTGACTGAAAACCTCCAATTCGAAAGTTGCTCCAGCCATTCCCAATGACTTTCGCCCTCCGGTTCGGATAGTTCGCCCGACGCATAGGCAAAAAAGCGCAGGTTTCTGCCCGCAGTAATCGATGCATCGAGTTGGCGTAACGAGCCAGCCGCGGCGTTCCGGGGATTGGCGAAAACCGGCTGGTCCGCCGCTTCGCGCAATTGATTGAGCGCGGCGAAATCGTCGTGCCGTATATAAACCTCCCCGCGAATCTCAATAATATCCGGTGCCGCCCCGCTCAATGTATCGGGGATATCCGATATGGTTGCGACATTTGCGGTGACGTTTTCACCCACGGTGCCATCGCCGCGGGTCGCCGCCTGAACGAATTTCCCATTTTTGTAACGAAGCGCGATAGATAGCCCGTCTATTTTCGGTTCTGCGACGATCTCAACAGCTTCGTCGTCTCCGAGACCAAGAAAACGCCTGATTCGGCCGACGAAATTTTCCACATCGACATCGTCGAAGGCGTTGTCGAGCGAGAGCATCGGGTGACTATGCGTTACTTTGCCGAAGCCGGCTACCGGTTCTGCGCCGATTTTCCGGCTTGGGCTGTTGCTCCGGATCAGACTTGGGAAAGCGGTTTCAATAGCCGTGTTCAGCCGTCTCAACCGGTCATAATCCGCGTCGGAAATATTCGGAGCGTCATTCTGGTGATACGCGCGGTCATGGCTTTCGATGTCTTTTGCCAGCTCTGCGAGTTTTCCCTGAGCCTCCTCGGGTGTCATCGATTCGAGTTCAGGAAACTCTTCGTCCGGCTTCATTTGGCAAACTCTGCGATCAAGCTGTCGGCGGCGGCTCGGGCTTCCTCGGTGACGGTTGCGCCGGCCAGCATGCGGGCGATTTCCTCGCGCCGGTCTTCGACTGACAATTCGGTCACGGCGGTTACAGTCGTATCGCCTTCGCGCGATGTTTTGATGGATTTCATGACGTGAAGATGGCGTGCCCCACGGGCGGCGACCTGCGGTGAATGTGTGACCACGAGCACCTGAACCCCGTCCGACAGGCGTGACAGCCGTTCTGCGACAGAAGCCGCCGTCGCGCCGCCGACACCGGCATCGACCTCGTCGAAGACAAGGGTGGTCACCCGGTTTGACGTCGACAGGACGACCTTAAGCGCCAATAGCAGTCGCGCAAGCTCGCCGCCGGACGCAACTTTGTTGATTGGCCCGGCGGGCTGGCCGGGATTGGTCGTTACCTTGAATGTGACGTGATCAATGCCGTGGCTCGACCATATCGTTTCCGCCAGTTCCACGACCAGCGTCGCGAAATTGGCTTTTTCCAGCCGCAGATGCGGCAATTCCCTGTTTATGGCTGTGTCCAGGGCTCCGGCGGCGTCGGTTCGCGCCAGATGAAGAGTCCGGGCGGTGTCTTCATAGGCGGTTTTCGCTGACCGCGCCTCGGTTTCAAGCCGGGTTAGATCTCTGTCGGCGTCGTCGAGGCGCTCGAGTTTCTTGGCGAACTCCGTCCGCAGACTGGCCAGAGAATCGACATCCGTGTTGTGCTTTCGGGCCAGTGCACGGAGCCCGAAAAGGCGTTCGTCCAGACGTTCCAGCTGGGCTGGCTCCTGATCCAGCGACCGCAGCGCGTCTTCGAGAAGGTCGATCGTCGTGGCGGCTTCGTCGCCGGTCCTCACCATAGCTTCGAGAACGGCTTTGAGGGTTCCGGCGGCCTGTTCGTTGGACCGTTCCAGCGCGCGGGTGGCGCGCGACAGTGCGGTTTGCAGACCCTTATGCCCGGCCAGCGTGTCGAGGGACTGGTTTATAGATTCGGCGATTTTTTCGCTGTTCATCATCAGAGATCTCGCTTCCGACAATACCGTTTCTTCCCCAATCTGCGGATCGAATTCGTCGAGTTCGGCAAAAACATGACGGAGATATTCTCCCTCACTTGCGATCCGGTCTATTTCGTCGCGCGCGGTGGCAAGGGCTTTTTCTGCGGCTTTCAGCGCGGTCCAGTAATTCCGTGTCCGGCTGGCCATGTCTTCAAGCCGACCGAATGCGTCCAACGCATCGCGATGATTGGCCGGGTCGAGAAGTCCATGGCTGGCAAACTGACCTTCGATTTCGATCAGGGTTTCGCCGACGCTCCGCAGCACCCCCGCGCTGATGGGCTGATCGTTGACGAAGGCGCGGCTCCGACCATCGCCGGACAATGTGCGGCGAAGAATAAGTGGCTCGCCGGCGTCCGGAATTTCGATATCGTTTTCGGCGAGACGCGTCAGCGCCACATGACCTTTCGGAAGGTCGAACGTCGCCGTGATGACGGCCTTCGCTCCCGAATCCGGTCCGCCCCGGACGAACGAGGAATCCGCGCGGGCACCGATAGCGAGCCCGAGTGCGTCAAGAAGGATCGATTTGCCAGCTCCTGTCTCGCCGGTAAGGACGCATAGTCCGTCATCAAACTCTATGTTTAGTTTGTCGATAAGGACAAAGTTTCGGATTGAAAGAGACGCAAGCATCGCCTGTCAGAACAGCCGGTTCCACGTACGGGAGAAGAAGCCATTTTCTTCCGGACGATCACGCAAATCTGACCCGGCAGCAACGGCGTAGCTATCGAGATACCATTCGTTGCCTGGGTAATTATGACCGAGAACAGCGGCGACCTTGCGAGCTTCATCCATGACACCTAGCGCCGTATAGGCCTCGACAAGCCGATGAAGCGCTTCCGGCACGTGTGTTGTCGTCTGATACTTGTCGACGACCTGACGGAACCGGTTAATAGCGGCGAGATAGTGATTGCGGTTTAGATAAAACCGGCCAATCTCCATCTCTTTACCGGCCAGATGATCTCGCGTCAGGTCGATTTTGAGGCTCGCATCTCGCGCGTATTTTGAATTCGGGAACCGGCGAACGATTTCTCTCAGGGAGATTAATGCCTGTTCGGTGATCAGCTGGTCGCGGGCGACGTCTGAAATGCGTTCGTAATAGGAAATTGCTTTTAAATAATAGGCATAGGCGATATCGCGGTTGCCCGGATGCAGTCTGATGAACCGATCGAGTCCGATAACGGCTTCGTCATACTGGTTTGCCTGATATTGAGAAAATGCGGCCATAAGCTTGGCCTTGGTTGCCCAGACTGAATAGGGGTGCTGGCGCTCGACGTCGTCGAACTGCTTTGCAGCGTCCTCGTAGTCTCCGGCTTCGAGCGAACTTACCGCGGTGTTGTAGAGTACCTCTACCTTCTGTTCGACGTATGTTTCTTCTTCGGTACTGCTGCAGGCGATCAAGGTCGAGCACACGGTAAAAATAGCGGCTATTCGCCTGTATCGACTAGTCATCATCACAAATCTCAACCCGAATGAATTGTCGATCAAAGCACATTATTTATAACACCGATAGGCCGTTGAAAGTAGACCGGAACGAAAAAAGGCGCCCGTTTCGGACACCCCCATTCTGCCGGTTTTTCACCGTCGTCAGGCGATGGCGGAAACTACTTTGTCGGCAGTCTTGGAGGTGGATCGCAGACTGCCCGTTGGCGGGGCTTCTATACGCGTCCACGCGTCGTCGTCAGCAAATACAGCGCGAAGGAGCTGATTATTCAGTTCATGGCCTGACCGGCAGCCGACGACTTCGCCGATAACCGGTCCGCCCGCAAGGTAGAGGTCGCCAATGCAATCAAGAATTTTGTGACGTACGAACTCGTCGCTATACCGAAGTCCGCCTTTATTGAGCACCCTGTCGCCGCTTACCACCACAGCGTTGTCCAGCGAACCGCCAAGAGCTAGGCCCGCGTTGCGCAGGGCATCGACTTCCTGTTCGAAGCCGAAGGTGCGTGCGCGGGCGATATCGGACTTGAAATTTGAATCGGTAGGTCCGAAAGCAAGCGCCTGCCGGTCAATTGCCGAGGAATCGAAGTCAATCTCGAAATCGAGGCTGAATTCATCCGACGGAACGATCGACAAAGAACGGGTTTCATCGCCGACCCTGAGGGATTTCAATATCTTGATCGCTGTCCGGGGCGCGTTCTGTTCGATCTGACCGGCACATTCGATCAAAAACACAAAAGGCGCCGCACTGCCGTCCATAATCGGAATTTCTGACCCGTCGACCTCAATCAGAACATTGTCGATTTCACATCCGGAGAGAGCAGCCAACAGGTGCTCGATCGTGCTCACCGTCGTGCCGTGGTCGTTGCCTACTGTGGTCGCAAGGCGCGTATCAACAACATTACGCCAATTCACGGTGATATCCCGGGCGCCGTTCACCAAATCGGTGCGGCAAATCCGGATACCCGTATTTTCTTCAGCAGGTTTTAGGGTGAGGGCCGTTGTTCGCCCGGAGTGCAGGGCAACGCCGGTGCAACCGATCTCCGCTTTCAATGTTTTTTGTCTGATCACACCAGTGGTCTTTATACTTTGTTGTCCTGGTTCCCACCCCCGCCATCGCGACTTACGTCTGGGTAAACGTAGGGGAAACCGAAAAATACCCTGAAGCAGGTTCAAGGCCTCGGAGGAGACTGTAGCAAACACCCTCCGAGGAACTCAAATCAAGAAATGTTACAGATTGTTACGTGGTTTACAGGATTAACGTCGCGGTCAGTTCGCCTGGCGTCGAAGGAAAGCTGGAATTTCCAGCAAATCATCGTCAGATTGCGACGTCTTGACCTTGTCTTCCGGATCAACGCCGTCCAGGCGGGCCTGCTGAGGCGCTGTTTCCTGCCGTTCTTCCGGATTTGGCCTCGCCACGGGCCGTTCCAACGCAGGTTCTACCGGCATCGTCCGTTCGGGCGCGTCAGGCCTGCGCTCGCGTGTGGTTCCGGTGATTCGCTGGAACAGGTTCGGCCCCCGGCGGCGCATATCGTCTTTCGCGCCACCATTGACCAGATCGGCCGCTTTGAACGCGTCCGAAGCCGATTCAATTGTGGGTTCGGCGGTCGATTTCGGATCTATCGGAGGCGGCGGCATGAACGCGTCGTTCTTTGTGGCCAGATGCGGTTCCAGCCGTGCCGGTGCTTCCGTTGCAGGTGCGACCTCCGGTTCGGCTTCGGCAATAACATCAGGTTCCGGCGTCGTTGACGCGGCGGGCGCCGGATCCTCGACGATTTCGCTTGCGGTTTCCACAACCGGATTTGTCGCCGGTTGGTCAAACTGGGCGGCGGGCGGTGCGATTATTTCCGTCCTCGGCGCCTCAGCCATGGCGGCCGGCATCGCTGCAGGCAGGTCCGCGGCCGGCGTTATCCGAGGAGACGGCGTCGCGGCCGCTGAAGGAGCCGTGATCTCCGGCCTGGTTTCTGCTTCCGGCTCCCAAGAAGCCGTTGCCGGCATCGCCGGCGCTTCTTCGACCGGGGCTTCCGGCTCTGGCGTACGGATCAGCTTCTGCGGTTGGGAAAACACCTTCAGCACCGGACGCGGATGCGCGTCTGCAATTGCGTCAATGCCCGTGGCAACGACCGATACCCGCATTTTTCCTTCAAGCGACGAATCCATGGTCGATCCGAAGATGATGTTGGCGTCCGGGTCGACTTCTTCGCCGATCCGGTTGGCCGCTTCATCGACTTCGAACAGCGTCATGTCCGGGCCGCCCGTGATGTTGATAAGCACGCCGCGCGCGCCCTTCATCGACACGTCATCCAGAAGCGGATTCGAGATGGCGGCTTCTGCGGCGAGACGTGCGCGGTCTTCGCCGTCACCTTCGCCGGTGCCCATCATGGCTTTGCCCATCTCGCTCATGACCGCACGGATGTCGGCAAAGTCGAGATTGATCAGACCCGGGACAACCATCAGGTCGGTAACGCCGCGGACGCCGGAATGAAGAACCTCGTCCGCCATGGTAAAGGCGTCCGCGAACGTGGTCTTGTCGTTGGCTATCCGGAAAAGGTTCTGGTTGGGAATGACAATCAGCGTATCGACGTATTGCTGCATTTCCTCAATGCCGGCTTCGGCGATGCGCATCCGGTTTATGCCCTCGAACTGGAAAGGTTTGGTGACCACCCCGACGGTTAAAATGCCATGCTCTCTGGCGAGCCTGGCTATAACCGGGGCGGCTCCTGTGCCGGTGCCGCCGCCCATGCCGGCGGTGATGAACACCATGTGTGCCGCGCCAAGCGCTTCCATCAGGTCATCCATCGCTTCTTCAGCCGCGGCGCGCCCGATGTCGGGCCTGGAGCCAGCGCCAAGGCCATGGGTGATGCCCGGGCCAAGCTGGATGGGTTTATCTGCCAGCGATTGCGCCAGCGCCTGGGCATCCGTATTGGCGACAACAAACTCGACGCCTTCAAGTTGCGACGAAATCATGTTGTTGACGGCGTTGCCGCCGGCGCCGCCGACGCCGATAACGGAAATGCGGGGTTTCAGATGGTCTTGCGCTACGGGAACGGTGAGATTGATGGTCATAGTGGCCTCCTAGATTGGGAAGGGACAAAAACGGGTGGTGTGGATCCACCCGGGCTTGGGAAATCCGCGGCATCGCCGCGGCGTGGAATTTTTGGTTTCGGATAATCGGCCTGGGGTATTTTCTTCATCGGGTTAAAAACTCTCCTTCAGCCATTGGCCTATCCGGGCTATCCGGCCGGAAAGGACTTCTTCGCTTGCGGGGGTGTCTTCGATCGTGCCGGCGTATTTCTCGACGCCATACCGCAGCAGGCCCGCGCATGTGGAAAATGCTGGCCCGCTCGTCGCTTCGGCGAGACCGCTTATTCGCAACGGGCGACCGATACGGATCTGCTTTTCGAGGACGACACCGGCGAGTTCAGGAATGCCGTGTAGCTGGGACGCACCGCCGGTTAACACCATTCGGCGGCCTGAGATTCGGTCAGCACCGCTTATCTCCAGTCGTTCGCGGATGAGCTCGAACGTCTCTTCCATGCGTGGACGGATAATGCCGGTGAGGATGGATCGGGGAACGTGATTGGCCTGATTGTGATCGTCTTCCCCAACCAGCGGAACGTCGATGATCTCGTTGTCGTCGGATTGCGACGCGATCGCACTGCCGTAAAGAATCTTCATCCGTTCTGCGTGCACAAGCGGCGTCGAAAGACCTCGGGCGATATCGTTAGTGACGTGACCGCCGCCAACCGGGATCGAATCGGCAAACACGACCTGGCCGTCATAAAAGACGGCAATAGTGGTCGTGCCCCCGCCCATATCAACCATTGTGACACCGAGGTCCTTTTCGTCTTCGACGAGACACGACAGACCGGCCGCGTATGGCGAAACCACGACTTCCTCGATATCGAGGTGGCAGCGCGCGACGCAGCTTTTAAGGTTTCGAACCGGGCCGGCGGCAGCATTGACATGGTGAAAGCTGACGCCGAGACGCTCGCCGAACATGCCGCGCGGATCGTGAATGCCGCGATTGCCGTCGATCGAATAGCCGACCGGGAGACAGTGGATCAGGTCGCGGTCTCCGGGTTGCTCTATTTGGAAGTTACGTTCACGGGCGCGTCGGATATCGGTTTCTGCAATTTCATGGCCGGCGATGGAAACTTCAATTTCCTGTATCTGCGAATACATTTTTCCGCCGGACAGGTTGACGAATATGCGGTCGATGCGTTCGCCAGCAAGTTCTTCCGCGGCGCTCACAGTATTAAGGAGGGCGTTCTGCGCCGCTTCCATATCCACCACGCTGCCGTTCCGGAGACCCGCCGATGCCTGTTGCGCAACACCGATAACCCTGATGCCGCCGTCGGTATTCGCGTGTGCGATGAAGCAGCAGATTTTCGAGCTGCCGACATCCAGCGCAGCAATGATCCCCGTGCGAAGTTTAGCCATGGTCAGAAAATCCCGCCGTGTGAAGCTTGAGAATCAGGGCCGATCATCAGGTATTTTTTCCTTTGCGGTGACTGACTTTCCGGTCGGTTTCGGGTCGGCCCGCCCGGGTGCGGACGATCAACTGATCGGGAAGGCGGAGATCGATCGACAGCAGATCCTGTTTTAGTAGCTTGTGTTGGCGTTCAAGCCGGGCGAAGCGCCGCCAGGCCTTCAGCGCATTGTCTTCTGGCAATCGGACAAAGACCCCGTTGTCCATGCGGATGTTCCAGCGCCGCTCGCCGATGCGCACGGCGGCGTTTACGCGGCGTTTCAACGCCGGTTCCTGTGAAAGTATCGACAGCAACGACGTGGCGTGACTGGGTGCGTCCTTCCCGACGAGCACGAGAAGATTGTGAAACCGGTCCAGCTTCTTCGACGTGATCACCGTGCCTTCATCGTCGACCAGGACCAGTTCGTTCTTGCGCTGCCAAAGGGCAAGCGGCTGGCGCTCGACGATCTTCACCCGGACGGTGTTCGGAAACTCTCGTTCGACGCTGGCGACGCGAACCCAGGGAAGCCGCTCGAGATTGTGGCGGGCGGTTTCAATGTCGACGCTCAGCAGCGGGGCGCCGCGCTTGATATTAAGAACGCGCATTATCCGGTCGGAAGATTCGTAGCGACGGCCCTGGAGCAGTATCTCTTCGACCCGAAAGCCCGCGTTTGCCATGACTTGGGAGGCTGAACTGAAAAGCGAATTAGTTGCCGACGCGACCCAGCCCGATTGCCAGAGCCACGCCGGTCCACCCAATGCGATACCGAAAATGGTGGCGGCAAACCCCGTGCGCAATGTGTGCTTGGCCCAGCGCGGCGTTGGCCGTCGCCGCCCGTCTTTCGGCTTGGCGCCCTTCCGGGTGGATTTTCGGGTCATTTTTATCCATCGCATGATGCGTTCTCCACCATCCAGCGAACGAGATCGCCGAAGCTGATACCGGCATGCGCCGCCTGTTCCGGAACAAGCGACAACGGCGTCATGCCGGGTTGTGTGTTGATTTCTAGAAGGAAAAGTTCGCCGGGATCGCCCCGGGTGTCGTCATATCGGAAATCCGCCCGGGAGACGCCGCGGCATCCCAGCGTGTGATGCGCACGCACGGCGTATTCCATCGCGGTCGAATAGATAACTTCATTGACCGGGGCGGGTATGACGTGGTCGGCTTTGCCCTCGGTATATTTGGCCGTGTAGTCGTAGAACCCTTTTGCGGGCCGGATTTCGGTGACGCCGAGCGCCTTGTCTCCCATCACGGCGACGGTCAGTTCCCGGCCAGGAACGTATTTCTCGACCATGACGGCATCGCCAAAAGCCCAGGCGTCGTCGTCAAGCGCAGGCAGGTCGTCGTCTTGCAGAACAATCGTGACGCCGACGCTCGATCCTTCGTTCATCGGTTTGATAACGAAGGGTTTGTTCATAACCGTGCCGGATCTGAGGTCGTCACGCGTAGCAATCTCATGCGGCGGGCATGGTATGCCCACAGTTTCGAACAACTTTTTTGCCATGGGCTTATCCATCGCCAGGGCAGACGCCATTACGCCCGAATGGGTGTAGGCTAGGCCCAGAAATTCAAGAATTCCCTGGATACAGCCGTCTTCGCCGTAGCGGCCGTGGAGCGCGTTAAGAACGATATCGGGCGCGGGTTCCAGCTGACTTACGAGTTTAGCCACGTCGCGCTGCACGTCGATCGGACGGACCTCGAATTCGGTTTGCCGGAGGGCGTCTACAATGGCGCCGCCGCTGACCAGAGATACCTCCCGCTCGCTGGACCAGCCGCCCATGAGCACTGCCACCGACCGGCTCATGATGACCGATCCTCTGGCTGCACACCGATACGCCTGATTTCCCAATCAAGCAGAATGCCGGAATGCGCCTCGACCCGGTTGCGGATTTCTTCTCCGAGCGTTTCGAGGTCATGGGCGGTCGCACCGCCTCTGTTGATCAGGAAATTGCAGTGTTGTTCCGATACCGTCGCATCGCCGATTGTCAGCCCGCGGCAGCCGGCCGCGTCGATAAGCTCCCAGGCTTTCGTGCCCTCTGGATTTTTGAACGTGGAACCACCGGTGTGCGCCTGGATCGGTTGCGAGGATTTTCGGTCGTTTGCAATATCGGTCATACGCCGGTCGATGTGTTTTTTATCGCCGCGAACGCCGGAAAGTCGGGCCGACACGAATATCCAGCTTTCATCAATCGCGCAGTGGCGGTACGAAAATCCGAATTCGGTTGCGGTGAGGTCGCGCACCGAGCCGGTTGAATCCAATGCCTGCGCGGAAACGACGACGTCGCTCATCTCCCGGCCGTAAGCGCCGGCGTTCATACGCAACGCGCCGCCGATTGTGCCGGGAATACCGCTGAGAAATTCGAGACCTTCGATCGAGCGGTCCCGACACACGCGGGAGATCGCGACGTCGAGGGCGCCGGCGCCAGAAATTATGTCGGTGCCGTCAAACGAAATGTCGCCGATCGATTTGCCGAGGTGAATAACCACGCCTGGCACGCCACCATCGCGGATCAGCGCATTGGAGCCCAGTCCGAGAACGGTAACGTCGATATCGTTATCGAGCGCCTGGCGGAATGCAATCAAATCGTCGGTATCGGCCGGCCGGAACAGGACTTCTGCCGGGCCGCCGGTTCTGAACCAGGTTATTCCCGACAATTGCGCATTTTCGGTCAACTCGCCACGAACAGGCGGCAGCCGGTCGATCAGGCGGGGAATTGCATGGGCCAGCACGATCACAGGCTCCCCGATGCGGCTGCGGAGCTATCGCCCCATGCCAAAGTCAGGGCCGCCGGCAGATCGTTCGCCCACGCCGTAATATTGCCGGCACCGAGGCAGACGACAAAATCGTCCGGTTTCGCAATGTCGGCGATGAGACCGGACAGAATATCTGGAGAGGCGAGCGGCAAAACATGCCGGTGTCCGCGGCTGCGAAGGCCTTCGATCATTGAATCTCGATCGATACCGGGCAGCGGCGCCTCGCCGGCGGGATAAATATCGGCAACGATCACCGTATCCGCGTCGTTAAAGCAGGTGCAGAAATCATCGAACAGGTCACGCACGCGCGAGTAGCGGTGCGGTTGGACCACCGCAATGACATTTCGACGGGAGCTTGTACGTGCTGCGGCGAGCACCGCGGCGATCTCCACCGGGTGGTGGCCGTAATCGTCAATGATCGTGACGCCGTTGATGACGCCGGTGCGGGTGAAACGTCTTTTGACACCCTTGAAACCGGCAAGTGCCCATTTCAGAACGTCCGTGTCGACGCCCATTTCCTGCGCAATGGCGATCGCGGCGAGCGCGTTTCGTATATTGTGGTCCCCGACCATCGGCATGGTGAAACGACCGAGTTCCATCGTCGACGCGTCAGCCCGGTTGGAAACCATGACGGTAAAATTCGAGCCTTCCGGGTCCGACGATATTTCGGTCGCCCGTATGTCTGCCTGCGGGCTGAGGCCGTAGGTGACGATACGACGATCCGAGACCTGAGGGATCAGGGCTTGAACCTCCGCATCGTCGATACACAAGGTGGCGAATCCGTAAAAAGGAATGTTCTGGACGAAGGTGACGAAGGCCGCTTTCAACGTATCGAAGTCGCCGTAATGGTCGAGATGTTCGGGATCTATGTTTGTGACGACGGCGATCGTTGCCGGCAATTTCATGAATGTGCCGTCGGATTCATCGGCCTCGACTAAGATCCAGTCGCCATCGCCGAGCCGGGCATTCGTGCCATAGGCATTGATAATGCCGCCATTGATTACGGTCGGGTCGAACTGACCGGCGTCAAGAACGGCGGCGATGATGGATGTGGTCGTTGTTTTGCCATGGGTGCCGGCAACGGCGACACCCCATTTGAGCCGCATGATTTCCGCCAGCATTTCCGCGCGCGGCACGACCGGTATCAGCCGCGACCGGGCGTCAACGACTTCCGGATTATCTGATTTTACGGCTGACGAGATGACAACGACCTCGGCTTCGCCGAGATTGTCGCCGTCGTGGCCGATAGCGATTGCGATGCCAAGATCGCGCAGCCGTTTTACGTTGGCGCTGTCGGCAATGTCGCTGCCCTGCACAGCGTAGCCGAGATTATGCAAAATTTCGGCGATGCCGCTCATGCCAATCCCGCCGATCCCGACGAAGTGGATGTGACGATGCGTAACAGCGATGCCTTCAAAGAACATATGTTCCGACTACGCCTTCCCCGCCGCTTCGGCCAATCCCTCTAGCAACGACGCCGCCCGCCCAGCCGCGCCGGGTTTCGCGCGGGCACGCGATGATTCTTCCATTCTTGCAAGCTCCGAGGGTTGAGTCCAAAGCTGTTCGATCTCCCGAACCAGCCGGTTGCCCGTCATCACGTGGTCCTCGACGACGATGGCCGCCCCGGCCGCGCTCTGCGCCTGTGCGTTCAAGAGCTGATGCTGATCCGCCGCATAAGGATACGGAACCAAGATCGACGCCTTGCCCGCGGCGCATA
>Ga0209403_10004819_pt1 | contig 14446 bp, 15 predicted proteins | sample ArcticOcean_MG_C_8_FD_187440 | JGI IMG/M metagenome (GOLD analysis project Ga0209403, IMG submission 187440) | Marine microbial communities from western Arctic Ocean - ArcticOcean_MG_CB11_86 (SPAdes) (version 2) | ecosystem: Environmental > Aquatic > Marine > Oceanic | place: Arctic Ocean... | reverse complement strand
CGTCGTGACGGTAACGTCGCGTTCGGTCACGTCGACGGCGTTGGCTACCTTCGGCAGCATCATCATTAGCGCAGTTGTTACGGTGAGCTTGCTGAAGCGCCTTCTCGAGACACCTTTTAGATATTCTTTATTCTCTTGTTCGGTAATTTCGTCACACATAGCCGCTCCCTTTGTAGTTCCAGTTCTCCTTCTGTAGGGCCATATATAACCACTACTGGGTTTGAGTTGCCGTAACTATTTTGCGCTTCTATCGGCAACCGATCACCACGGGGTTACCCCGCTCCCATCGCTCGCGCGCGGATGTGTGAAGATTCCTTTGCAATGGTATCGGGCAGAAGAAAGTCAAGTTGCCACGGTTATTCAAGTGCGACAAATATCTGACTCTATGTGTTGTTCACCATGCTGATTTTTTGAGATCAACGCGGGCCCTTGTTGCGGCGTCGCTTGTTCTGGCCTACGTCTGCCCCGCGCTGGCCGCAGAAAACCCCGACTAATCCTGCAAATCACGGTCGACCAATTCCGTGGGGACCTACCGGTACGCTATTTCGTTCGCCTAGGACAGAACGGTCTGCGGTATCCCCTGACCGAGAGTATTCACTACAACACCGGCGAGGTATTGACGCAGCGAAGCCAGCACCGGCTTGAACGCTTGCACACGATCAAATCGACGGCTTGGTTGGGCTGGGCATGGCCCACTGTTTATCGGTGATTATTTAACGTTTATCAATAAATCAAAATATTCTGACATAACCAAGACCTACGCAAACATCGCGCCTACGTATCCGTAGCCTCTTCGTTTTCGCCCAGGCCCAAATAAGGGCGCAGGTACCGCACGGCCAGGTAGATCGGGCCAGTATCCGCTGCTGCCACAATCAATTTGAATACATAGCCTGAGATGATGAAGGTCATCAGCTGCGGCCATAACGGTTGGTCGGCAGCAATGGGCAAAGCGGCCGCATAGAAGTGCGTCACCAGAATCACGGCAGTCGTATCGACCATTTGGCTCACCATCGTGGAGGCGTTGTTGCGCAACCAAAGGTGACGGCCTCGCGTTAAACCCTTCCAGAAGTGGAACAGGCGCACGTCGCAAAACTGCGCAACGAGGTAGGCCAACATGGAGGCGGCAACGGCGCCGAACGCCAAGTCGCGTATCTCAAAAAAAACAGGCAAGCGCCCTGCTGCGTCGAGCTGCGGCAAGCCGCTCGCGGTCACCGGTTCAAACCCCGGTAGCACACCCCCGAGCCACAGCAAAAATATAACCCAGACATTCAACAACAGTCCAACCCAGACCATATCGCGCGCTTTCTTTTCGCCAAAGAGTTCGCTAATGAGGTCGGTGCACATGAATGTCACCGGGTACGGTAGTACCCCCACTGCGATCAACATCGGGATATCGAGGCCGAACACTTCAAATGACAGATCGATAAATCGGCTGATACCCAACACATTGAGCAGCGCCAACGTGCCTAGAAACACCCCCGAAAGAACGAGGAATAACCGTTGCCGTCGCTTTTGGTAGTTGGGAGTCAAGTGCGCCTCAAATAGTCAACGCGGATCGGACAACCACTCGACATTAACACAGTTTTGTAGACGACCCTCGCTCAAGTAGGCCACCGCCACCTCGCCGCCTTTGAATCGCATGTCGTAAACGCTTTCCGGCGTAAAGAACGCCGAGTGTGGCGTGATAAGCAAACGATGGTCGATCCACGCCTCGTCGGCAGCCCAAGCCTTGATCAACGGATGTTCAGGGTTTGCTGGTTCCTCCGGCAATACATCTAGACCCACAGCGTGGATCTTGTCTTCCTTCAACGCATCGTACAATGCGTCCAAATCGACAATTGGGCCGCGCGCCGTGTTCACCAGAATAAGTCCAGGCTTGCTCGCGGCTAATACCTCAGCATTGATGAGTTTCTCAGTCTCATTCGAAAGAGGCGCATGAATGCTGACGACGTCAGCTTGAGCGAACACTTCGTTCAACGTCTTGGCTCGCCTGATCCCAATACTCAACTCCGCGCCATTCTCGCGATACGGATCGTACATGACCACATCCATGCCAAATGCTTTGGCACGCAGAGCTGTGGCCGTACCGATGCGTCCTAGCCCCACGACACCTAACACACATACCGACAAGCGTTTACCGAACGGATTCAGCGCCGGACGCCACAGCCCACGGGGGTCTTTTTTCAGTTCACGTGTATGAAACGTAATGCCCTTCATCAGCGACATCATGAGCGCGATGGCATGGTCCGCTACTTCCTGGGTGCCGTAATCCGGAACATTGCATACCGGCATCCCTCTCTCGGCCCAGGATTTGACATCAATGTTGTCAAACCCGACTTTCGGGGTGACGACAACGCGGCATTTTTCCAGTTTTGCACGGTATGTTTCTGGAACGTCATCTATCGTGACCAACGCATCCGCCGTTGCCCATTCCTCATCGGCCACATCCTCGTAGCACTCGTGAAAAATGGCATTGTTTTCGCCAACGCTGCTGATTTCGATTTCGCGGTCGCCCGGCCAGCGCATTGCAGGCCACAAAATATTGAAGCTCAAGGTCTTCCTCGTTTAGGCTCGTCTAGATTAATTTTCAGCAGATATTACAGACCAGCTACCGTTTGCGCTAGAAGCTGCACACTTCTGCGTAGCGTCGTTTCAGGAATGCCACCAACGCGCAGTCGCGTCGCGACAAGATGAGTCATCCCCAACCCTTCTTGATAGCGCAGTAATTGATCGCTCACCTCACTGCGATCACCGATAATGGTCCAATCGCTGATACCTTCTCCATCTGCTAGACGCGCATTGTCGGTCCGCTCAGCAACCGCGCGCTTCACTCGCCCGATCTCATGCTGGTCGTCGCTGATGAAAACAGTTCGCATCAGCGGCACCTCGATCGGTGGCTCGACACCTGCCTCTTTCGCGGCGTTAGCATGATGGTCATAGTTTTTGCGTAGCGTGGCGAGGCTCTCCATAGGCGAACACAGATACGGTAAGCCTAAGCGGCCCGCTTGAGCGAGCGCTTTTGGTCCAAATGCGGCAACAATGAGAGGAGGATGCGGTTCTTGCACGGGCCGTGGATGGACCAAAACCGCATGCTCTTGATTGCCATCTAGTGTCACTGGTTTACCCGCCCACGCGTCGCGCATGATATTCAGCGACCAAGCAAAGATCTTTCGTTTTTCCTTTGGCGGAACATGGAAGGCACGCAGCATATCGGGTGCATACCCGCGTCCGATCCCAAGTATCACCCGCCCCGCGCTCAGTTGGTCGAGCACCGCCACTTGCTCTGCGGCCTGCAGCGGGTTGCGTAGCGTCAGGAGGTACGATGTCGTGCCTAGGCGTATTGTCGACGTCGCACCCGCTACCGCGGCTAGCATTGTCAATGGATCCGGCAGCGCATTCTCACCAAAGTGATTTTCCGGTAACCAAATTGACGCATAGCCACACTCCTCGGCATAACGTGCTTGCTCACACAAGCTTGTTGCCGACAAGTCGGAAAAATTCCATGGCGTGAGCCCCAGATGTAATTGAGGGTTCACGGTTGCCGATGGATACGTTGACTGACTCAAACATTCACCTCTTAAGAGTCGCTTTAGAGATTCTATTGTGGGAACGGCTTCAGCCGCGACCTCGCCCGCAGAAACATTGGCCTCGGTCCGGAATCGCGGCTAAAGCCGCTCCCACAGAGTTTAACCGCAGGCTCCTTATAGGCCGTTGTGAAACAGCCTATAAGTTATGAGCATGGATCGCCAAGTAAAATCGACCTAACAGCCTAACGAGCAAATGCATGAGCTAGCCCTGTGGCGCCGCCGATCGATCGATCGAACTGCGCTCAAGGTTTGATGAAGGCCAACACCTGCGGCGACATCATGCTCCAATACCAAAAGGCCCATGGAAGTCCGGCTTGCGCGAAGCAGAGCAAAGAATAATGAAGCCGCCGGCTCGGCCACCAATATCCGCCGGACCATGCCCGGTACAGGTAAACCAGCTGCACGATCACAAGGAATCCAAATGCTGTCGGCGCCCACAGAATCCGCGGCAACTCTGCTAGGTGCGTCGACACCACCTCGCCGACCGACCCGCTGAGAAATGGATAAGACTGCCAAAAAAAGTAACAGGGCAATAGACCACTTAACAATACCAGCAAGGAAGCGAGGCGCTGTCCGGTAGGATGATCGTCGTTGCGGCGCGAGAACGACGATATCGGCCAAGTCACGACCGCAAGCCCAAACAGTAGTGCCCACAAACCAACCAGCACCGCATTGAAGATCTGTGTCGGCTGAAGGTCGCGCGGGTATAGCTGAGGACCGGTGCCTCCGATGTCGAATAGCCAACCACTTCATCCCCGGCCCGCCGAAATACCAGCCTCTCGGTGCCATCAATGCGCTGAAAAACGTCATCCGCTATTGGTTTGTAGCGGCGCACGAAGCTTGCCACCAACTCTTCGCTAATCTCATCTATATCGATTCTAGACACGCCGGCTAACCCAAGAATCTTTGTGTAGTCGGTGATCGACCGACGTGCACTGATGTAATTATCTGCGTAGATCACCATGTTTCGATCAAACAATTACCACTCTGTATTGAGTTCGCGAAAGCCTAACTCCTGAGAGACGGCGGCAACCAACGTATCCTCTACGTCGCGTCCAGTTGATGCCGTATTGGTGGAAACGAACAGTCCAAGGTTTTCGCCCGGCCACAGCACCATTTGCGAGTGGAACCAAAGCACATCGCCGCCATGGCCAACTGCCCGCGTGGCCCTGTCGCAAACAAATTGACTATCCGATCCTCAAACCCCGCTGTACGGGTCATAAGATGACGCAATGTGATCGGTTCAGGCAGTGTGTTGGCAACCTTGACTTGAGCTAGGTATTCGTTGACGTCGGCATCCAGATCAAGCCGACCCGCTTAGACTTGTTGTAAGACGCTAATCCACACTAGTACCTTGGTAATGCTACCAATTTGAAACTGGGTCGCTCGCCCATCAACAGGCAACCCGCGCAGGCAGCTTCTTTGGCCGTAACCTTTCGCCATTACCAATCGCCCGTCTTGCACAACGGTCGCGCCAACCGTCTCGCCTTTGACGATGGGCTGGCTGATCACCCCGTCGATGAACCGCTGCAAATCAGCCTCCGCGGCAACAGACGTATCCGCGGAGATCAGGAGAAATACAATTACCGCGAGAGAAGCTGCTTTAATCCGCATTCAGGTCCAGTGGTTCCGCATTGGCACGCCGGCGTTCCAGCACTTGCATTAGCATCATCGCGTGAATTGTGGATTTAACGGCAGTGATGTGTCGCTCCATAGCAAACGCTTGGTACAAAGGGTCGTTTTCTAACAACAGGCACTTATCACGGTTACCGCAGGAGAATCGGGTTCGTCGGCCAAATTGATTTCCAGCCGGACCGTACTCTCCGAATTCGTCAGAGTCTTTTGCGAATTCCCAGTAAGATTCCCACGTCGTCGGGAAGCCGGTAATTTTGGAGCGCACGCCTTGTATCGTATCCGCCGCCGTATTCGTTAACAGCGCATCAAAATTAGGAGCCAATTCGGGCAACGTGTCACAGAACTCATTCAGCGCACTTTCGATGCCGTCCACATCCAACGGGAATCGGTCAAAGCGATCGCTAAACGACAGCCGCCACCAGCGGGACGTGAACACCGGAACGACGTGTGCAGGCGAAGTGACATCTTGCAAATAACTCAGAATACGTCCGAAGGTGCGTAGGCGTTGACGACGCTCCTGGTCTTCGACCAAGTCCGTGGTCAATCCGTTGAAATGGTCATGAAAACGCGTATCAATCATCCACACCGCCGAGCGGTTTTCCTCGTCCGCACGGTTGTAGTAGTTCCACCTAAACATGCGCACAAAAAAGTTGCCCTCTGCTTGCGCAACATTCGCTCTGACCACGTAGCGAGTATCCAACGCGGAGGGTTGCTCGATCTCGATAAATTCCTGCGCGCAATGGCTGAATTGCTTTACCGCCACAAATGTAAGTTGTTGGTGAGTTTCACTCTCGTAGCCGAACACTGCCGTAGGCAGTGCGGCTAGTAAACAGACGATTGCGCTACGTAACCAGTTCAAGCGATGCAACGTGTTCATCCGTTTCGAGTTTGTCGAGCAGCTGCACGGTCGTTTTTGCAAGTTCTAGTGTAGACCCCAAGGCATTGACTTCATCCGCCTCCAGTAGCCCAGGCCACTGCGCGTTGGGGGCCACTTCATTCGCCGGCGCGAGCACGAACAATCGGTCGCGTGCACGCGGATGCGGTAGCGTAAATTCCTCGCTGGTACGGATTTCGGCGTTGTATAGCAATAGATCAAGATCCAATTCTCGCGGCGCATTGCGCACTATATTGGGTTCTCGGCCATACGCTCGTTCGATTCGTTTCAGTTGCACGAGCAGCCCTTCTGGCGTGAGACCTATTATTGGTGAAAAACTAACCGCGGCATTGATGAAATCGCCTGATTCGGGCGGGCAATCTACCGGTGACGTACGCCACAACGATGACCGGGCGTAACTTCCCGGTACGGCAAACTGGCCGAGCAAATCCATAGCGCGGAGGATAATCTCCTGCGACTCTCCCTGATTGCTCCCAAGCCCAATTAACACCAAGCCTAATCCCTCCTTTCGAAGTTCCCAGGTTCAACCATTCCCTGGTTCAATATCGGTAGTTACAACGCTGCTGTAGTAATCAGCAAATTGCTTTGGCAACATGCATCATTAAAACTAAAAACGCGATGCGAGGATACCAATGAAAGCAGCTGTCTTGAGGCAAGTGAACGAACCACTTGAAATCGAAGATATCCAGCACGGTGATCCAGGTCCACGTGAAGTGCTTATCCGCACTGTTGCAGCCGGCGTGTGCCACTCGGACATGCATTTCGTCAATGGCTCCTACCCTCATCAAATGCCCGTGGTATTAGGCCACGAATCAGCCGGCGTCGTTGAAGCGGTCGGTGCCGACGTCACCTACGTCAAGCCAGGCGATCACGTGATCACTTGTTTGTCTGCTTTTTGCGGGCATTGCGAACACTGCCTGACCGGACATATGTCGCTCTGTAACGAACCTGAGTTGCAGCGTGCCTCTGACCAGCCGTCGCGGTTGGCCAAAGACGGCGAACGCGTGGAACAGTTCATGAATCTATCGTCGTTTGCCGAGTATATGCTGGTCCACGAGCACGCGATCGCGAAAATTCGCGAAGACATGCCCTTGGATAGGGCCGCACTAATCGGGTGCGGCGTTACCACCGGCGTGGGCGCGGTCATTCATACGGCCGCTATCGAGCCAGGAACCAATGTCGCCATAATCGGCTGCGGCGGCGTGGGATTATCAGCAATCAACGGTGCTGCTATCGCCGGTGCGGCACGCATCATTGCCATCGACATGCTCGATAGCAAACTCGAACTCGCACGCAAATTCGGCGCAACTGATGTCATTAACGCCACCGAAAACGATCCGATCAAAACCGTGCGCGAAATGACGGGCGGTGGGGTCCACTATTCGTTCGAAGCGATTGGTTTAGCTCAAACCGCGCAACAAGCCTTCAAAATGCTCAATTTTGGTGGCACCGCTACGATCATCGGTATGATTCCAGTGGGCACTCAGGTGGAAATCCATGGACCAGAATTTCTTATGGAGCGTAAGTTGCAGGGCTCAAACATGGGCTCGAACCGCTTTCGCGTCGACATGCCGCGGTACGTCGACTTCTACTTGCAAGGCCGTCTTCATCTAGATGATCTGATCTCGCAACGCATCAAACTCGAAGACGTGAACGAAGGACTTGCCGCACTAGAAACCGGTGAGGTCGCGCGATCCGTGATCATGTTCGAATAAGCGCCGGAACTGTTGGGAGCGGGTCGGAGGCTGTTTTACAACAGCCTCTTATGGAACAACGCTTCACCACCTCGGCGGCCAGGGCGTTTTTCCACGCACGCCAACGGGTGCGTGTGACCGGCACGCTGAGGGCTCTGAAGCAGCTAGCGGATCGCCAACACTCGATAGGCGCCATTGCGATACACCCGCAACAGCAGCTGCTGATTGCTCAGGCCCACGGCTTCTCGCAACTCCACGAGGTTCTGCACTGAGCGACGGTTCGCGCCGACCAGAATGTCGCCCGGTCGCAGCCCATAGGCGTAGGCACGACTGTCGCGTTCCACAATGGATACAAGGATCCCTGCACCGCGTCCCGCGTCGTCGGGATTCCAGAAGTTTTGTAGCTCGATACCCTGCAATCGAGGGTCGACCCGCTGGCCGCGGACATACTCAAGCTCGTCTTCTTCGATTTCCAACGCAACGGTTCGCGTTTTGCCGTCCCGTACCAATTCCACGGGGATTTCATCGCCGATGAACATGATCGCCGCCTGGCTATGAAAGTCCGACTCGCGCGCGACGTTGCGCTGGCCGATCTTGGTGATGATGTCACCCTGCTGCAAGCCTGCTTTTTCTGCCGCGCTGCCGGGCTCGATATCAACCACCACCACGCCACTGCGTCGATCGACGTTGAACGCCCGCGCAAGCTCACGATTCAAGTCTTGCACCGACACGCCGACAAATCCGCGCCGCACCTCGCCATGTTCGAGGATTTCATCCATCACCGCGCGGACCATATTCGCAGGGATTGCAAAGCCGATACCCACATTGCCGCCACTTGGCGCGACGATGGCCGTATTGATGCCGACCAATTTGCCATTCAGGTCCACCAGAGCACCACCTGAATTCCCCGGATTAATCGAGGCGTCGGTTTGAATGAAATCCTCATAGCCTTCAATGCCAAGCCCACTACGCCCTAATGCGCTCACGATGCCACTCGTTACGGTTTGTTTGAGGCCAAAGGGATTGCCAATTGCAACGACGAAATCACCTACACGCAAGTCGGCGCTATCTGCAAACCCAATCTCGGCCAGTTCGTCAGGATCTATCTTTAGGACCGCAAGATCGACTTGTGGGTCATGACCAACCAGCTGCGCAAGGACAGATCTGCCATCCGACAGCGTGATCTCAATCTCGTCTGCCCTAGCAACAACATGACTATTCGTAACGATGTGGCCGGTCTGAGCATCCACAACGACACCAGAACCGACACTTTGGGTTCGCTGTACTTGCCGGCGTGAGTTTGGCACGTCGAAATAGCGACGAAAGAATGGATGCTCCAACAGAGGATTGCGTACTTGAACCGTGGTCGCGGTCGCAATATTGACGACTGCGGGATTCACCCGTTCCAACATATCGGCCAAGCTCGGCAAGGGCCCTTCGCCCGGCACTGCCGTTGGTAACCCGCCGTACGCAGCCGCTGAAGAACCAACTATCGTCCCGACAAGGAACAAACCTAACAATGGGCGAATCATCATATGACTACTAAATTCCAGATTCTCATAACTTGTGTTTCGACAAGTTAAACCCACTCGCGGTTCCACGTCACGAAAAGCCTCGATGGATGTTCTTAATTCGGTCCTGTCCCAAAATTGCCATCTCGCCAATCTGCGATTGGTGCAGACAATATTGCTACCGCCGCAGGCGCTTTTGCGCCGACGATTTTCCTCCTGACGGAAGGAAAACCTCCCCCCCTCTTCTTATTCCAAGTGGCCTGCGGATTTTGACTCGGGTCGCGACAGGCGTCGCGCTCCTGCCCTCGAAGTGCGCATCCCAAATGCTACGCATTTGGGACGCGCACTAATTAGTCCAGGTAGCCGTTGAGCTGCAGCGCTTCGATAAGCCCTGTGAGGATTAAGTCTGGCACCACATGATCAAACAACGCCTCCCGATCAAACAAATGGGCAAACCCACCCGTCGCAACGACAAGTGGCGCCTCGTCGGCAAAGACTTCATTGCCGATACGCGACGTGAGCTCGCGCACCATGCCGACGTTACTCCAATAAAGTCCAGCCTGAATGCTTTGGATCGTGGTTTTGCCAACGGCCGTGCGCACTGGTTTGATCTCTACTGAGGGCAACTTTGCGGTTTTCGACTCGAGCGCTTCCATGGCCAAGCGTACGCCCGGCATGATGTTGCCGCCGAGAAAAACCCGGTCCCGGCTAATTGCACAAACCGTAGTTGCCGTACCGAAGTCAACGACAATGAGATTGCGGTCGGGGAAAAGCTTGACCGCGCCCATCGCATCAGCGATTCGATCGCTACCGACCTCTTTCGGGTCTTTGTAGGCGATCTGCAACCCGGTTTTTAGTCCGGGTCGCATGATCATCGGCTCCAAGGCGAAATACTTTTGACAACATGATCGCAACGAGTAGTTGAGCTCGGGCACAACAGATGAGATGGCAATCGTGGCAATCGTCTCGGGATCGACGCCATTTTCTCGTAATGCGCCGCGCAGGAACACGCCGACCTCGTCAGAAGAACTGCGCGACGTCGACGCATGCCTGAACTGGATGACTAACTCTCTCTCTTCAAACACCCCACAGTAGATCTGTGTATTACCAACATCTAGAACAAGGATCATTTGCGCACCTATCCGGCTAGCCCCACGTTGTCGATTAGGCGCACCGATTTCTCTCCACAATCAACCACGATCGCGCCGAAACGCCGATCATCGCGCGTTTCTACATAGTCCACATCAACGCCGAGGTCAATCAGTGCAGCGCGGGCCCTCTCGTCAGAACAGGCTTTCCTCAGCACGCTATTAAAGGCGCTCGCTTGACAACGCGCGCACTCGTTGAGCAGCTTGTTTCGCGAACTCAAAGCCAGACCGTCACATTCGCGAATGATGTCACATCCTATTATCTCGACATCCATCAAGAAGGCCTTGCACATATCTTGGACCAAGACGTATTGCTGATAGTCCTTCTTCCCGAAATACGCTCGCTGCGGCCCCACTAGGTTAATTAGCTTCATAACAACTGTCAGCACGCCGGTGAAATGTCCCGGCCGGTTGCTGCCGCACAGTTCATTACTGAACTTAGTCTCGGTGACTTGATAGCGGTACCCATCGGCATACACGTCCGCGTAGCGCGGCACAATCACATAGTCGACACCGAGATCTTGGGCAATAGCGAGATCTGCTTCAAGCGTCTCTGGATAATTAGCCAGATCCTTAGGATTGTTGAATTGCGTGGGGTTGATATAAATGCTCAACACCGTGACGTCATTTGCCGCAACGCTTTGTTGCATCAGCGACGCGTGACCGTCATGCAACGCCCCCATAGTCGGCACGAAACCGATGCTTCCATCCAGGTCACGACGCAATTTTCGCCACGCAACCATGTCTTCGATTACTTTCACTCGGATCTCCCTATATCCGTGAACTATTTAGTTCTCGTCCCAAAATTGCCATCTCGCCAATCTGCGATTGGCGCAGGCAATCTTCGGACCACGGTTTTCCTCCCTACAGAGGAACCCCCCCTCTTCTTTTTACAAGAGGCCTATGGGGTTTTGACTCGGATCGCGACTCCTGTCGCGACCATGCCCTCAAAGTGTGGGTCTCAAATACTACGTATTTGGGACCCACACTAGTTACTACCTGAAATTCTACTATCCGTAAGTCTCTTCTCTGTTTGGAAAGGTCCCTTCCACCACATCGTCGTGATATCGATTCACCGCGTCTTGTACGGCGCTGTGGCCATCAAGATAGTGACGCAAAAATTTTGGTTTGAATTCGCAGTTCATGCCTAACATGTCGTGCAATACCAACACCTGGCCATCCGTATCTACACCTGCCCCAATACCGATAGTCGGGATGTTCAGTTCTGCCGTGATCGCTTGACCCAGCGCGGCCGGTACACATTCCAACACTAACGCGAAGCAGCCTGCCGCTTCGAGTGCTTTAGCATCATCCAAGATTTTGGCCGCATCGCCCTCATTACGGCCTTGAACTTTGTGCCCACCGAACGCTTCGACAGATTGCGGCGTCAGCCCCAAATGCCCCATCACAGGCACGCCGGATTCCACGATGTGCGCCATCAGGTCTAGTTGACCTTGCGCGCCTTCGATTTTTACGGCATTGCTGCCTGCTTGCATTAGCGCGTACACGGCATCCATGGCATGCGGCGTGCCTTTGCGCGCCGCAAAAAACGGCATATCGCCGACGACAAACTTGTCCGGCGCGCCGCGCCTGACCGCTGCAATATGCAGGGCCATCATATCAACGGTCGCATGGACGGTGCTGTCCAAGCCATGCATCACCATGGCTAAGCTGTCGCCCACCAACATGCAATCTACGTCTGATGAATTGAGGATCTGCGCCGACCAGAAGTCGTAGCACGTCACCATCGAAATCTTCTGAGCAGCGCGTTTTTTCTTCGCGAAGTCCAGTACGTTCATAATATCCTCCCGTTAGGGAGGGACGGTCGATACGCTAATAGCGCGTTCGGTACCTGTCCCTCAGTGTAGGATCCTTTACGGATTCCCCACGGATCAAGTCCTTACGTTAGCTAGTAGACAACCTGCAACTTTACTAGGCAGCCAAACTCCCGGTCTCCGTCCACAAAGGTTCAAAGCCGGAAAACAAAGACTACCAAATCGATCGGGAAATAAAAGACCTTTTAGAGGCTGTCGTAAAACAGCCTCTTAGTTCTGGCCAGAGATGAGCCAAGCAAAATCGACCACTGTTAAGTGGTTGGTTTTGCGCCAAATGAGCACATGGATGTGCGAATGCGGAGCCCAGCGGGAAAACGATCGATTACAAGATCAAAAAAACCGCTACATTTCTTTACTTAGCGGATCTGTGTGTTAATCAAACCCCTGGTCTCACATACACCTGCGTCAACCACATCGTGTTGTGATTTTGATACTGCTTGTCGAAGCCAGTCTCGGTTATCCATCGCTCGATTAGTTCAGGTGGGTGCACATAAGGCCGAAAGTCCGAGCGAATGACCTTCATGACCAATGCTACGAAGCCCATCATGCAGTGCACATACCATCGATCGCGCGGATAGGTCAGCGCGTATACGCGCCCGGTTTTGCGCAACGACGAATGCACAAGCCCATCCGCATCGGGATAGCAGCAGACGACTTTGTCCAATACGGTGACCTCAGCACTAACGATAGCCTCGTTGATCTCCATGAAATCGCCCTCGACGTATTCGGTCCTATCCGCCAAGCTGCGTTCTTCGGCCCAATGCCGGGCTTCCTCGATCATCTTCGCCGCCAAATCCACGCCAACCGCTGCGTTTGCGCCTTGCTCCAAAAGCGTTTGGTGCAGATGACCAACACCGCTGCCGATTTCGAGAATCGTCGCATCTTGAAAGCCTGCTTGCTCCAATCCTTCAATCAAATGCTGCTGGGACGGCTCAAAGCCTTGCTTTTCAAATCGCTTGCGATACCTACCAGCGAAGTAGGAAAAGAAACGATTCGCGGAATTCGAATGTGGGCAGCAGCAGCGCATAGGAGGACTCCTCACAAGCCAATAAACCCTATAGTAGCAAACGTTCGGCGCAAGCCAAGCGTCTGGGGCTCACATGACAACCTATCGAATGCGCCTGCATGGTCACTACATGAGAAGTTATCGAATTTTGTGAGATCCGGTTTGAGCCCTATCCCAAGCCTTGGCGGAAGGCTCTACGGCCAGGCATTGTTTTATTTCGCCTCGTGCCCTTATTGCATCAAAGTACGCCTCGCCATTTGCTGGATCAGCGTCCAGTTGCCGCTTCGAGAGACCTTGTTTAGCGTCAAGAATAGGTCCGAGCTAGTCGCCGGTGGCGGAAAAAAAACAGGTACCTTGCTTGCGTATCAAGGACGAGCAAGGCGATGTGCGTTGGCTTTATGAGCCCAGCGATATCTTCCGATTTTTGAAGCGCCGACTGAGTGCTTGAGTGATCTTGGAGGGCTAATATGGATATGACCGCCGGCGTATTGATTCTATTGGCCGACTTATGGGCAATCACGCGAACGTTGCGTAGCGATGCCGAGCCGAAGAACAAGCTACTTTGGGTGGCTATCGTCCTAGTCTTGCCGTTTGTAGGTGTGGTGCTTTGGATCTGGTTCGGTCCAAGCTGAAGTACCCGCACGTATACCGACTAGGTTAGTCGAACGGGGAATGCCAAGGTCGGCTATGCGAATGCCGCATCGACCGCTTGATAGAACTTTGCCTGCGCTTGGGCTGAGGAGCCGAGTTCTGATTGCTAGCAAGCGACAAGCGTCGATTTCTGCTCAGCGGTGAGTTCCCCGCCGAGCTTTAAATAGCCAAAACACAATACAACCGCGAGTTCTTTAGGGTCATCGATGCCAAATAGCGGCGTCGTGTTCTGCTGCGCCCATTGCCTGCGGCGCATCTCACCCTGCAGGGTAATGATTCCCTAAACAAGCCCAGAAATTGCAATTATGACTAATAGGATGATGTGCATAGTGGCGCCCTTCCAATCCTACGTTGTACCAGATGGCCACCTTCTACCCATGAAAGCTACTCGCGGGTCACGCGCGAAAGTCGGGGCAAATGCAGCGCTAGGGAATGCATGGATACGTAATGCCACGCGCATACATCATGGCTCTAGACTGTGGTG
>Ga0209403_10004818_pt1 | contig 14446 bp, 13 predicted proteins | sample ArcticOcean_MG_C_8_FD_187440 | JGI IMG/M metagenome (GOLD analysis project Ga0209403, IMG submission 187440) | Marine microbial communities from western Arctic Ocean - ArcticOcean_MG_CB11_86 (SPAdes) (version 2) | ecosystem: Environmental > Aquatic > Marine > Oceanic | place: Arctic Ocean... | reverse complement strand
GGTCGCGAGCCGGGCATAGCCGTAGACCACGACGATCCGGGTGTCCTTCGACCGGCCGAAAACCACGCGCAGCGTGCCGCCGTGCTGCCCGGGAGACTTGACCGTCACGATACGCGGTTCCGACGGCAGGCGCAGGGCGATCGGCGGCAGCTTGCCCGCCGCGACACGCCCGGCCAGCGCCGGTGAATCAATTAGTGTCGCGGGCAGTGTCACAGGCGACGTGACGGGCGCCGCCACGGTCTGCGCGGTCGCCGCCGGTGTCAGCGCGGCTGATGTGATCAGCGCGGCGACAACCGTGTTTGCCGGATACAGGCCCCGAAGCTTCATGCCACTAGTTTCCGTCGGTCGGCGTCTGGATTGGCGCGCACATAATGGCCTTCGCCGAGATCGATCAGCCCGAGATCGTGGCTGCCGTCGATGGTGAATGGCTCGGGCCACGCCGACGGGATCGACGCTTTGCCTTCCATCAATGCGGACAAATCGAGCCGCGAATCCGGGTTGGGTTCCGGCACCGCCGACAGCAACGCCTTTGTGTAGGGATGCACCGGCGATCTGAACAGCACCTCGCGCGGCGCGGTTTCCACGAGCCGGCCGGCACACATCACGGCGATTCGGTCGGCGATATAATCGACCACGGCGAGATTGTGCGAAATAAACAGATAGGTCAGGCCGAGGTCCTTCTGCAGATCCTTCATCAGGTTCAGGATCTGGGCCTGGACTGACACGTCAAGCGCCGACACCGGCTCGTCGCACAGCAGCAGTTCCGGTTTGAGGGCAAGCGCGCGCGCAATGCCGATACGCTGGCGCTGGCCGCCGGAAAACGAATGCGGATAGCGGTTCAGATAGCGCGGATCGAGCCCGACCAGCGCCATCAGCTCCTGCACCATTTCGGCGCGATAGGCCGGGTCGCCGATCTGATGAATGACCAGCGGCTCGGAAATGATATCGAAGACAGTCATCCGCGGGTTCAGCGACGAAAACGGGTCCTGGAACATGAACTGAATCTTGCGCCGGTAGGGCAGCAGCTGTTTTTCGCTCAGCGTGGTCAGATCGATCCTGTCGCCGCCGTCGTTGAAGATCACCTCGCCCGAATCAGGGGTCAGCGCGCGCATGATCATCTTCGACAGCGTCGTCTTGCCACAACCGGATTCGCCGACCAGCCCGAGGCACTCTCCCTGGTGGACAAAAAAGCTGACATCGTCCACCGCCAGCACTTTCTGGGTGTCGCCGCCGGCGAAAATGCCGCCCTTGCGCAGCGAATAGGACTTTGTCAGGCCGGTGACTTCCAGCAGCGGCGCATCCAGGACGACCGGCGCCTCCTTGCGGTCGGCCAGCAGGTGGCCGGTGTGGTGCTCGATTTCGCGCAGCGGCACCAGACGCTCGCCCGGCTTCATGTTGAAGCGGGGCACCGCGCGGAGCAGCGCGCGGAGATAATCATGGCCCGGGTTGCGGAAAATATCGTCGAGCGAGCCGCGTTCGAGCACCCTGCCGTGATACATCACGACGATTTCGTCGGCGACATTGGCGACCACGCCGAGATCGTGGGTGATCATCAGGACGGCCATCTGAAGTTCGGACTGCAGGTCGTTGATCAGCTTCAAAATCTGCGCCTGAATGGTCACGTCGAGCGCCGTCGTCGGCTCGTCCGCGACCAGCAATGCCGGGCGGCAGACCAGCGCCATCGCGATCATCGAGCGCTGTCGCAGTCCGCCGGAAAGCTCGAACGGATAGGTTCCCAGCGCCCGGCGCGGGTCGGGGAAGCCGACCAGCCGCAGCATTTCGGCGGTCAGGTCCATTCCCTCCGCCCGCGTCACGTCGCGGTGCAGAAAAAGCGCTTCCGATATCTGGTCGCCGATCGTGTGGAGCGGCGATAGCGACGTCATGGGTTCCTGGAAAATGATCGATATCCGCCCGCCGCGGATCGCCCGCATTTCGCGGCCGTCCTGATCCAGCGTCAGCAGATTGGTGACCGACCCGTCGCGCGGATCGTTGAAAATGATGTCGCCGCCGGTGATTTTCGCGGATTTCGGCAGGATTCCCATGATGGCCTGCGAGACCACCGACTTGCCCGATCCGGATTCGCCCACCAGGGCAGCAGTTTTTCCGGCGGGCACGCGAAAGCTCACGCCGTTGACGGCGCGAACGACACCCTCCGTCACGTGGAATTCGACCTTAAGGTCGTTGACGTTTAAAAGATCTGGCATGGGGTTCCGTTGGCTGACGTGAATATCCCGTTTTTTATACCCAGAACTTCTATGTTTCCGAGCGTCGTCAGCGAAAGGTCGAGCCCCCCGTCTTCGGCGGACTTTACCGCGCGGGCAACAATATCTGCGAACCCCGCCAAAGTCGATTCGATCCGGATATTAGCGCCCGATCCCTTAACAATCAGTTGCATCCAGCCGCCCCGGCCGTCGCGGCGGGTCGAAAAATAACGCAGCCGCACATCGCGCAATTCCGACCAGACGACCGACTTGCCGATCGGCCCGGTCACCGAGATACCGTTCTCATCGCAGACGATGACGGCGGCATGACGCAGCGCCGTGTTCAGTGCATAGAGTGCGAACAACGCGGCCGCGATGCCGAGGATCCAGGACATGGCGGGCGTTGTCTGGACGAAGGTGGCCGGTCCGCCGGTCAGGCTAAATCCGACTACGGCCCGGAAATAATCCGGACCGAGCAAGGCCATTGAATGGCGGTAAACGGTCATGACGGGCGCCCGAACATATCACTGGCACGGTGCCAGACCGCCGCGGGGTGCGCCGCCGTCGCGCGCCCGAGACGTTCGATAAACGCCCAGCAGGAATCGTCATGGGCAAGGTGATGGGACAGCAGGCCGGTCGGTTCCGCCGGGTCCGCCGCGTCCGTCCGTTTGGCAGACAGATGGGCGATCGCAGCGCCGATTACCGCCTCGTCGCCGGCAAATGCCCGCGTGCCGGGCCAGTCGACAATATCGATATGGGTGTTGATGAGCCGCAAGTCCGGCGCGGCCTCCGCCGATTGCCGTGCGTTGAAGGTCGTCAGCCCATGGAACCCGAGGCCCGGCAGCAGGTTGATCACGCCGGGATCGATCCGGTTCCACGGCGGCACCATGACTTCGAGCCAGCCGTCGATGCCGAACAGATCGATCATGCGCCCGCGCCCGTCGGCCAGTTCGCGGGCAATATCCCACAGATCCCGGTCCGCGCCGAGCTCGGCTTTCTTCTTGTCGTCCGGCCGGTGGTTCGCGTGGGCATAGCCGTGCTGAAGGATTTCGACGCCCGGTTCGCCCCTGACCGCGTCGGCGAGTGCCGTCCGGGCGCCGGCCGGGATCACCGCGAGCGCCAGCGGGATTTTGAGTTCGCGGCGCAGCGCGAACAGCCGGTTCAGCGCCGCCGTGGTATCGACCGCATCGTCGTCGCGCCACCAGAATTCGGCGGTCAGTCCCGCCGCGCTCCAGGCGTCGAGCTCGGCGGAAAGCCGGTCCCAGGCGGTCATGGTGTCGGCTGGCCCGGCGCGCTGAGCCAGCTGGCGATCAGCCGGGCGCTGGCATCTGCGCCGCCCGTATCGAGGCCCGACGAATCCGGCGGCGGCGCATCGAGCGCGGCATCGACAGCCCCGGCAAGCGTGTCCGCGTCGAGCGTATTTTCGGGGATCGTGCGGATGCCGCTGCGGTTTTCCAGCAGCCGCGCGCGCAGTGTCTGTTCGGTTTCCAGACCGCCGGCATAGGGCACGATCACGCCGCGCGCACCGGCCGCCATCAATTCCATTACGGTGTTGTAGCCGCCCTGGCTGATCGACAGGGTGCAGTTCGCCATCAGGGTGGTGAAATCGGCGCGGGCGCGTTCGACGATTACCCCGCCCGCGGAACTTGCCGTCGCGTCGGCGGCGATTCGGTCGAATACCTCACCGGCGAGCGCATGCCCGGCGAGAATGCGCCATTTCCGGTCGGCAAGTTGCGTGTGGGGCCGCGCCGCTATCGCCGTGCGAAACAGTTCTTCGCTGACCGCACCGCCGCCAGCCGACACGATAACCTCGTCGGTACCCGCGCCGCCCACTGTTTTCTGCGGCGTATCGACCACATAGCCGGTATAGGAGATCCGGTCGGCAATGCGGTCGGCCGGGGCGAATGTCTCGCCAAACGGGATCAGCGTCGGGTCGCCGTGGATCAGCACCCGGTCGTAATAGGTCTCGATCCGCTCCAGCATCTCGGCGACGCGTTCCGGTTTCGGCGGTTCCACCAGAATGTCGCGCACAGACGACACAATCAGTGGCGGATGTGCCTCGGCCTTTGCCGCATCGAGCAGCGCCGTCAGTTCGAAGCGCAGCTGGCGGCGGCCGAACGGAAACAGCTCGGTGACGATCACGTTGGGCGCTTCGGCGCGATAGGCCGCGAGCAGCAGATCGCGGCGCCGCGCCCGAAATCCGTCGTCGATCTCCACATCGTCGTCGTCGATCAGAATCTTGAAATATTTGTCGGCGGCGCGCACCGGTGGCAGCTGGATGAGTTTTGCATCGGCGATGTCGAGACCCGGCACCACGTGCCCGCCCGACACCACGGTCACCTCCATGCCGGCCCGCCGGAACGCGCGTGCCAGTGTCGCCGTCCGTTTCAGGTGGCCGATCCCGAGCAGATGCTGGACCCAGAAAAAAATCTTCACCCGGGCCGCAGGGTTTCTGGCGTCGTCTGTCATTCGGGAGCCTGCAGCAGGCTGACGTTCAGCTCGGCGATCTCGAACCTGCCATCCGCATGGGCGTGGAATATGTGAACGCTTTCCCAGTCCATTTTCTCCGGCGGTTTGCCGACCATGCTCCACCCGGTGGCGAGAGACAGCGCCGCCCGGATGATGCCCTGATGGCACACCGCCCCGGTTGGCGTGCCGGAATCGGCAATCGCGCGGGCCCAGGCGGCGACGCGGTCGCGCACGTCGCGCGGGCTTTCACCGTTATGCGGCCGGAGATCGAGGCCCAGCGCCGCCCGTTTCGAGACCTCGTCGCCATATATCTCATCAAGCTCGGTGCGCGTGTGACCTTCCCAGTCGCCCCAGTCCATCTCGACGATGTCCGGTTCCAGCCGCAGGATGTCGAGCGCCAGCAATTCCGCCGTCTGCCGGGCGCGGCTCAACGGACTCGCCACCCAGTCGTATGATTTGTATGCCGCCGGAACTTTCCATCCCGACACCTTGGCGCGGCCCTCATCCGATAGCGGCCGGTCGGCACGGCCCTGCAGACGGTGCTCTGCGTTCCAGTCGGTAGGTCCGTGGCGGATCAGCGCGATCGGTATCATGCGGCCCGCGCTTTCCGTCCGCCGCGAAGGATTTCATCCAGCCGCCGCGCGGCGGCTGCGGTGTCGTTTTCCGCCGCCGTTACCGCCAGCGCCCGGCTGCGCATCGCCTCAAGACGGTCAGGTTGTTCCAGCAGCCCGGCGATCGCCGCCGCGAATTGCGCCGCGTCGCCGATTGGGCACAGAACGCCGGTCGCAGTGTCGCGCACCACATCGGGGACCCCGCCCGTACGGCCGGCGACGACCGGCAGTCCGGCCGCCTGCGCTTCGAGCATCGCCATGCCATAGGCCTCGTTGACCGCCGGCCAGACCATCAGATCGGCCGCCGCGTATAATGCCGGAAGCGCGCTCGGCGCCGCCGCGCCGGCAAAAGTCACGCGGCCCGCCGGCAATGCGGCAAACGCGGCCTCGGTTTCGCTGCGCGCTGGTCCGTCGCCGACGATCAGCAACGACCAGTCACGGGCGGCAAGGCGGCTGAGCGCATCGGCCAGAACGCGGTAACTGGCGAGCTTGTCGCCGTCGCGCATCATGCCGACGGCGAGCAGCAGCGGCGTTTCGGCGTCAATTGCGAATTGGGCGTTTATGTCGCGGCGATGCCGGGCGCGGGCGCCGGCGGCGAGCGCCAGCGGTGCGGTGTCGGTGAACGGGGCCAGCCGGTGGTACCGCGCCGGATCGGACAGCAGCGGCAGAACGCAGGCCGTATCCGCACCGGACAGCCCGATGATCCCGTCGGCGGCGCGGATTGCGGTCTCCGCCCTGCGATATCCGGTATCCCAGCGCCCCCCCGCCTGTTTCGGTGCGTGCGACGCCTCGGCCATGAAATAGGGAATATCGAGCGCCCGGCTGACGGACGGCCCGAGCCAGTCGGGCGCCTTGTGATAGACGTGATAGGTAAACCACGCGTCCGGCACTCCCGGATAGCCTGTGCGCCAACGGCGGACCAGCCGCGCCGCCAGGTTTTCTCCGATCGCCGCGATGCGGTCCTGACGGCGGGCATTGCCGGTCCCGTCGCGGCTTGAAAATTGGCTGGCGATCTCGACGGTATGATGACGCTCCAGCGCGCCGACCAGATTGCGCGCCATTTCCCGGTCGCCGGACGGTACGGCTGAGTCCGGCGGTTTCATCGGGGCGTAGAAGGCGATGTGCATGTGCCGTGCTCGGATCATGCCGCGTCGCGACCGGTGCCGGTGCTCGCAGTGGTGTCCGCGGCGCCGAATTTCGCTGCAAGCCGGTCGATTCCGGCGCTGAACGAGAATGTATTGCGTACCCGGGTCTCCCCGCTTCGCCCCAGGAACAGCCGGCGTTCCGCGTTCGACGCCAGATCTGCGATCGCCCGGCACAGCGCCACCGGGTCTTCCGACGGTACCAACAGGCCGGTCTCGTTATTGGCGATCAGTTCCGGGATCGCCGACACGTCGGTGGCGATACACGCCAGCGCCTGGCTTTGCGCCTCCATCAGGACGTTGGGCAGGCCGTCGCGGTCGCCGTCATTTCCAACCCGGCTGGCGAGCACGAACAGATCGGCCTCGCGGTATCGGTCGATCACCTCGCCCTGCGGCAGCGCGCCTAACCAGACAACCTTATCGCCGATGCCGAGGCGTTCCGCCTGCGCGCGAAGCTTTTCCTGCAGCGCCCCGCCGCCGACATGCCAGAGCCGCCAGTTCAGCCCTTCCGGCAGCTGGCTGAGCGCGTCGAGCAGGATATCGTGGCCTTTTTTCTCGACCGCGCGGCCGACACAGAGCAACCGCAGCGGATCGTCCGGATCGCGCCCGTCGCGCAACGGCCGTTTCCCGGGTGCCGTCGGAAACCGGTTGCCATCGAGGCCGTGATAGACCAGCTCCACTTTCGAATTGCTGTCGTCGAGGCCGGCCAGATGGTCGCGGGCATACCCGGAACAGGTCACCAGCCAGTCGCAGGCGGCGAGCTTTTCGCGTTTCTCCCAGTCCGGCGTGGTCCAGATATCCTTGGCGTGGGCGGAGACGGTCCACGAGCGCCCGGTCAGGGTCGCGGCGTAGCCGGCCACCGATGCCGGGGTGTGCAAAAAATGAACATGAATGTGGCTGATATCGTCGGCCAGTTCATGCGCCATGACCAGCGCCTGGCCGAACCGGCGGATACGGTTCGGCGTCCGGTCGCGCCACAGATCGCGCAGCCAGACCTGGCGGGCCGTGCGGTAAGCGGGCCGTCGACGCAGCGCGCGCCAGGCGCGCCAGACCCGATGCGGTTCGCGATACAGATATTCCGGCAGATACCGGACCGGCGCCACGATCTCGTCATGGACCGGGTGGGTGTGTTTGTCGGTCGGGTGGCGCAGTGAAATGATTTCGAATTCGAGCCCGCGCTGCTCAAGCCCCCGGATTTCGTGCGCGATGAAGGTTTCCGACAGGCGCGGATATCCCTTTACGACAATCGCGGTCCTGCCCGGCATTTGATCGCGCTTTCCGGTCAACCGCGTTCGGCGACCGCGGCGATCGGCTTCCTGCGCCGGGCGCTCAGTCGCCGCGCCAGGCGGTTGACGTTGGGCAGGCCGTCGAGAAGGCCGGGAACGACGATGTCCGATGGCCGGTTCTGTTGCGGCAGATGACGCAATGCAGTTGCCATATCGCGGGCGCTGCGCACATCGTCATCGACAAGCATGCGGACCAGGCCGAGTTCCTGCGCCCGGTCGGCACGGATGTATTGTTCCATGCGCGGCACCGTGCGCGGCACGATCAACGCCGGTTTGTCGAAGGTCAGGATTTCGCAGAACGTGTTGTAGCCGCCCATCGCAACGATGCCGGCGGCACCCTGGATCAGGGGTTCGATATTGGCTTCGAAGGTAATGGCTTCGACCATATCGAGTTTAGCGGTACGGCGGGCGAATTCCGCCTGTTTGTCCTTGTGCATAAACGGACCGAACACCAGGAGCGCCGGATAGGGCACGCTCGTGTCGGTTTCGTAGGCGCGCAACACCCAGTCGATCAGCGCTTCGCCGTCGCCGCCGCCGCCGGGCGTTACCAGCAGATAGGGCCGGTCGAACGGAATCGCATGTTCGGCGATCGGCTCGCCGCGCGCGTCGTCGCGTTTCAGATAGCCGGTAAACACCATTTTGCGCCGCACCAGTGGCGGCAGCTCGATCTCGGCCAACGGATCGCATATCTGCGGCAGCCCATAGACCCAGATTTCGTCGTACAGGTTTTCCAGCGCCGGCATAACGTTTTTGCGCTTCCATTCCGGCGCCAGTAACGACGGTTCGTCCATTACGTCGCGCAGGCCGAGCACCAGCGGGGTGCCGCGTTCTTTCAGCGTTTCCAGCGTTTCTGCGACCTCGCCGCGCAGCCCGAGCGGCTCCTTGTCGACGATGAAAATGTCGGGGTCGAATATATCCGCCGTGTGCTTGATGATCGATGCACGCAGGGCAACGGTCTGGTCGATATCCAGACCCAGACTGTAGGATGTGTAATCGCCGTTGCGCAGCTTGATGACGCCCGGCACCCGGACGAAATCGACCCGCCGCCGGAAATCGAAATTGCCGATAATCGGCGACCCCGACAGAATGATCACCGAAATTTCCGGATTCTGGTCGACCAGCGCATGAGCGATTGCCCGGCACCGACGCAAATGGCCGAGGCCAAAACTGTCGTGACTGTAAATCAGCGCGCGTTGCTGACGCCGTTCGGATGCCATCCCGTGTCCCACCTTCAGATATTGTTCCGAATATCGCACAGCTTTCAGTCTGTCCCAACCGGTGATTGACCCGAGTGTTCATGGTCAAACTAGTCGTGTTTGCCGGCCGGAACCGTGACAAACGTTACTGCGCGGATAACAATACCGTCAAATCTTCGTTGCGGTGGCGACGTCCCTTGTCGTACTAATAGGCCTGTTCGTCTGTAACCGGCCTGAAAGTCATCAGTGGAACCCCCGGTGGAAACAAGCATTTACCGCTATATCATACGGCATTCACTTCGCCGCCAGTTGGTGCTGACCGTGATGGCGACGGCGTCTTTCCCGTTCCTGTATGCGTTTTACGAGCTGCCGAAAATGATCGTCAATGGGGCGATCCAGGCGAAATCGGTGGTCTTTCCTACCACACTGGCCGGGATCGAGCTGGACCAGATTAATTATCTCTGGGTGCTGTGCTTCGCGTTTCTGGCCCTGGTTATCGTCAATCAGGGGTTCAAATATGTCATAAATCTGTACGCAGGGATCACCGGCGAGCGTATGCTGCGGCGCCTGCGTTTCGACCTATATTCCCGAATTCTCCGGTTTCCCCTGCCGCAGTTCCGTAAAACGTCGTCGGCCGAAATCGTGACGATGGCTACGGCGGAGGTCGAACCGCTCGGCGGGTTTATCGGCGATGCGTTTAAGCTGCCGATTTTCCAGGGCGGATATCTGATCGTCATTCTCGCCTTTCTGTTCGTTCAGAACTGGTACATGGCGCTGGCGGCGGTCGCGCTGTATCCGCTGCAGGGATATCTGATCCCGAAACTGCAGCGCCGGGTGAACCTGCTCGGCAAGGAACGCGTTCGCCTGGTCCGTCAGCTTTCCGACCGGATCGGCGAAACCGTCGGCGGGGTGCAGGAAATCCACACCCACAATACCGCGCGCCGCGAGCGGGCCGATTTTTCCGGCCGCCTCGGCGCGATCTACGATGTCCGGCTGCAGATCTATATCTGGAAATTCATCGTCAAGTTTCTCAACAATTCAATCAATCAGCTCGGACCGTTCTTTTTCTATGCCATCGGCGGGTATCTGGCGATCAACGGCGAGCTTGAGATCGGCACCCTGATGGCGGCCATCGCGGCGCACAAGGATCTCGCCGCGCCGTGGAAGGAACTGCTTAATTTCTACCAGCGCCAGGCCGACGCGAAGATCAAGTACGACCAGGTGATGGAACAGTTCCAGCCGGTCGGCCTGATGGATGAGGATCGCCAGCTCAGCGAGCCGGACACGGTCGAGCAGATCACCGGCGAGATCTCGGCGTCCAATGTCGCGCTGGCCGACGATACCGGTGCGGCGCTTGTCGATGGCGCGTCCTTTGTTTTCGAGGCGACCGAGCACGTAGCGCTGGTCGGTGGCGGCGGATCGGGCAAGGAAGAGACCACCCAGCTTCTCGCGCGGCTGATATCGCCGACGGCGGGCACGCTGCGGCTCGGCGGTCACTCGGCGGACGATCTGCCCGAAGCGGTTACCGGACGGCGCCTCGCCTATGTCGGGCCCAGCGCCTATCTGTTTGCGACGACGGTGCGCGACAACCTGCTTTACGGCGTCCGGCACCGCCCGCTGCGCGACGCGGAATACGATGGCGACGCCGCCAAAATCAACCGTCACCGGCTTTTCGAAGCCGAAGCGTCGGGTAATTCGACCGACGATCTGAACGCAAACTGGGTCGATTACGACGCGGCCGGCGCCGCCGATGACCATCAGTTGCTGACCCGTATTTTCGATACCCTGCAGCTGGTCAGCCTTGACGGCGATATCTATTCGCTCGGCCTGCGCGGCTCCATAGACCCGACGACCCAGAAAGATCTGGCGCAGCAGTTTCTGACGGCGCGAACCGAGTTCCATTCGCGGCTGACCGACCCCGAAATCGCAGCGCTCGTCGAAGGCTTCGATCCCGACAAATACAACGAGAACGCGACGCTTGGCGAAAACCTGCTGTTCGGCACGCCGGTCGGCGCGGCGTTCGACATGGACCGGCTGGCCGAGAACCGCTACGTGCTCGACCTACTGGAGAGCGAGGACCTGATCGACAGCCTGCTCGACACCGGGCAACAGATCGCGTCGACGATGACCGAACTATTCGCCGATCTGCCGCCCGGCCATCCGTTCTTCGAACAGTTCAGCTTTATCTCGTCCGACGATCTGCCCGAATTTCAGTCCGTCCTCACGCGTCTTAACCGCGACGGCATCGCGTCGCTGCGCCCGGATGAGCGCACCATGTTGTTGTCGCTGCCGTTCAAGGTGTCACCTGCCCGCCACCGTCTTGGCGCCATCGACGATGCGCTGCAGCAACGCATTCTCAAGGCGCGCAAGGCGTTCGCCGAAAACCTGCCCGATGAATATCGCAGCGCGGTCGAATTTTTCAATGCCGACGATTTCAACGCCGCCGCTTCGCTGCAGGACAATATCCTGTTCGGCAAGCTCGCCTATGGGCAGGCCCGCGGCGCCGAACGGGTCGGCGAAATCATCGCCGATGTAATCGACGATCTCAATCTCCGCACCGCCGTAATGGAGGTCGGTTTGAGCTTCCATGTCGGGATCGGCGGCGGCCGCCTGTCGAGCACGCAGCGCCAGAAGCTCGGCATCGCCCGCGCCGTCCTCAAACGCCCCGATATACTGATCCTGAACGAAGCCACGGCCAGTCTGGACGGCGCCGCGCAGACCGCGGTCCTTGCCGGTCTCAGGCAGGAATTCGAGGGTCGCGGGCTGGTCTGGGCCGTGCACCGGCCGTCGATGGCACGCGATTTCGATCGTGTATTCGTGATGAAATCGGGCCGCGTGGTCGAACAGGGTATATTCGCGGAGCTCGACCGCGAGGGGACGGTGCTGCACGAGCTGGTGCAGGCCGAATGACAATGAAACGGACGGGGCGTATGCTTTCAGTGCGCATGGTGAGGAGGTAGATGTGAGCCTGAATGAAGAGGTCGAGGCTCTGCGGAGCGTTCCGCTGTTTGCAAAGATCGAGCCGTCGAAACTGAAGCTGCTGGCCTTCACCAGCGAGCGGCTGACGTTTCCGGCAGGACAGGAATTGTTTCACCAGGGCGATCCCGGCGACGCCGCCTATATCATTCTGGAAGGCCGTGCCGACATCGTCGTCGATACGCCAAACGGCGAACTGGCGGTTGCCAAAGTCGGCAAGAACGATTTCGTCGGTGAAATCGCAATCCTGATCGATGTGCCGCGCACCGCGACCATCCGCGCGGCAACCGAACTGACGACGCTGGCGATCACAAAGGATCTGTTTTTCCGGCTGATAAGCGAGTTTCCCGATATGGCGGTCGAGATCATGCGCGTGCTCGCCCACCGGCTCGAAGCGACGACGGCGCAGCTGCGCGAAGCGAACAGCGCCCCATGACCGGTATCGCTTGAGACCTAGCAGTTGAGCCGTCTCGATTCCTTTATCCGCCGGGTTTCCGCCCAGCGCGATTGTCTCAACATGGCCGCGTCGATGATCGCCGATGTGCCCGGCCCGGTGCTTGAGCTCGGCCTTGGCAACGGGCGCACGTTCGATCATTTGCGGGACTTGTTTCCCGATCGTGAAATCTTCGTGTTCGACCGCCGCGTAGCCGCGCATCCCGACTGTATCCCCGACGACGACCACATGATCGTCGGCGATATCACAGAGACACTGTCAGGCGCCCTGGCGCGTCTTGGCGCGCCCGCCGCGCTCGCCCATTGCGACATCGGCACCGGCGAGAAGGACTCCAACGCGCGCCTCATCGCCACCGTTGCGCCGATGGTCAGCGTGCTGATGGCCGCCGGCGGCATCGTGTGCAGCGATCAGGAATATTCGGTTGAGGGCTGGGCGGCGCAGCCGCTGCCGGACGGCGTGAATCCAGGCCGGTATTTTATCAACCGGGTGGGCGCTTAGCGACGAGCGCCGCTCTCGAATTCACGGTCGCCCGCCGGTTTGCGCCCAGCGGCGAAGACAGTGGCGAAAAAGTGCGGCGAGGCTTCCCGGCGCGCCCCAGGCGAGCAGGCGCAGGACCGAGGCTCGCGGCGAAAGATCGATCCTGAACGCGCCGGTTTCCAGTTTTTTCACGACCCTTTCCGCCACCGCGTCGGGATGACGCGGCTTCGCTGTCGCCACCCACGGATTGTCGCCGTAAATGCGCGGGGTTTGAAACATCGGCGTGTCGACAGGGCCCGGCGACACCAGCGAGACCGTGATACCGTGGGGCTGCAGCTCGACCCGCAGGCTTTCGCCGATCCGCTCAAGCGCCGCATTGGTTGCCGAGTATACGGCGTATCCCGGCACGCCCCAGATCGCCGTCCCCGGACGATGCGCCGGTGACCAGAACGAGCTTGTCGGTGAAAAATTTCGTCATCAATTATGTTCAATTATGCCGCAGCCGGTCTCCGATGATGCGTCGGGCAGGCCCTCTCGTTCGGGGCGCCGCGGCGACCGGTACAGGATAGCCGAATGTCTTGTGCTTGCCACCGGTACTTTCGCATTGCCGCCGCAGCAGGTATTCTGCCGCCCATAGTCGCGCCGCCGCCGATGGAGAACCCGTAATGCTCATTGTCGTTCCCGATGTCCTGAACGAAGACGAAATCCGCACCGTCAGTGCAACGGTCAAGCAGGCGGATTTTTCCGACGGCCGGGCAACCGCGGGTCCGCGCTCCCGGGGCGTCAAGAATAATCTTCAGACCCACGGCAACACCGATCCGGCGCTGCAGGCGTTGATCCTGGCGGCCCTCGCGCGCAACGGTCTTTTCAACACGGTTGCCGCCCCAAAGAAAATCATTCCGCCGCGGTTCAATCTGTACAAGGAAGGCATGTATTACGGCGATCATGTCGACAACGCGATCATGCAGGACGCCGGCGCGCCGCTCCGGGTGGATATGTCCTTCACCCTGTTTATCAGCGGCCCGAAGGATTACGGCGGCGGCGAGCTGGTCATCAAGGGACCGCAGGGGCCGACGCCGTTCAAGCTGCCGGCCGGACACATGATCGTTTATCCGACCTATTATTATCACGAGGTGACACCGGTGACGCGCGGCGAACGGCTGGCCTGCGTCACCTGGCTGCAAAGCATGATCCGCGATTCGACAAAGCGCGATGTGCTGCTCGAACTGGCGCTTGCCAGCAGCCATATCGAAGCCGCCGGCAATCCTGCGCTGGCGCAGCCGCTGCTCCATCTTGAACGCGCGCGAAAAAACCTGCTGCGGCTGTGGGCGGATACATGACGCCGACACCAGCTTCCTGTGCGGAATAAGGATTTCGGGTTATGAGGGCAAGAACTCGGCGGCGGAGCGTTAGAACCCGGCGATACTGGATAACGGCTCTTATTATTCTCGCCGCCGCCGCCGTGGCATACGGGGTCACACGTCCGCCCGCCCGCGTCAACGTGCTCGTGGTGGGTGCGTCGACAAGCGTGTCGGTGATGGATTTTTCGGCGCCGTTGGCGCTGGATCCGGTGCCGGACGGCTGTGGCATCACACGTTCTGGACCCGCCGATCTGCCTTGTTTTAGCTTGCCGA
>Ga0209403_10004813_pt1 | contig 14457 bp, 14 predicted proteins | sample ArcticOcean_MG_C_8_FD_187440 | JGI IMG/M metagenome (GOLD analysis project Ga0209403, IMG submission 187440) | Marine microbial communities from western Arctic Ocean - ArcticOcean_MG_CB11_86 (SPAdes) (version 2) | ecosystem: Environmental > Aquatic > Marine > Oceanic | place: Arctic Ocean... | reverse complement strand
CCTTGTCCGGCAGATAACGTTCATTGATATATTTTTCAGAAAGTTCAGCGGCAATTTTCAATGATCCAGAAGTGTAACGCAGTTGGTGATGTTTTTCGTAACGTGATTTTAAACCTTTGAGAATCTTAATCGTTTCCGCCAGTGTTGGTTCAAGAATGTCAATCTTCTGAAATCGACGGGAAAGCGCGCGGTCCTTTTCAAAAATTTTCTTGTATTCATCAAAAGTAGTGGAACCGATACAGCGTATTTCGCCTTTGGCCAATGCAGGTTTCAACAGATTTGAAACATCCATAGATCCTCCGCTGGTTGCTCCCGCGCCAATGATTGTGTGGATTTCATCGATGAATAAAATCGAACCAGGGCGTTTTTCAAGCGCTTTAAGCACGGCTTTTAGGCGCTGCTCAAAATCACCACGGAACTTGGTTCCGGCTAACAAAGCACCAATATCAAGCGCAAAAACTTCTGCACCTTCCATCATTTCTGGAATATCACCATTGAAAATCTGCAGGGCAAGACCTTCGGCAACTGCAGTTTTTCCAACTCCCGGATCACCGACATAAATCGGATTATTTTTACGACGTCTGCACAGGATCTGCAGAGTACGGTTAATTTCATTTTCACGACCGATCAGCGGATCGATGCGTTTTTCTTCCGCTTGCCGTGTTAAATTCTGAGTGTAAAGTTCTAGCGGATTTTGTTCCTGACGCGACTGCTGGGCTTCTTCATCTTCTCCACCTTCAAAATCATGACCGTCACTATTCTCTTCTTCTGCCGGAACTTTCGCAATACCATGCGAAATATAGTTCAGCAGGTCAAGACGTGTGATGTCCTGTTTCTGCAAAAAGTAGGAGGCGTAAGAGCGAGATTCACGGTGAATTGCCACTAGCACATCACCCACATCTGCGGAGGCTTTTCCGGAACTGTTGACATGCATTATCGCTAGGTGCAGCACACGCTGGACAGCTTTCGTCTGACGGGGTAATTTATTTTCACTAACTTCTTCTTGCTGTGAAAAGAAATCCTCTAAATCCTGTTTGATGAGATTTGTATCACCACCGCAGCTTCTGATTACATTCAAGCCGGCATCGTTGTGCAGCAAAGCATAGAGGATATGTTCAACGCACAAATATTCATGCCGCCGGTCTATGGCTTCACTTTGAGCCGCCATCAAACACATTTCTAAATCTTTTGTAAACATAACCTTAACTCAGTTTTCTTCCATTGTTGCCTGCAGAGGATATTCATGCTGCTCTGCGAGTCCATGTACTGATTCGACTTTTGTTTCCGCGACTTCAAAAGAGTATGATCCGCATACTCCAATCCCGTATTCGTGAACATGAAACATAATCTGGGTTGCCTCCTCTAAACTTTTTTTAAAGACAGTTTCCAGGATAAACACCACAAATTCCATGGTGGTATAATTGTCATTATGCAGCAGAACTTTGTAACTCTGCGGCGGTTTCATTTTGCGCCGTGTTTTCGTTATCAGCTGCTCATCGTATTCAATTTCGCTCATGCCTCCATTCCTTACAACTGACTTAAACAAACAAACAACAGCTTCTCCGACTGCTGTTTTTTCGCAAATTGTGTTTCTGCAGATAAGTGCACTGTAGACGAATTTTTTGCTAAGTCAATACGTTTTTTAAATTTTATCTCTTACTCAACTTTTTTCTAACTACCTGCGCTGAAGTAAGATCTTTCAAAAACACCTGACTTTGAGGAGGGATACTGTGTGTCAGCCAGACATTTCCGCCGATAACAGAACCTTCTCCAATCACCACATCCCCTAAAATGGTAGCACCCGCATAAACAATCACGTTGGTCTCGATTGTCGGATGACGTTTCAAGTTAGGATTTGCCAGCGAATGCTCCGGACTGAGAGCGCCTAAAGTCACACCCTGATAAATCCGAACCTGATCCTTGATGATCGCGGTTTCCCCAATCACAATTCCGGTACCGTGATCTATCATCAGACCTTTGCCAATTATCACCCCCGGATGAATATCAATTCCGGTTTTAGAATGAATGTGTTCAGTCATGATCCGCGGGATAAGCGGCACGCCTCTTACGTGCAAAAAATGCGCTATTCTGTACACGCTCACTGCCTGTAGTCCAGGGTAGGCCAATACAATTTCACGTTTGCTGACCGAAGCTGGATCGCCCCGAAGAATAGCATCTACATCCTCTGCAAGAATTTCTCGCAGTTCAGGAAGATATTCTAAAAATTCGAAAGCAATGCTTTCAACCTGCTCTCCAAATTCAGGCAACTCCTCACACCTTTTTCCTTCCTCGGAGGCCTTCCAGCAGAGTACCAGTTCGAGGGCTTCCTTGAGACGGTAGAAAATAGAGACGGTTTGTTGTCCAACCAAATGCGGTAAATTCAGAAAATCAAAAGACTCCTGCCGTATCAAGCCTGGAAACAGCAGTACCTGAATATCTTCAATTAACGCGATTATATTTTCTTTGGCCGGTAAATCAATGTTGCCGATGTGTTCTATCTCCGGATGTTCACGATAAGAAACCATCAATGCGTCAATTGTATTCTGTAGCCTTTTTCCTTTATCAGTTGACATCGTTTATTTACTGGTGTGATTATAATCTTCCGGAATTGTCAATCAAGAAAATTTTGTTCCGGGATTGAGTTGAGTTAAACTAACTGCTATGCTGTGAATGCTGACTCTCAAACAAACACTGGTTTTTAATGCAAACTTATAAAAAAGAATTTGCCGAATTTCTGGTCCGTGCGGACGCTCTTCAGTTTGGGGAGTTCACTCTCAAAAGCGGTCGCAGCTCACCGTATTTTTTTAACTCTTCAAAATTCAACAATGGTCCTCTGATTGAAGAGCTGGGTTCATACTATGCAGCGGCAATTGAGGAAAATGCTCCAAACTGTAATTTGATCTACGGCCCGGCCTACAAGGGAATCCCGCTCTGTCTTACCACGTCAATTGCTTTATCCGCTAGACTTAAGCAGGATATCGGATATTTCTTTAATCGAAAAGAGAAAAAGACACACGGGGATCAGGGAACCCTCGTTGGTCAGTTTCCGCTTGCACGGGATTGCGTGGTCATGGTTGACGATGTAATCACCGATGGTCTTACAAAAATTGAGTCAGTTGCCCTGATTCGTGAACTCTGCAAAATTGAATTCTCCGGTGTTCTTGTAGCTTTAGACCGGATGGAAAAAAATTCACAGGCTAATGACGCAATCACTGAATTTCAGCAAAAAACCGGTGTTCCTGTCTGGTCAATCATCACTATCCGAGAAACCTGCGACTACTTGAAAAATCGTGAAATAGACGGTTCAGTTGTGCTGGACGAGTCCACTTTCCTGAAAATAGAAAATTATCTCGCGGAACACAGTGTCCGCTCTTAGGCACATTTTATAAAAACAAAAGCCGTTTTAGGCGAAATATTTGGTGCTGAACTACCGTTGTTGATTTGTAAAAGGTTGAATAGTCAACTTCCATATTCGTCAAACATTATATCTCTTGTAACACAATTATGCAAAAAGCGCAAGAATCTGAACGCAGCATTCACCGGGCGCAAGTGTCATGGGAACAGTCCGGAGAGGATTTGGAAATGGCGAAATCCTTTATGAAAACCAATCCGGATACTAGTTGCCTGCTGAGTAATCAGGCCGCGATCAATGCCTTCAGTTCAATTTTATTGGCCCTTGGTCATTTTCAGCTTCCGGCATACTCTTCAACGGAAATGCTCAATCTCTGCAGTTCAGTCGCCCCGGAAGTTGAAATAACACGAGCGCATTGTGATGTGCTCGACAGTGCGCTGAGCCGTGACTTACTGGGACACACCCGTCCAAAAAACATCCAGTTCACACCCGCATTCGCAAAAACGTCATATGAAGCCAGCAGCAAAATTCATAAAATAGTCAAAGCCTACTGGCAGGAAAACAAAGAGCGTTTTTTTGCTCCGTGAACTTTTATGTTGAATAAAATCAGGCAGGGTCTTTCAGGCCATCATCCGCTAAAAAATCCACAAATCCAAAAACGCGCCTCTGTGCTTATTCCTTTGCTGGAAGCAGATGGTGAGCTTTTTGTGATGCTCACTCAGCGTTCAGATCAGTTACGTTCACATGCAGGGCAAGTTTCGTTTCCGGGTGGAAAGCAGGATCCACAGGACGCGAATTCACTTGAAACGGCACTTCGGGAAACTAACGAAGAAATAGGTCTGCCTCAGGAAAAAATCGAAATAATCGGCAAGCTGGATCAAATACTTTCACTTCATTATTATCTGGTTACACCTTTTGTGGGGCTCATTCCAAATGATTTTGTCCCTGTGCCAAATGAAGATGAAATTGAAGCAGTTTTTAAGGTGCCGCTCTCTTTTTTCATGAACAGTGAGCAGCACTGGACTGAGGAATTTAATACACCGATTGCGACCATACTCGCACATCATTTTGAGTTTGAAGGTTTTGATATATGGGGCTTAACCGCAAAATTGATTTTGCGGTTGCTGGAAATCGGTTTGGGACATGTTCCGGACTTTCTGGTGCATCATCCGGATTCACCAACCTGGATGGAAAGAACTCTTGATTATTCCGGAGAAGAACTGCCTTTTGATTCAAAAGCGCTCAGACATTTTGAACAGAGGAAGGTACATCGATAAGAGAAATCCAAGTACACCAAAAGCAATCAGGATCATCAAAACCGGTTCAATCAGCGTGTTAGCCCAGGCCATTATTTTTTTCAGCGATTCCTGATTTTGCCTGCCGATACGCGAAAAACTTGAGGAAAGGTGACCACTGGATTCACCGAGTGCGATCATTTTGACAAACATTGGTGAAAAAAGTGGGACCATGGAATATGCTTCCCGCAGGGACTTTCCGGCATCAACCGCTTTTCGTACGGGTGCAATCCGCTTGCGCAAAAGTCCCGGCAGCATCTCTTCAGCCAGCGCCAGCGCCTCCTGCAGGTGAACGCCTGTGCTGAGCATGATTTCCATGCCTCTGCTGTAAAATAGCATGCGCACACTTTCCCGCAAACGCTTTCCTCCTGGAATCAGATTCAGCAGCCACGAAAATCCCAGTGTTCTGTAAATAGCAACAAACAGAGTTCCGCAAATCAGCGTTCCTAGTGTCCAGCTTCCCGGATGAATACGCAGCGAATCGCTTAAATTTAGCAGCACTCGTGTCAGCCAAAACAGCTCATCACCAAGTCCGATGTACATCCTTTTAAACATAGGTACCATGAAAATAATCGAACCCAGCGACAAAACTATGAAAATACTGAAAACTACCAGAGGATAGTTTAGTAAACGTTTTTGCTCCTGAATTATCGATTGTTGAAACTGGTAAAATTCCAGCAGCATTCCGAGAACTTCTGGCAGTCTTCCGGAACTTTCCGCAACTTCAATCATTTTTCCGACAAGTTTTGGAAAGGCCCGGTAACGCTGCAGGGCACTGCTTAATGAAATTCCGTTCCGTAAATCTTCACGCATTCGGCAAAGCAGGAAACTCAAAACACGATTTTTTTGCTCATGTACAGCAAACCCCAAAGCATCATCCAGCTCAACTCCGGATTTCAGCAAACGGTGCAACTGCAGCAAAAATTCTGTAACTTCATTATTGCTTAAAACTCTGTGAAGACGTGAACGTTCAATTTTCCAGAAGCGCAACCTGAAAAATCCACAACTCAGCAGATTCTCCTTGGCTGCTGACAAAGTTTCTGAATCCAGCGCACCTTCATGCTGAACTCCATTCGTATCCGTTCCTTCCCAGTAATAGTGCTTCACGATTCACCTGTTTATAATTGAAACTCTGAGACTACATTCTGGCAAGGATTCCCCCATACAATTTCGAATCCTGTGCGATATATCATCATCCCTAGGGGCACAGCGAGACGCCCCCCTACGATTATGTATACACCTGAAAAATCAGGCTGACAAGCAAAAAGTGGTGCTTTCGAAAAATGTTGGCACTACTGAAATACTGCTGAAAAGCTGTGTTGATTCTGTCATCCAACTATACATTCATTAAAAAACAAGGCCTAAAGGTTGCATATATGTAGAGCGCTGGTTGTCCAGAAGTAGAGTTTAATTTCAGGTTGTTAAGCTAAAAATTGGACTAAAAAAAGTGTAGTAGTATTGGCTATTCAACTGAATTAGTTTAACGGTGTTCTTGCCTTTTAAACTAACTAGTAAAATAAAAGTGCTTTATGAAGATTAAAATCAGCATGTTCTGCCTGTCATTTTTTTTTTGCGGAGGCCTTGTTTTTGCGGGTGATTCCTCGTCCAACAGAGATGACCAAACAGTAAGACTAGGACAGAAATCCGGAAAACATTTAATGTACTTTATATCAACTCCTTCAGTGCTGGAGTTTCCTGGCGCAAACTGGACATTGGGGTTGACGTCTGGTTCAGGTAAATATAATTATTCCTACACGAACTATAATTCAACTTCCGGTGCGTATTCCACAAAAACTCAAAGCATAAACTTCAGCACACAGGAAGTTACCGCTAGATACTATATTGGTAATTCATTCAATATCCCTTTTGGTTACGCGAATTATAAAATCTCATATCCGGACTGGATTTATTCCGGTGTGACCTATGACATAGAATATTCGATTACCCAGTTGAATTATGGAATCGGCAATGAATGGACCTATGATTGGGGGGCATACCTGGGAATGGACTGGTATCAAGGTGGAATTAAAATGAGTGATGGAACAAAGGTTACGCTCAAGTCAGGTACAGAAACGTCTACAACACTTCAGAATGCAACCGCAACTTCGACCGATATTAAAGCATTTGCCGGAGAACTTGTATTGACTTTCGGATTTGGTTTCTGAGTGTTGCAATTTATTTCAGCTTTTAAAATACCGAAAGCCCTTAAAACTTATCCTTTATTTCCCGGAAGCATCTTTTCCCCCTAATGTTGTAGGGGCCTCTCTGCAAATGTCTGCACGATTTAAAATTTTTCCATAATTTTATCGGTCCATTCCGGAGGATATTCTGCATTACGGGCTTCATCCAGAACTGTATTACTGAGGGCCTTGTTCTCAAGCGGATGCAGGATATGAGCGCCATGTGGCAAGCCTACCTCCTGCGATACTTCCATCGAACGGTTGGTCATGCTGAACTTGACCCATTTCCCCGCAAACCATTCCATTACTACTTCTCCAAAAATCAGTTGAATTTGTTGAATATTATCTCCATCATCAATCCAGAAGAATCCGTGAGCATCCGCTCTATTTTCACAGCCTAAAGTGTGCTTTTTTAGACCATTCACCACTTCCTCTGACTTTTTGGAAATGATGAGATAAAATTGACAATGCTTCATAAATCAGTCCTCTGTGTCTTGTCTTTTCCAGTTGTTTCGCTGATTATATTGATATAACTTTAAGCGCTTTATAAAAACAGCATAGAGTCTGTTTTGAATGAAGGTGAACCATAAAATCTATTTTAACAGCCATGAGCCTCATACGAGTATTAATCAACGGGTCCAAAGGCCGAATGGGTCAGGAGTCCATCAAGGCCGTCAGGGCGGATGCTGAACTGGATTTAGTCGCGCAAACTGATTTGAGTGATAATTTAGCTCAAATCATCGAGCAATCCAAGGCCCAGGTTGTGCTTGACTTCACAACTGCCGCGGTTGCCATGGAAGTCTCTGCCAGTATCATTCAGTCCGGCGCTCGTCCTGTAATCGGTACCAGCGGCTTGCTTCCGGAACAAGTTGCTGAACTTAAACAACTTTGTAAACAACAAAACATTGGTGGTGTTATTGCGCCTAATTTTGCGATTGGGGCAGTTCTGATGATGAAATATTCTCAGGATGCTGCCAGGTATTTTCCACAGGCAGAAGTTATTGAACTGCATCACAATGGCAAACTGGATGCACCTTCCGGAACCGCAATCAAGACTGCAAATTTAATTGCAGAAGCACGTGATTCAGTCCCAGAAACGATTACAGAAAAAGAAATTCTTCCAGGAGCACGCGGTGCCAATGCGGAAGGAATCCGGATCCATTCTATACGTCTTCCCGGGCTAGTTGCGCATCAGGAAGTGCTTTTCGGCGGACAAAGCCAGACGCTGACCATTCGGCACGATTCAACCCATCGTGACTCTTTTATGCCCGGTGTTTGCCTAGCCTGCAAAAAAGTAATGGAACTGAACGAACTCGTATACGGACTGGAGCATCTGCTTTAAAATAAATTTTAACTTAAAAAATTTATTCACCTGCTGTATGTTTCTCACCACGTGGGTGATGTTCATGGTAAACCTTAAAAAAATCAGGACGGTTTACATGTGCATACTGTAGCGTCGCGTCCAGACTGACGTAGCCGAATAATTGCTTAATATCCGTCAAATCAATCCCGTTCTGCAACAGGTGCACTGCAAATGAGTGGCGTAATATTCTCGGATTGATACGGCTGGTGATGCCCGCGCGGAGTGCATGTTTTTTGATCATTGACCAAAATCCTACCCTGCTCATTCTTGTACCGTTGCGTCCGGGAAACAAACATGAATCTTCCGGATGCAGTAAACGTCCGGCTCTTGCCTGATCAAGATAAGGCCGCAGTACCTCAACCGCGGTGGAAGTCATTGGTACCATGCGTTCACGTTTGGAACGTACTTTCAAAAATTCTAAATCCAGAAACAAATCTTCTACATCGAGTCCGAGCAGTTCATTTACTTTTAGTCCACTTGAATAAAGCAGTTCCAGCATTGCCCTGTCACGCAATCCAAGATAATGATCGAGCGAAGGTGCTTCAAGCAGTTTTACAACCTCTTCTGTTGACAAAATTTCTGGTGCGTCAGGAATGATTTCCGGAAAACGGATATGATGTGCCGGACTGGTTTTGATCAAACCGCTCAATTCAAGGTGATCAAGAAAGAGTCGCAGTGAGGAAATGTGTCTCGCTAAAGTTCTTGGTTTGTAGGATTCGCGTAGGCAGGCGAGGTAAATTTCTATATCAACAGGGCTAAGTTTACGGATCAGGGTCAGCAGCTTTTGACTGTCCGTGTCCTCCTCATCAAGCTCCAGCCACTTTAAGAATTTACGCAGATCAAGACGGTGACTCTGGATACTGTTTGTAGAATATTTTTTGCTGTGAAGTGAGTCTAAAAACTCTGAAACCAGAGGCTGCATGAGGTTCAACTGGTCAAGGGGGAAGAGAAAATTTGTTTTGAAAAATATGTCTGCTGTCGAAAAGCAGCAGGCCCGCGATGCCGTGTGTAAAATATAAGCTTTTGTTTCCTAGGCCACACAAGGTGGAGTAATGTGATAGAAGGTTCAGGCTTCCTACTCAAAGGCAGGCATGCACACCCCCTCCAGGGACTAACTCCTTTCTGAAAAAATCAGGAAGCAAAAGTTTCACATCACGTACACCGTAGACTTTAATGCTCTGTATTAACAATAACCAGCTATCTGTGAATAATCAAGGATGATGCAAGAAAAAAACAAATTATGGTTTTGTCCGCAGTTTTTTGTCGTTTTCAGCAAAAAAAACTAATTGCAGCTTAAATTTGAGTTTCGGTTTATTTGAGTCTTGTTACAAGCTAGTTATTAATTTATTTTTCTGTTAAAACCTCATCTAGTTTGTAGCATAAATTATCCAGATCTTCTTCAATACCTTCATACTTTGAGACTTTATTTTTTAAGGTCAGAAGTTTGTCTGCTAAGTTTAATGCAACCAACAAAGCAACGTTTGTTGGGCCAAATGCGTCAGTGTGTTCTGTGACTTCCGCGATCTGCTGGTCCAGCAATTTTTCCACTTCACGTACGTGTTCTTCTCCATAAGGACTGGAAATTGAGAAACGGTTACCGCTGATATTTATCTGGTATTGCCTACTGTCGTTCTCCTCCACAATAACCCCTTTTCTGCAAAAGATGTGTTTGTAATCCGCAGCATAACGGATCACGCAATTTATTTTTAAATGAGTCACATCCAGAGAAGCTGATGCGAAATACAGCAGGATGTGATAAACTAATTATTGCTCTGACTTATAGGACAATTTTCTAACAGATTCTATTTTAGAAAGCAATCCTATTCATTTGTCAGTAATGAAAGTAACACGTTTAGTTTAAAAAGTTAATCATGAAATCCTCCCATTTAACTAAATTAGATACTGAATCCCTTCAGGAATATGGGGCATTGCTACTGTTGGATCAACTTATGCGCTACGAACTGCCCAGGCTGGAAAAAGATAATTTGCAGGAAACAGTCGTTCAACTGGAAGAAGAAGTAGCAGAACTTAAAAAAGGTTTTTTTCATTCAGATGAACAGGATCAGGAATTAAATTATGAAAAAGATGAACTGAGTGAAGCACGGGAAGCGCTGGCAGAAGTTGAAAAAGAAATGGTGGAAAATGAACATTGCCGACTCAATCTCGCGCTTATAGAAACGGATGATCAAGGCCTTGAACCGCTGCTGCAGTTTATGGAGGAACGCGGAACACTGACAGTGAGCGAAGAAAATTATTATCTGCCGACCGCAAAAGGAGAAGAGGTTTATCGACATTTAGTGGAACAGCTCAAAGCGTATGTTGTGCATTTTGATGTCTTTGCTTATGTTGATCTGGAAGAAGGCGCATTCGGGGATCCTAAAACTGATTTGCTGGAAGGCGATCAATGGTCGGATTTACGTGTCGCGGTTGCAGAATATAAAGGTATTGATCCTTACCGTGTAGTGTTTTTGGCATTAATGAGCGCAGATAAATTTTATGAAAATCCGGACTGGAAATTTGATTTAAGCTTGGGAACGCTTTTTGATGAAATGGAGCAGATAGTACAGGATCAGCTCTGTGTAGAAGATTTAAGTTACAAAGACGAAGAGGAGCAAGTTTCCGGAGATGATGTAATCCGGGATATTATTGAACAGGGTAACTTACTGGCAAAAGAAAGACGCCGGGAGGAACAGGAAACCGAAGATAAAGAACAAACAGAGGCAACACCGGATGAGCAGATCATCACACAAACCTATTACTGTTAATACAAAAACACGCATCAAGTACGAGATCATAGAAGCTCCTGAACTGTTGGGTAAAAGCTGGGAAACACCTGATATTAACTGGTATCCTGGACACATGCTTAAGGCCAAAAAGGAACTGGCCAAACAGATCAAGCGGGTTGATGTGGTACTGGAAATGCGCGATGCGAGGATTCCAGTTTCTTCAGTAAATCATGATTTTGAGGAAATGCTGCAGCAAAAAAATCGCATCCTGCTTTTCAATAAAAGCGGTTTGGCGGATCAGCAAATAACGAGCGAATGGACTGCAATTTTCAAAAAAGCAGACATCCCGTTCCTGTTTATAGACGCTTTAAATCAGCGTGAAATAAACAAAATATTACCGCTTTGCCGTAAAATGATGGAGGAAAAGTGGTCTACTTTCCGTAAACGCGGTATCCGTCATCCATCACTAAAACTGCTGATAACAGGTATTCCGAATGTAGGCAAGTCCAGTTTGATTAACCGGCTTTCAAGACGTAAAGCCGCAGAAATCGGGCCGACTCCAGGAGTAACGAAACATCAGGACTGGATCAAGTTAGGCAAGGATGTGGAACTGCTGGACACTCCGGGAATTCTCTGGCCGAAAATTGAGAACCATGAAGCAGGTATGCGTTTGGCGATTACAGGTGCGATCAAAGACTCAATTGTCGGAACATCACTGCTGAGTGATTATTTACTGACTGTTCTGAAACAGAAAGAACCAGAACAGTTGCAGCAATTATACAAGCTTGCTCCGGAAGATATTGATTTGCTTCCAGGTGATTTGTTGGAGAAAATCGCGGAAAAACGCGGTTGCCTGAAAGGCGGTGGAGCCATTGATCACCCGCGTGCAGAAAGTATGCTGCTGCGTGAATTCAGAGCAGGAAAACTGGGACGCTTAAGTTTTGACCTTCCAGAGACAACTGAGTAAGATTCATAAAACTGAGTTGACTCAACCTTTTGGCGCTCTTGCGGTATGACGTCCAGTAGCGGAAAGCATAACTTTCCGTAAACGGATATTTTCCGGAGTTACTTCAACAATCTCTCCCTCGCGGATGAATTCAATCGCCCTCTCTAAAGTTATCGGAATAATCGGTGTCAGTATTGTATTTTCATCTTTACCAGAAGCACGGTGATTAGTCAGTTTCTTCTCTTTGCAAGGATTGACGTTCAGGTCTGAATCCCGATTATGCTCTCCAATTATCATTCCCTCATACACTCGTTCACCAGAGGTTATGAGCAAAACACCTCGTGGTTCCAAATTGAAAAGCGCGTAAGGTATACTTTTTCCCTGACGGTCTGATACAATTGATCCGGTAAATCGTATCGGAAAATCACCGCGGTACGTTTCATAACCTGAAAGATATGAATTCAGAATTCCGGTACCGCGTGTGTCAGTTAAAAATTCATTCCTGTAACCGATTAGTCCGCGTGACGGAATATTAAATTGGACCTGAACCCGCCCTGATCCATGATTTACCAAGTTAATCATGCGACCCTTGCGTTGGGACAGCTTTTCCGAAACTATGCCCAGGAAACCCTCCTCGCAGTCTACATAAACATGTTCAATCGGTTCTAAACGTTCCCCGTTCTCTTCTTTATAAATTACTTCTGGACGACCAACTGCCAGCTCAAAACCTTCACGCCGCATTGTTTCAATCAGTATTGCCATCTGCAGTTCCCCCCGTCCTTTTACCAAGAAACGGTCTGCGTCCAGTGTCTCTTCAAACTGCAGTGAAACATTAGACAGTGTTTCTTTGTAGAGACGATCCTTGATTTTATTCGGTTGAACAAGCTTTCCCTCCTGTCCGGCAAAAGGAGAAGTGTTGGTGTAGAAAAACATCGCGATGGTGGGTTCATCAACAGAGATCCTTTTCAAGGCTTTGGGACGTTCTTTGATACAGATAGTATCACCGATACGGACGTTATCGATTCCTGCCAGAATCATTATTTCACCTGGTTCGATTTCATCTGCTTCTGCCATGGTGAAACCCTCATAAACCTGGACTTTACTGGCACGCAAAGGAATCTCCTCACCTCCTTCATTGATGCATACCAACTGCTCATTTTTTTTAACAGTCCCATTTGCAACACGCCCGATGGCCAGTTTCCCCAAATAGTCGGAAAAATCCAAATCTGCCACTAGCATTTGAAAAGGTTCTTCTTCTGAATGTTTAGGTGCAGGAAGTTCTTTCAAAATTGTGTCAAAGAGCGGAAACAAATTAGCGGACTCGTCTTTCAATTCATGCTTAGCGATTCCATCTCTGCCGATTGCATAGAGCACCGTAAATTCCAACTGCTCTTCTGTTGCGTCAAGGTCAATGAAAAGGTCATAGATTTCATCCAGAACTTCCGCGACACGTGAATCCTGACGATCAATTTTATTGATTACCACGACCACTTTTTTCTGACCTTCAAGTGCCTTTTTCAGCACAAATCGTGTTTGAGGTAAAGGACCTTCAGAAGAATCTACGAGCAAAATCGCACCGTCAACCATCATCAATGCACGTTCAACTTCTCCACCAAAATCAGCGTGGCCTGGAGTATCAAGGATATTTATTTTTGTGTCCTTCCAGTTTATAGAACAGTTTTTTGCAGCAATCGTAATTCCACGTTCACGCTCCAGATCCATACTGTCCATGATGCGTTCGTCTACAGATTGATTATCACGGAAAATCCCGCTTTGACGGAACATTTGATCAACGAGAGTTGTTTTTCCATGATCAACATGGGCAATGATGGCGATATTTCGGATTCGGTTATTTATTATTGTGTTTTCCATTTTGAAAATATGTTTCTGTTTTTGGTTATTTGGTTATTGTATTAACTTAGCCAGCGTTCAACTTCAAACTCCAGCGTTCTGTGAATAGGATCTGCTCGCAACAGCCTTATTTCCAAACGCTGTCCTGCCTGTAGTGTTCGGTTTTTACGGCGTCCCTGCAGATTGAGACGAATCTCATCATAAACGTAGTTATCATCAGGCATCGATTCAAGCGGTAAAAACCATTCAAGACCATGCGGTTCAAGATTCACTCTAAATCCGTTTTTATCTACAGAAGTCACCACTGCCTGAAAAGTTTGTCCTGCATGCGGTACCAGAAAATCGACTTTCATCAAATCAATACTTTGACGTTCTGCTTTTTCCGCCCGACGTTCCTGTTGCGAGCATAATTCCGCCATTTCACTGTTTACAAAAGGTAGCCGTTCTTTTTTTGACTTTGCGCCCTGATCGAGGTGAAGTTTTTCCTTAATTGCGCGATGTACCACCAAATCCGGATATCTGCGGATCGGTGAAGTGAAGTGAGCGTAATATTCGGCGGCTAAGCCAAAATGACCTTTGTTCGTTGTCTGGTAAACCGCTAAGGCCATTGAGCGTAAGAGCAAAACCTGAAGTTGTTCAAAATGCGGGAGTTCCTGAATTTGCTCGATCACATCATTGAACTTTTTTGGATCAGCCAGTGTACTCAGTGAAGTCTTTACTCCAAAGCGGAAAAACGTCTGCTGA
>Ga0209403_10004810_pt1 | contig 14467 bp, 18 predicted proteins | sample ArcticOcean_MG_C_8_FD_187440 | JGI IMG/M metagenome (GOLD analysis project Ga0209403, IMG submission 187440) | Marine microbial communities from western Arctic Ocean - ArcticOcean_MG_CB11_86 (SPAdes) (version 2) | ecosystem: Environmental > Aquatic > Marine > Oceanic | place: Arctic Ocean... | reverse complement strand
CAATTTTGTTAATTATATTAACAAATCGTTTAGGTACTTCTGTTTCCATTATAGCTGGAGAATATGGTTCATGAAATTTTGGTATCATCATTTTCTTCCTCATAAAGAATAAGTGCAATCAAAGCATAGTTTGCCATATCAATAAGGGTATCTTTAATACTTTCATCTTTTACTTCTAGTTTTTCTTTTTTCGCAAAACCCATAATACGACTAAACTTGTCACCAATACGAACACAACATCCTTTCCATGCTGGAATACCAGCCATTTCACATGTTCTAAAATTTGCAAGCACATCTACTTCATCACCATAATCTTGACGTTTTACATTGTGAGTATTTTTCATCTCATCTAACAATTCATAAAATCTTTCACTCTGCGACATGACTAAAATTTTTCACCTTCTCAAATTTAATTGTACTACGAAACTTATCTACTAGTACATCTTGTTTATGACTTATAACAAATACATTTTCATCACCTAATGTATTGAGAATTTTTAGAAACTCATCTGTACCAGTTCCATCTAATGAGCTGTCAAATATTTCATCCAATATCAATAAATTTGTATTTGTACTATTCTTCATCTTTGCAATAGCTCTCCATGTAAATAGAAGTGCCAAATCAATACGCATTTTCTCACCTTCACTAAATGATGCATACGTAAATTCATCACGATATCTTGACTTAATAGTTTCTTCAAAATTTTCATTCAATGTAAAATTAACATAAAATTCCATAGAAGTCAAGTATGTATTAATAAGTTTATTCATAATAGGAAGATATTGTTTAATGATTTTTGTTTTAATACCTGTGTCCTGTAGCATATTACGTGCAGCTTCTGAATATGTTCTTTCTTCTCGTAATGATGATTTCTGTTGATCAAAACCTGTTACAATTTCTCCCAAGTCTTTTAGTTTGTCATAATCTCCTGTACTTACATCACCAGTTTCTAATTGAGTAATTTCTGATTTTAGAGTTGCATTAAACTTTTCTAATTGTACGACTGAACTATTATTCTTTGCAATATGAACTTCATTTTCTCTTATCTTATTTGCAATATCAGTTATATCTTTTTGTCTATCCTTTGATTTTTTAAGTTCTGTATTCAAATCCTCTAAAGCCTTTGAAAACTTATTGACTTCTTTTTGTTTATTAAATATCATATCCTTTTTAAATAATTCGTCAATATGTTGTTCGCATGTAGGACAATCGGTATTGTTTTCAAAAAAATCAACAACATTTGAATGAGACTTATGTTTCTCAACCAAAGTAGATTTTATATCTTTTAGCTTGGTATACTTTTCCTTTACAACATCACTATCTGAAATTTTGTTCAATAAAGAATCATTTTCTTTTTGAACTGACTGAATCTTTGCCATTCTTTTAAAGACTTCTTCTTCATTGCTTGACATGAGATTATTTTTTTCTTGAATAAGTTTATTCTTATTTCTTTTTACATCATCAATATATTTCTTTTGCAGATTAATTTTTTCAGTAGTTAAATTCAATTGATAATCTATTTCTTTAAGATCATCAGTAATAGTTTTTAATTTTTGTTTTAAAATCATATTCATTAAAGAGAAAATCTGAATGTCAAGAATTTCCTCAACGACTTCTCTACGATGATTAGATTTTAGCTGCATGAAAGGAATAAATGTAGAACTACCTAAAATAACAACTTGAGTAAAACTACGATAGTTTAATTTAAGAATTTGTTGTTCCAGATATTTTTGATAGTCTCTTACATTTGCATGTTGATTATGCATCGTACCATTAATGTAAATCTCAAATACATTTGGTTTAATACCACGAATAACTTTAATATTCTTAGGGCCAATAGAAAATTCAACCTCAACAATAGCAGAACCATTATTGACAGAATTTACTAATTGTGCTTTATTGATATTACGAAATGGTTTTCCAAACAAACCAAAGCATAGTGCATCAAGAATAGTAGATTTACCAGAACCATTCTCTCCAATAATAAGAGTAGTTGGATTTCTATTTAATTGTATTTCAGTAAAGTTATTACCAGTTGATAAAAAGTTTTTCCAACGAACATAATTAAAATGAATCATATTTCTAAATCTTGTGCCTCATTATATAAAGACTTCATAGTATTTTTCAGTCTTTTCTTGTCGAGTGTTAAATCCAATTCATCTACATATCTTTCAAGTAAAGTCATTGTATCCTCTGTATTTTCAATAATATCATCTGATACATTACTTGCATCAAGTTCAGAAAAATCCTCAACAATCTTAACTTCATATGCATCAGCCATAAGAAGTTTATCTACAAATTTATCAAAATCGTATAAGTCTTTTTTATTAACAACAATAAGTTTTACATACTGATCTTTATATTGTGCAACATCATGATCGTTATAGTTTTCTTGTGTATCATCATAATATATTTTTCTAAAAAGGGTGTATGGATTTACAATACGTTCAAGTTCGCGTGATGATGTATCAAAGATATGAAATCCTTTAGGATCATTATAATCATTCCAGTAAATTTCATATGGTGTTCCTAGATAATATATTTGGCCGTCATCTGACTTGTGATGAAAATGCCCACTGAATACTGTATCAAATCTACGAAAGTATTTTTTATCATATCCATTTTCTGAAAATTGCCCACGATGCATTTCAAAACCACTTATCTCAAGATGGCCCATAAGAATATCTGTATTTGCAGTTTCTAAAAACTCTATAGACTTATTATAATTATTTGCATTAATCCATGGCACAAATAAAATAGGTGTTTCATCAAATTCTACAATCTCAGGTTCAGAATATATTTTAAATCTATCAGAGCCAACAAGTTCTTCCATAGAATTTACTTCATTAGTATTCTTGTAATAGGTATCATGATTACCAATAAGAATATGTAAATCAATATTTAACTCTTTAAATTTATCAATAAATCTTTTACGTAAATCATTTGCAATACGATAACTTATATACTTACGTCTATCAACAACATCTCCCATATGAATACATGTTGTAATTCCTCGTTCTTTTAAAAGAGGAAAGAATGTATTCTCGTAAAATTTATAGAAGTAATCATTGAAGTTTAAATTATCATTCCTTGCACCGAAATGTGTATCGGTTATAATCGCAATCTTCAATCTTTTTTCTCCATAAAGGTTTCAAGGCCTTTAGTCTTACTTGTTGATTTCTTTTTAGGTTTATATACATCCTCATCAGGAAGCATTATAGTTGGATCGAAACCTACAACAGAATATGAAGAATCATCACCAGACATTGTTTCCCAAGATTCATATGAAACATTCTCTATAATTTTATTTCTTACATGCGTTTGCTTTTTCTCTTTTGCAATTCGGCGTAGAAACGCATAGTAAATAATTTGAGTAAAATATGCAAAGGGATTTTTTGATTTCTCAGGATTAAAATTTTCTACGTATTGTAAACAATTTTCAATTCCATCAGAAATCATATCTTCTCTATATGTGTAATTAATAAAGTTTGGTCTATATGATAAGTGAGTTGCTATCTTTAAAAAACATTCGCCAATATAATTTGATACTGGTGGACGTTCAATTTCTTTTTCTCTAGAATCATTACATATTTCTTTAAACTCAATCATAGCTTTAAGAAATTCTTTATTGTCAACGTAATGAACACTTTTTTGTTTTTTTAATTTTGCCATAGAAACTCCTTACATAATCAATTCATTTATAGATATTACATCAAAACTAACAAAATGTCAAGTAACTATTTAAAACAATAAAGTAACTTGACAATTCTAAAATAATGTGTATAATGGGTATGTATCCCAATTAATGAATTGACTTGTTATCCATCACTAATTCTTCTAGAAGTTGATCATAAACATCTTCTTCATTAACATCCTCTAAAAGTTTTCTATCTTCGGGCTGATTCCATTGTTCCATTTCTTTTACGGCATGTTCATAGTATCTAATTAATCCTTCTGAAGCTTCTGCAATTAAAAGAATGTGTGACTCTTTAATTTTAAAATTTGTTTCTTCTGTATAGGGGCCAATCCATCTACTCAAATTTAAAGATTCAACAGAACCATTTTTTGTAGCTCTAGAGAGTAATTCCATTTTTAATGGGAGCTCTATTTCGTATTTACCATCAACATGTTCGTTACTAGCTAAACAGATAATACTTTCCCCATTCATAAGTTTTATAACTTTATATGTGGCATGTACATTCATTTTAGATTTACCTTGCTAATTTCATACGTAAATTGTTGTTCGTTATATATATTTATTCGTTCTGTAAAGTGGGAAAGCGTGAAATTCCTTTTTCCTCTATAAGACATATCATCAGATATATCAAATACTAAAATAGAATCCTTACTCTCACTTGCCCGCAAACCTCTCCCAATTGACTGCAATACTCTAATTCTGGACTTTGATGGTGACGCAAACACGATGTTATTAATGTTACGAATATTAATACCAGTAGAAAACGTACCATAACTTGCAACAATAATTGAACTCTTTTCATTTTCTACAATGGCCCTAATATTTTCTCTTGTATCTGTATCTGTTCCTCCATAAACAAAAAATATTTCACGATCTTTTATTTCTTCCTTAACTTGGTTGTGTAATGGCATACCATGTTTTTCTACCAACTGAAACAAGCAAAGAGTATTACCAGACACATGCCGTAATAAATTAACCAAGAAATCATTTCTTTTCTGGTTAGTGACAATATATTCCAATTCTTCAGCATATGTAAATTCCTTTATAATTTTACCTGTTGATTCTGGATGATTTAAAACTATACATTTTATTTTTAAATTTGCAAGAGTTTTATTATCTATCAACTCTTTTGTGGTAATTACATTTTCTACAGGGCCGAATAGTCCCTCTAATACAAGTCGGTGCGTCTGTGTACCGTCCAGCGTCCCTGTAAGACCATGCCTGTACTTACATAGGTGTAACTTAGTCATTATACCTGTAAGAGATTTTGCCTTAAATAAATGAGCTTCATCTCCAATCACACAACCAAAATTTTCAAAATATTTTTTTGGCATCTTATAAAGAGATTGCCAAGTAGATATCACAACATCCTTTGTAACATTGCGATCATGTCCCTGATATATCTTTTGACAGTATGTACCAGAGCTCCAACCATAATCTTCAAAATCAGAATACATTTGTTCCACTAAAGAAGTTGTAGGAACGAGTATTAAAGTTTTCAAACCCATCATATGGTAATAACGAATTAACGAATATATTATAAGCGACTTGCCAGAAGCAGTAGGAGAAACAAGAAGAGAACGAGATGTTGAAAGGCAATGTTGTACTGCATCAATTTGGTAATCACGAACTTTAAGAGATTTCCCCTTTGATTTTGGTTTGAGGGATTTGACAAATCCTTTGACAACTTGTTTTTCAACAATGCGTTCATTCTCTACTCCTTCTTCTAGTATATATTTAATTTGATTTCTTGAGCAAAATTCTTTTACATATGGCAGTAGTCCAACATATATTTCACCACTAGCTGGACTGAACAAACGAATTTTACCATCCCACATACGATTACGATACATGGGCATAAACTTAGCGCCTGGCACTTCAAAAGTAAAGAAGGTTGATAGTTCCTCTTGTGTTGAAGGTTCTAAATCTTCTAGAACTAGGTACACTTCATTTTTTTTAGATATTCGCATTTTGCAAACTATTAGATTGTCCGTAAGGGCCTCTAACTATAATATTCCAAGATACACTAATTCTTTCAACTTTATTTATCGGCACCCAATGCATTAACCAAGATGGGAAAATATATCCTGTTCTTTCAACAGAATTAAATTGCAACATACTTGAATTATATCGGTTAGGTTTATTTCTTGGTTGTAATACAGAGGCTTGAGGCCTTGGGTCAAAAAATTGTATTGGTGCAGTTTGATCAGAACTATACAAATAATACACACCAGATAAAAAATTATTTGAATGAGTATGTGGTGGATGTGTTTGTCCCATTCCCATTTGATTTGCCCACATACCAGTAATTTCTATGGAATTGTGATAGTAATCTTGATTATTCAAAACTATTTTTGTATTATCTAAGATACCTTTTACCAACGGTTTAAAAACATCTATTTTATGTAAGTCATCTTCTGTTTGTTTAATGGCAGTTTCAGATGAATTTTTTTTCTCTACATAATCAATCATATTTCCATGAGCAAGTTCAAGAGTAAAAGAAGATACAATTGTAGGAAAACATTCGTGAGTTTTTATATCGCTCATATCATTCCAGCCTCAAATTTTTTCCACTCAATAGCGTTCTTAGTATCCCAACCTCTATTGTCAATAGATTTTATTACACCTTCACAATACTTGATGGTATATTCTAAATAACTAATTTTATTGGAGAGTTCTATTATTTCCTCGTCTGAAGAAATATACATTGCTAGGTCAGATTTAAGAACCCTTAAATCAAAAGGTTTTTGTACATAAATTTTTGCATCAGATTTACCACCATAATATTCCCATTTATTACGATATAACTTTTGGTAATCGCCTTTATTTTTGGTAAGTAAAAGTTCAAACCTAGATTTATAGTCTAGCCATTTTGCTTTTATTTCTTGATTTTTATAAGCTTCTTGGTCAAGATGTTCTTGATTTGTAATGGGAAGGTCTTTATATGCTTCTTTTTTTAATTCATCTAAATTCATAATGTATAACTTTCAAAAATGAGCAGAGTTGATGTCTCTCTTTGCTATATTGACACTAGTAAGCCGCGACTAGTCGTTACTAGAAATTAAGTCATAAGATTTGATATTTGTTAAAGCATATCAAATCTGCTCAGGATTATTTATAATGTTATTATTTCATATATTTGATACGCAAATTCTGCTGTTGCTGTAATGTATTCCACATCAGTTGCTGTTTGTGTAAAATCCAATGCACTTAAAGATACAGGAAAAATATTTTGAAAACGAACTTCTACAATAGGATTATTTTTATTTGAAAGTAACATAAGAAATGCATCAGAATATAATGCTCTATCTGCTGTGGCTGAACCAATAAGATCAACTGATGGTGTTCCACCGCCAGCTGGAGTATTTGATGTCACATCTCTAAATGTACTAAATTGCGTTCTTTCTTTTGGAAATCCAATTCCTGTCATCCAGTTATGAAGAGAAACATAGTTTTCCAGATATTCATCAACCATAAAACTTATAGATAAATTTTCATATTCTAATTTATCTCCCATAGTTGGAATATCTTTAAAAGGTGTAGGTAATATTGCAACTCCAGCCGTAATGCCTGGCAAGTTTGCACCAACAGTAAAAAATTCTACTTTCGGCAATTGATTAATTCCAAAGCGAAACTGAGTCGGACTTACATAGTCTAACTTTGTTGGTTGTCTTGATAAGGGAGATGTTTCTGTTACCATATAACTATTTATAATAAAAAAAATGAGGGATAAATCCCTCTTGGTTTATATCTTTCTATTATCTTCTAAACTTCGTAAAAGCGATGCAGATTCATTATGATAACCTTGTCTCTTCAATTCTCCAGCAGCTCGTGCTGTGCCATACGATATAGTAGCTTTTGATATTTTACTTCCTATTCTTTTTAAAAAATCCCATACGCCTGTATCAATCGTAAGCGTTCCTATGAAAAATGTCATTTATGTTCTCCTAATTGTTATGATTTATACAATTATTTATACATAAAAGGACAGTAATACATACCTATTTTTTGAATACCTGTTCTGATAAATTCACATAATTATCCAAATCTACTTAAAAATCTTGCTATGGGATGCACCCAAGGTAATAGAGTTACAGCCATAAACAGATTGACTCCTGTATGTGCCATTGCAATTCTTAAAGTTTCCCCTTTAGGCATACCATCACTTACAAATACTCCGGCTAACCATATAGTTCCAGTTGTTCCAATGTTTGCACCAAGTACTGCGGCGATTGCAGCTGGTAGTGGTAGAAATCCACTTGCAACCAATCCTACAATTGCAGTAGTGGACAGTGAACTAGATTGCCACATAAGAGTACAAACAATACCACCTAAAAACATCCAGTATGGATTGCCAATAAAAGGTTCAAGTTGTTCTACGCTTCCTAAAGACTTCATACCCCCAGCAAACATCTTGAGTCCAATGTAGAATACGATAAGACCGACAAAAATTTTAAATGGTGCTGTGTGATGAAGAGTCCAAAGGTCTGGCAAATTACTCATTATAATTTCCTTTTAAAAAATATGTTATAATATTATTTATGAAGGACTTTTGAATTTTAACAAAACTGTAACAAAAATGTGACGTTTAAACTCACATAAAAAAAGGGAGAGCAAAAGCTCTCCCTAAGTTTACAACTAAGTTTTTTATTATTACATTAAGTTACTAACTTTAACTCTGCGATACCAAGCATTGGTATTTGCATCCAGTGAAGCATCTGTGTTAACAGTGTCAGCAGCGGCAACCGCACCAGCGGCAGCAAATGGGTTAGCAGCAAGTCCGTAACGAGTCTTGAAACCAATCTTAGGTTGGAAGCTATTCTCACCAACCGCACGAACCATTTGTAATGGAACATATGGGCAGTAGAAGAAACCAGCGTCATATGGGGAAGTACCCTTATAACCAACAACATAGTACTGAGAAGCAGCAACATTAGCAGCATATGGATCTACATATACTTTATAACGTCCGTTCATTGTACCAGCAAATGTTGTCGTTGTGTCATCAACATTAAGATTATTAGAAAGTGCTGGAGTATAATCCAGAACACCAGCCATTTGAAGTGCAGAAGCAACATCAGCTGAACATATGATGATATTACCTTTACCTCTACGTGTCTGTTGTCCTATTGCATTGGCATCACGTTCTATAGCGAACATTAAACCTTTGAACTTTTCAACACTCCAACGTCCGTTTGAGTCTGTATCAAGATCAAATATACCAGCAGTAGTCGTATTTACCTGAGCACCCTTAACGGCGGTTACATACAGGGAACGAATAACCTCTCGGTTAATTTCAGCAAGAATTTCAGAACTTAGTATATTGGAAAGTTCTGTTTCTGCGTCTAAACCATGAAGTGCTTTAAGGTCTTGTGCGAGTTCCATTGTATACTCTGCTTTTAATGCGCGAGTTACAGCAGTAACCGTTGATTTCTCTATTGAGAAAGCCATCTGAGCAAAAGCATTGTCTGAACTGTCACCTAAAGCTTCACCCTGAGCAGTTGTCATACCTGTTGCACTTGTGTAAGTACCAACAGGGCTGTCATTAAGAACAGCTGGGTTAGTTTCGGTTGATCCAACATCACCACCACCGATATCACCGGCTGAGTTCTGGTTAGATGCACCAGTTTGTCCTGGCATTGCTTCACCAACAAGTGCTTCAGCACCGTCTTGTGATAGGAATGAAGAACGCATTGCAAAGATAAGTCCTGTTGGGCCTGTCATTGGTTGCACACCACAAACATCATAAGCAATTAAATTTGGCATTGCACGGCGTACTAGGGAAATCAGAATTGGATCCCAAGTATCCATTTGTCCACCACCCATGCTGTTAACAGGGGCAGTTTCTCCGAGAAATCCACGATCTTCTTTTAGTGCTTTCTCTTGGTTTTCTAGAATGAGAGTGGTAACTGCCCGCTTATAAGAATCCTCAATCCTTGGTAGATCAGGGTGTTCTAGGACTGGCTGCCACTTTTCTTGTAGATGTTCTGTTTGAAACATTTGTTTCTCCTTTTTAATTACATCTGTTAATATAATGTTTTATGCACTCGCCTTTTGATTACGACTGATGGCCGACAAGTACGCGCTCATTGCATCTGTCGTATCAACGTCCTGTGCGGTGCTACCATCTTCATCATCAAATGTTTGTTCTACTACAGTTTTAGGGAAATAACTTTCCTTCAAAGTATTAATTTTAACGCGAAAACTTTCTTCATCGGTAAAATCAACATCTTCCGTAAGAGACTTAAACTTTTCAATTTCGGTATCGGCTAAATCTTCAGAAACTTCAGATATAACCTGTTCACGAATTAGATTAGAACTAATTTTAGTAAGTTCAACTGTTTTATCAATTGACTCATTTAGTTTATCTTCTAATTCGGAAATCTTCTCAGATTGTGCTTCGAGTACATCATATTTCTCATCAGGCACATCAATATAGTGATCTTCAAACAACTGTTTCAGTCCAGAAATAAAGTCCTCTGCAATTTCACCTTTAAGTCCTCGTTCAATTGCTAACTCATTTTCTTTCGTCCATTCCTCTACAACGTAGTTGAGATAAGTATCAACTTTTTCTGCAAGTTCATCTTTGAAAGAATCAATTTCTCCCTCTTTCTCAGTAAGAACTTCTTCGTGAATACGCTCAATCTCTGAACGTACTTTTGATTTAACCGCAGCCTCAAAAATGGTTGCAGCCTTAATTTTAAAATCTTCTGAAAGACTGTCATCAGCACTCATCAAAGCACGAACATCTTCTTTTACGTCAATGTCTTTTATACGAGCTTCAACTGCTTCTGCTTTTTCTTTCTCTTCTTCTGTTGGCTCTTCAGCCTCATCTGCGTTCATGGCTGACATAATTGACTCATAGTTGGATTTTAACTCTCCAGCTTTCATAGTTTCCATTTTGTCAAACATGGCTTGAATCATTGCTTTTTTGGTTTTTGGGGCTTCCATGATTTCTTCTTTCTCTACAAGTGCTTCACCATCATGTTCTACCTCATCACCAGCTGCAAGTTTCTCTGGTGCGTCTGCTTTCGCAGCACCTTTTTTCGTTTTATCACCAGAAATTTCTTTTGCTTTAGCAACAAGTTTCTTTGCTGGTGAATCACCTTGATCTGGTGAAACGACAGCGGCACCGCCATCTTGTACTTCACCGCCAGGCGTGGCCGTATCTATTTTTTCAGCTTTCGCAGCAGGAGCAGCACCCTTTTTAGTGGGATCTTCCGCCTCTTCCAGCTCAGCTAGAACTTCTGCTTCAAGTTCTTCAATTGTTTTTTCTAATTCTGACATAGGGTGTCTCCTTACCTTTTGCTGTTAAATATATTTATAAATTATAATCTTTTGAGGAACTTTGCAAACTCTAAAGCTTCTGATTTTGCGTCCCTTTGATGCTCTTTAACATCAAATTTTTGTTGTAATTGTACAAGTTCAGCCTCAACAAGTGCGCCATTGTTCCAAACCCACTCTTTTCCTTCCATTATACCCTCTACAAAAGCATTTGGTGCGGAAGGATCAGCAACAATATCAGCTGCCGTAGCAAGATAAAAATCATCACGTACATAATTTGCACCATTCTTTTGATCTAAACTACCCATGCCTCTTGATGAAACACCAAGTTTTGCTCCTTCATCCATAAGATTTTTTACAATCTCACCCATTGGAGTTGACATGATTTTTGCTTCTCCAATAAAATTCTTTCCATCAGGTGTTAATGAAGTAATCATATGGGAAACTCTTTCCAGATTAACCGTTGGGCCGTCTGGATGTCCAAGTTCACCAAATGCACGATTTTCTTTAATAAAATTCTTATTGTATTTTACTACCTCATTAGCAAGAACATCCATAGGATATACACGCCCATTTCTATTCTTAATATCAGCCTGCATGAAGATACCTTTTATCTTATAGGTTTTATTACCATCTTCTTTTTCTTCGGTAATATATTCTACTTCTTCTACAGCCTCTGAGAATAATTTTACTGTATTCATATCCTTATCCTTACGTTATATTATCAAAACCTGATACTTTTTTACATTTCATAATAACAGTACCTATGCAGGCTGCGTCATTTTCTATGTAAACGTCACCAGTAATACCACTACCAGCGTTATTTGCGATAGAAGGTAGATACTGCCCAGAACCATTATAACTTCCATTCGTGTTTAATGAAAATGCAGTTACATTTGATGTAGCATCCCACTCTATTTCTGTAATAGAACTAACCGTCCACCACATTGATACGATAGATACTCTAGGATCAGTAGCAGCGCCAGCAAGTTCAGATGCATCAAGAACCTTTAATGCGGTTCCATTTGTACCAGAAATGGTGTGTTTAGTGATTACCTCAAAGTCCGAATCTACTAATGTCTGTGTTGCAATGGCCATTATCTACTCCCTAGATTGATAACATTTCTTTTTCAAAATAATTCATAAGTTGTTTTTCAGTGACTTTGAACTTTTTTGATACATTTTTTATAGTTTTCTCAAAACTATTTAGGAAATCTGAAGGTTTAGAATCCATAACCTTAAATATTTCATCAACGGCGTTTCGCATCTTTGGCGACAAACCTTTATATTGCTTAGACTTCTTATGTTCATCCTTTTCAAACACTGTAGAATTATAAACACCTTCAAATCTTTTAGTCATCTGTCTTTATTTCTTGTTTTGGTTGAGTACCAACAAAAGTTTTTGATACTTCTTTTCTTTTGATTTCTAATGCATCTCCAACCTTTGCTGATATTGCATCTTTAAATACATTTTCAGCTCCTACATTGTTTCCTGTGGAAACTGCATTTACAAATTCCTTACTCATTAAAAACTACCTCCATTATTAGACCCATTATCAGGCTCTTCGTAATCTGGCATTTCTTCTGGAGAAATAACATTTCCCCCACCATCTTGTGGATAACGAGTAATTCCATCACCACCATCTGGCATATCCACACCACCATCCATCGGATCAGTATCTAACTCTTTTCTGATCTGTTGGTTCATTTCATCAATATCTGCATCATTCATACGTAGTACCTTTTTCAGTACATACTCTTTACTAAAGAACGTACCAATATAAGATTGAATTGAATCTAATGTCTGTATTCTGTCATTTAAAAGTTCTGCATTTTTTAATTCAGAAAAATGTCCGTCCTGTAAGAAGTCATACTGAATGTGCTCTTGTATTTGCGGCCAATCCTCTGGTGCAATAATACCTTTTAGTAATAGTTGTGTTTTAAGAATATCTGTAAACATAGGAACAAATTTCTTACGAATACGTTGAACAAATTTTGTAAACTTTAATTCATCTCTTGTTATTTCTGAAGCACGACCTAAACTAAATCCACCTTCTGCTTCCATACGAGAAATAGGAACATTAAGAGAGCGATATAGTTTCTTTTGAAAATATAGAATATCATCAATCTCTCCAAGATTTGAGCCGCCAGGCAATGTTGTGATTTCTGTTCCTCTACCACCTTCACGGCGTGGCAACCAGAAATCTTCCAGCATACTCATGTGATTTCTGTCATCTCGTATTTCACCAGTTGATGCATCATACACTAACTTGTTGCGATAACGATTCATCACATCCTTGAGATATTGTTCTGCTTTAATCTTGGGTAGATTACCCACATCAATATAAAAGATTCTACGTTCTGGTGCGCGAGAAATACGATAGATAACTATTGCATCTTCAATCATACGCAACTGATTTACAGGTTTAATTGCTTTGTGTAAATAAGAAAGAACACGACCACTATTACCATCTATTAATCCAGAAGGACAATATGTAATAGCATCAGCTGATATTTTTAATCCTTGATTTGATCCACCCATTCCAGCAGAACCTAAACCTTTTTCATTATAAACAAAATATTCATCAACCGCGTCAATCATTTCTACGGATGTACCTACTTGATTTCTAATATTCTTTTTATCCAAAGAAGTTTTAACTTCTCTAACTTTTTTAATTTTAGTTGGGTCAATAAATCTTAATTCTGTAATTCCTGTTCTTGGATTTTTACTGTCAATAATTTTATGATAAAAAATTCTACCATCAACATACCAACGGCGAAAAATATCATGACCTTTCTGCTCAAAACTGAGAAGTCGTAGAACTTCAGAAAATTCTGTTCTAATTTTTCTTTTAATTTTTTCTGGATAAGGTAAACGATCTAATGTAATTTGTACTGCTTGATCGTTTTCGTTTGCGACAATACCTTCATTTACAATATCATCAACAGCAGTATCACATTCTGCTTGTTGAGCAATATCACGATATCGCCGAATTAAATCTAAATCGGTACGTTCTCTACCATCTGTATCAAGTATTTGTCCAAAGAAACCGCCACCGGCTACATCTATAGTACCGTCATCAGGTGTCGGAGTGGAGAATGTTCTTTCTCCACCCGAATCCTTTGTTGATCTCTGTATACTAAACCCAAAAAGTTCTGCCATAATATCTCCTACTAGTTATGACTATTTAGTAGGTATATGATTAGAAATTTACGCCAGAAGCTTCAAAGTGTTGAAATCTCCATGTGACTTCAAATTCTTCAATGGCATCTGCTTGATCTGATGTTAATTCAATTGCAGCAATTGATGTTGGCCATGCATTTCTAAAAATATAACTCTTTAGAACTACATCATCACGATCTAACTGTTCAACAGTTAAATCAGTTTGATAATCTGAAGGTGCAATGACACCTGTATTTTCAGCAAGATCATTAATACCATTTGACCATCTTTCCATGGCATTACGTACCATGAAATCTGTATC
>Ga0209403_10004807_pt1 | contig 14480 bp, 12 predicted proteins | sample ArcticOcean_MG_C_8_FD_187440 | JGI IMG/M metagenome (GOLD analysis project Ga0209403, IMG submission 187440) | Marine microbial communities from western Arctic Ocean - ArcticOcean_MG_CB11_86 (SPAdes) (version 2) | ecosystem: Environmental > Aquatic > Marine > Oceanic | place: Arctic Ocean... | reverse complement strand
GATCGGAATACATCCCTGACATCGCCCGAGAAGCCGCAGAAATAGGCGCAAAGGTCCTCTGGACACAACTCGGCGTCATAAGCTCAGAGGCCGCCGATATCGCCGAGAATGCCGACCTGAAAGTAGTAATGGACCGCTGCACTGTAATAGAACACCGTAGATTAGTAGCGCAGACCAGTTCCTAAGGGCATGTGGCTGCCCGGACATCCCCGTCCAAATACCCGCCCTGGGAATCTCGAACGCAACGCCCCACAAATAGCGTGTAAGGGCAGATAGTTATTCGCCACGACTGGGTGGCCCAAGGGATTGTGCCTACGCGTATCCCAACCGAGCGAGGACCTTGCGGATCGCCGCGATCAACGCGTCGATATCCTCTTCCGTGTGTATGGAAGATACCGTTCCCTGACAACTTGGCGAGAGTAGGAAACCCTCGTTCTGGAGGCCCAGAAACATCGCCCGGGCCATTGTCTTGTCGTTCGTCATCGAGGATCGATAATCGGTCACGCGTTCTGGCGTGAACTGCAGACACCAGAGTGACTCCACGCCGGTCACACCCATCGGCGCCTCGACCTCGGCGATTAGCGAACGCAGCTTCTCGCGGATCACGGCGCCCATCCGTCCAACGTACTCGTACACCTCGGGTGTCGCCGCCTCAAGTGTTGCGATACCTGCCGCGGCCGTCATCGGATTGCCGTTGAAAGTACCTGCATGCTGCACTCGTGGAGCGCCGTCGCTCGGGTCGTACAGCGACATGATGTCGGCACGCCCGCCAAACGCTCCCACCGGCAGGCCCCCGCCGATCACCTTGCCAAACGTCGTCATATCGGGCGTTACGCCGTAGTGCTCCTGGGAGCCTCCGCGTGCGACCCGGAAAGAGATCACCTCGTCAAAAATCAGGATGATGCCGAGTTCTTTTGTGACGGCCCGAAGACTCTCAAGAAAACCCGGTTCGGCGGGGACAAATCCGTTACGGCCGTTTACCGGTTCCACGATCACACATGCCAGATCGTCGGCGTTCTTGCGAATAATCCGTTCGCAGTTCTCAATGTCGTTGATCGGCATTACCACCGCACCGTCTGTCACCCACTCCGGTAGACCCTCGTAATCGTCTACCGAGTTCGGTTCGTTGGCGTCGCCGGCCAAGTCCAGCTTTGGCGCAACACTGACCGCAACCGAGTCATGCGTACCGTGATATCCGCCCTCCATCTTGCCCAGCTTCTGCTTGCCGGTGAACGCGCGCGAAGCGCGGATGGCGTTAAGCGTCGCCTCGGTCCCGGAGTTCACGAACCGCACTTGCTCCACGGACGGAACACGCTCGACAATTATCTCCGCCCAGCGAATCTGGAGTGGCGAGGGTCCTGGGTAGGACCAGCCTTCGTCGACCTGATCCTGCATCGCCTTCACAACGGTGGGATTACGGTGACCGACGATCAACGTCGTCATGTTGTTGATGAAATCCGTGCGTACGTTGCCGTCTACATCTGTAATGCACACGCCATCACCCCCGACGATGTACGCCGGATAAGGCGGCCAGTAGATCGAGTTACGGGAGTCGCCGCCCGGAAGGAATGTGGACGCTTTGGCATTGAGGGCCTGAGACTTCGGGTTCTGGGCAATGTACGTGTCTATCTCGCGTTGAAGAGCATCCTGAACTGTCATCGATTAGACCCCGGCTATAACTTTGATTATGTTCGTCAGAGGGAGCGTAACGGAATACTACTCTGAGGCAGACCAATTGCGGGACCGCCGTTCATGCCTGATGTGCTGACAACTTTTGCAGCTCCCTCAGTAAATTCGGTAGTACTGTGGCCGCTGACGCCCGAATAACGACATCGCAGTCAGATGTGAGGCGCGTGTCAGATGTGTTGATCTCGATCAAGGCCGCGCCGTTGGCGTGAGCAATCCTCGGCAGTCCGCTGGCGGGACGAACAGTCGACGAACTGCCGATCACAAGTACGCAGTCAGCACTATCGGTCTCGGCCCGTGCGGATGCCAGAGCCTTTGGTGGTATTGGTTCGCCGAAGAGTACCGAGTCGTACTTCACCGGGCCGCCGCAGTTCGCACACGGCAGCGCTGGTTGTCTGGCAAATAGATCGGACCGGGGCGTCCTGTTTTCACACTCAACGCAGCGTAAAAAACGCCTTGATCCATGTATTTCCACGATGTTTTGGGTCCCTGCGTCCGTGTGCAGTCCGTCGATGTTCTGGGTGATGAGCGACCGTATCCACCCGGCCCGCTCCATCTCGACGAGGGCGTCGTGGCCCGGATTTGGACGAGCGTCTCTGACCGACTGACGAAGCTCAGCGACCCAGGGTTCTACGGCGCGCTTTATCTCACGGTGCCACCATGCCGATGGGTCCTCAAGGAAATTCTGGTAGCCGTTTCCGGACGGCGCTCCGTGCCTTGTCCATAAACCGTCCGGGCCGCGAAACGGTGGGATTCCGCTCTCGACGGAGATTCCAGCGCCGGTCATGGCGATCACATACTCGCTGGATGCGATCAGGCGGGCGGCGGCATCAATCGAATTATCGAGATCAGTCGGCGACACGGGTCACCTGACCTGACTCGACCATCATGAGGGTGGCGCCCGCTAGGAACGAGCCCTCCACGCGGTCGAAATCAGTCGTAGTGATCAAGACCTGTTCGTACGAGGCTACGTTTTCCAGCACCAGCCTCCGGCGCTTTTCGTCCAGCTCAGATAAAACGTCGTCCAGCGCGAGTACCGGCGTTCGCCCTGTTGCTGCGGTGACGAAAGCGCCTTCGGCTAATCGCAACGCCAGCGCGATTGTGCGAGCTTGGCCTCGTGAGGAGAACGCTCCAGCTGGTTCATCGTTCAGGCTCAACGCCATTTCATCACGATGCGGCCCGATTACCGTTTGTCCTTGTCCGATTTCGCGCGGCCGAGCCGCCACCAGCGCCTCGCGCATGATCGAGATCAGATCTGCAGTCGAGCCAGGGATTTCGTCAGGGCCGTCCTCGGCAACCGCCGAGATACGTGGGCGATACTTCACGCCCAACCGCTCACGGCCTCCGGAAAGTGCCAGGTGTCTCGGAGCTGCTTCCTCCGCGAGCCGCTCAACGGCGCGGGTGCGCCGTTCGATAATCGCGGCGCCTTCGTTCAAAAGCCGGTCGTCCCAGAACTTCAGTTCGTCGGGGCCAACTCGACCTTCACGCATCTGGCGTAACAGGTGATTTCTCTGCGTAACGACTCGCCCGTAACGCTGGATCATCTTCAGATATGGTGGCTCGCTCTGGGAGATCAGTATGTCGAGATAGCGTCGTCTGATGGATGGGCCGCCCATGATCAAATCCAGGTCTTCAGCCGAGAACGCGACTACGTTCACCGCCCCAACGAACTCCGACGCCGGACGCGGGACACCGTTGACGCGCAATTCCTTCTTGACCGAAGGCGCAAGCCTCGCCCCGCCGCTGCCTGGTTCCGGTGATCGGGGGATTACGTCAAAATCAATCTGCGACTGCACCGTCAACTCGTGATCCCGAGCGACGCCTGCAATCTGCACGTGGCCTCCGTTTTGCACAACGTCCCAGCCTAGAAGTTCTCGATCAGAAGAAGAGCGTGGTGATTTGGCGATGGCGATCATGTATATGGCCTCCATCAGGTTGCTCTTGCCTTGCCCGTTTGGTCCCTGGAACACCGTTATTCCGGCGTCCAGTTCGAGTGAACATTTCGGGTAGTTCCGGAAGTTAGAGAGTTTGAGTTTCGTGATGCGGATTTGCGGGATCCCGAGTTCTTGTTGCTGCCGCTCGCGGGAATATTCTCCACGGCCGGGCTAAGGCCCGGATTTTAGCACCGGTGCAATGCTTCTTCTGGGTTCGCGTCATTCGGAATCTCATACCCGGAGACGGAACTGTACAAAGCGGCCTGAGCCGGCAGGCGTTGCCTGGGACCCTTTCCTACCTAGCGATTAAACTTTGGGCAGGATCGGCGCTCGATCGTCGGTGCGACCCTAATCGGATCACCCTGGCGGAGCAGAAAATGGACCTGAAGAACTGGATTCGTGAGATCCCGGATTACCCGAAGCCCGGCATTCTGTTTCGGGATTTGACGCCGTTGTGGAAATCGCCCGCGGCGTTCAACTACACGATCGATTGCTTTGCCGAAAAGTATCTCGGTGCACCGATAGACGCCGTGGCTGGGATCGAGTCACGTGGATTTATGTTCGGCGTGCCACTCGCTCTGAGGCTGGGGCTTCCCTTTATCCCTCTGCGGAAAGAGAACAAGCTCCCACCGGAAGTTGTCGGGGTTGATTTCGAACTTGAGTACGGCACTGGTCGCATGGAGATGCGTGTGGACGCTGTGGTGCAGGGCGACAGTGTTCTTGTGGTGGATGATCTGCTTGCAACCGGTGGCACCGCTGAAGCGGCGGCCAAGTTGATTCAGGGTATTGGAGGGCAAGTGCTGGCCATGGCGTTTGTCGTGGAGTTAGCAACCCTGAATGGGAGGGATGCACTGAAGGGCCACGAGATTTACTCGCTCGTCACTTATTAGGAGGCTTCTAGGGCACCGGTGACCAAATAAAAACCGCCCCGGATTCAGGACGTTTTCGGAACGCTGGCCTCAGTCAGGGATGGCTGAAACGGCCATTCCCCTCGGGACTCCCCAAAGCTATTCAGTGCGTGCATTATCCCACCGGGAAGCGCGTCAACCGTCGCCGACGGGAGGATATTCTTCTCGTGTAACTGCAAGAACGCCGAGATCCATCGAAGAGATCGGAAGTATGTGCGACTCGTAGCGTAGTTGGACCCCCGGGAGTTCTCCAAGAGTAGAAATTTAATGTCCCCCGATGTAGATCCGGGTGCAAATTACCTGCTGGTGGAATTAATCTCGGGAGTTGGAGATTCCTGTTTCTTCTACTGGTAGCCTGATCGGCGAGTTCGATTGATGACTCAGGTGACGTTAATCAACACGTCTCCGTTTAATCCGATACCGGATACCCGATAACCCGTACACCTTGAGTACAGACAGCGCGGGAACCGTATCAACATCACAGACATATGAACCCTCTTCGTGCGCCCCCTGTGGAAGAGCCGGGTGATTGTGATCGTTCAGACCTATGACGGAATCAAGGGAATAGACGAGGCAACGTGGGGATTATGGATAGCGCCACAGGCCACGAAGAATCATCTGTGCGGCCTTTCCGGGCCGTTCCGGTCTGGATCGAACCGGCGCACGGTGGCGCAGGAAGCGTATCTGGAGAATTAACCCGGCAAGCGTGGCATCACTGCCGAGGATAGACGAGATCATGTTCGAGACTCGCACGCTGTCAACTGCGCCGGACGATACCGCGCCCGACGGATCTGAGATCCGCCTGATCAGCGTAGTGATGGCTGGCGGGAGCATGGTGCAATGCACGCTAAAACCGGGCCAGGTCACGCAGGCGGTCCAACCAGGACGGTGGCCGAGGCATGGCTCTGTATATCCGGAAACGGCAGGTTGTGGCTATCCCGAGACGAGGATCAGGAGACGATTTATCTAACTCCCGGAACAGGAGCAGGCATCGCCGCCGGCGCTCGATTTCAGTTCAGGAATGACGGGGATATACCGCTCGAGATCGTGATCCCGACTTTCCCGTCCTGGCCCGGGGTGTTGGAGGCGATTCAGTACGAGGGTGAATGGGCACCTAACGTTTGAAGTCAAATAAAGCTATTGCAAACAGCGTTTACAACAAGCAGCCGTTAAAGTAGCCGGTATGGTGAATAAGACACAACGCCTCCAGGAGTGGTTTGAGGAACGGGAACGCCCCGATGCAGAGCCGTACGGCGAATTCCAGCATCTGGGGGCCAACCAGACTCTGGTCCGGATTCTGCTGCAGGGTGTCGAAATGGCCCCGGAGATGACGGTCCTCGATGCGGCGTGCGGAATCGGAGGTAACGTCCGTTGGCTGGCGTCCCTCTACGATTGCGTGGTCTGGGGCTATGACATTGATGAGCGGGCGATTGCGACTGCCGAGGAATTGGCAGAGATAGAAGGTATCTCAAACCTCTGCCGGTTCGTTGCGGATCGAGATACGGCGCTCAGTTTCGAGGATGAACAGTTCGATATCGTGCTATCGACCGAGGGTTTCTATCACCCGCCGGAAATCATGCGCGTGCTGAAGCCGGGCGGGCTTTTCCTGCTGACTGACTTCTTTGGATCCAGTGACGTGACCGGTGAATCGATAGCTGAGCAGTACGGCATGGAGCTCGAACTCTCCCACGACGTCACCGATCTAGCGCTCGGATTCTTGAGGGCGAAAGAGATAGAGGCGACTCTACTTGCGGATGCCGGGTTGATAGACGCACGGCAACTTGTGGAAGTCATGAACACCGGGAACACGCGTTACTCAGCAAGCGGTGGGCGGCATATTCTTGCCCGGATGCATAAACCCGAATAGCGATCCGGATGGGACCAATGCTCCAAGGAGTTCGATATCGGTACCGTGTACCCGGTTACCGTGTAAAAATCGTGCCCCGGGCGTAATTAGCGTCGTCGCTCGCCAGGAATGCCATGCAGGATGCCACGTTAGATGGGTCCACTAGGGACGTTATCATCCCCTCGTGTTGTTAGGCATAACCCGTTTGTCTGAAGGTGTTTCTGGCCTGCCGGGCCTTGAGCGGTGTGTAAATATTGCCCGGGCCCATAGTTAATGCGTATGTCGTAGACTGCTGGCCGCTCATCGAGCACGATTATTTGCTTATCCTCGGCCTGCGGGCTCCCGGGAGTCGGACCCCGTTTTCTCGCGCTGATTCTATATTGGTCTTGATGGCGGCGAGCCAGGTTTGGCCGAACCGGTCCAGTGGATCGCGTAACCGCTTCGACATCATCGCCACCACCGGCCCATCGTACGACGACTCGCTAGTGATGACGGTCTCGCGGTAGTCACCGTCGAGCCGGAACATCTGGCGATGGGTGGAGAACATGTGGCGGGCCTCCCACCCAATTACGAGAGGCTCGTCGTAGATCCACAATCGGGCGTTAAAACGGAACACCTTTACGCCAAACGAGAAACCGCGCCGATCCATGGGCTCGTCATCCGTCCATTCAGCGCTCCCGATATCGGGGTGCCACCTCGCCCAGAATTCGACCTGTGCAATACGCTCCCACACTTGTTTGGGTGGTGCGAATACGGCGATCTGATGCCTGAGAACTATCGGGGCGTATCTATTGATTTCCATAACTTTCTTTTACCCGGGGGAGAGTGTGCTGGTCTGTTTTGCGCGTTTCACCCAAGAAAATCGCTGAGAGCTTTCAGTGTGTTTCGAGAGGATGCGAAACCGGCGTCGTGCGACATCCCAGGTATTGATACAAAGCAGGCATCGGGCATCTCATCGGCAGCATGTTTCGCACCATCGTGAAATGCGGTGTCGTCGGTTCCTGCGTACAGCAGCGTTTGCGCCTTGATGTCTGCCACGTGATCGCTTACGCCCTCCCAGCCAGCCCATGCTTCGCCTGCAAAGGCGAGGCCGGACGCATTGAATGTCAGCAATCGATTCCGTAACTTCGGAACAAGTCTGCCGCCGAGATCTCGTTCTCGGGCCTCTATAAATCCTTCCATCCCTCCTGTTCGAAGCTCCGAAGTGACTTTCGTGGGCCTCGGCCGGTGGGCGCCGTAGTCGCCGGAGGTGTTGCCATACGGGTGCATGCCGCCCGCGATGAAACGGTCGATTTTGTCTGGCGCGTTGACCGCAAGCTGAAACCCGATCGCCGCGCCCATGGAGTAGCCCCAGAACGTGACCGATTCCATGCCCACGGCATCCAGAACAGCTTCGACGTCCGCGACGAACGCGTCAGGGGTGTAGTCGTCAGCGTTATCCGGTACATCGCTTAGCCCGTGGCCGCGGGCATCGATCATGATGAGCCTGAACCGATTTTCAAGTGCGTCGACGTATCCAAAGTCGCGCCAGGATTCGATATCGGACGTCCACCCATGGTGGAGCAACAAGGGCGGAGCCTCTGAGTTTCCTTCGACTTCGTAATGGATGGAGACGCCGCGAGAAGAAATGAAGGGCATGTTCGTTATTCTGGGTTACGTTGGCAATTGATCATGGGCCGCTTAGGGGAATTGGGGCGGTCGACAGTATTAATGCAGATGGATCAAAGAATACTATGCACATAACGTCAGCCGCCGTTCCGCGTGCCCATGAGTGGGAGCAACTTGTTTTGAGCGACCCTGAGTAAATGAATCCCTTTCGGGATACCCCGCCTAGCAGGAATCCTTGGATAGGTTTTGCAAAGAGTTTCGACCCGCCCGATAGAGACTTGCGGAGCTTCTCCCCGGCTGCCTTGTCCTCAACGGCAATGGTGTGAAGTTCATCTGGGCCGAACCGCAGGAGGGCGCGCTGGTTACGTGGTCGATGGAATAGCGCTTCCGCGCTCGTGGCAAGGCGTGTACCCTGCGTCCGGCAAACAACTCGTTTCAACTGGAGAGGCATCGGAATGAAGATCACAGGAATCGACACCTTTGTTGTAGATGCCGGATGGCGACCGTGGCAATACATCGCTGTTCGCACGGACGAAGGAATTACCGGATACGGCGAGTGCTCCGATGGACGCAATCCATACGGAGTTGTGGAGACGGCGAAAGAGTTTGAGGCGATCCTCCTAGGGAAGGACCCTCGCCCCGTTGAGGCCCGCTACTGGGATATGTACCGGATGGGTCGCCAGAGTCCCGGCGGCATCGCAGGCAAGGCGATCGCTGGGATAGATATGGCGCTGTGGGATATCAAGGGCAAGGCGCTTGGTGTGCCCGTGTACGAGCTCGCGGGTGGTCCGATGCGCGAGCGGCAGCGTGTCTACTGGTCGCACTGTGGAAGCTCCAGGATGGCGAACTCCGAGCTGATCGGTGTTGACCCCATAACGTCATGGAAGGACGTTACCGCTCTCGGAAAAGAAGTCGTTGAGCGAGGTTTCACAGCGCTCAAGACCAATCCATTATTCCCCGGAGAAGAGAGCTACGGCTCCCAGAGGCTCGGCGGCTTTGGTGGCGGGCCGGGAACGACCGATGGCAACGTAACAAACGAATTCCTGGACCACATCCGGACGCAGATCGGTACCTTTCGAGACGCCGTTGGTCCATATGTGGATATCGCACTCGACCTGAATTTCAACTTCCGCGTTGAGGCTGCGAAGCGCATCTGCAAGGCGCTCGAAGAGTTCAGGATGATGTGGGTCGAAATCGACATCTACGAACCCGAAGGGTTGCGAGAAATTCGCGACTCTACGAGCGTGCCGATTTGCTCAGGCGAAAACCTGATTACATCTCGCGACTACCGGCGCTACTTTGAGGCTCGGGCCATGGACGTTTGCATGGTGGACCTCCCGTGGAACGGTTTTACACAGTCGAAGAAAGTCGCAGATATGGCGGAGACCTTCGACATCAACGTCGCTCCGCACAACTACTACAGTCACCTGTCCACACTTCACTCGATGGCGCTCTGCGCATCCGTTGGCAACATCCGAATTTCGGAGATCGACATTGATGACGTGCCGTGGAAGGACGATCTGCTTACCGAGAAGCTCGAGATCGAGAACGGCGAGGTGATTATCCCGAATCGGCCGGGCTGGGGTGGCGATCTGAATGAGGAAGTCGCTCTCGAACATGTCTGGGAACGAGGCCGTCTTCCCGGATACGCAGTTTCTGCAAGGTAGTAATTCGAATCTAGCGCCGGAGGTGGGTCGTAGTCCGGGGTGACGTTGGGGCACACTGTTTATGTCTCAGAAGTCGCTTGTGTGACCGATCCACGTTCGGCGCTAGTTCTTTCGTCCTAATCGGCTCTTGATTTCCGTGTATCGGGGAGTGTGGCAAATACATATGTCGCTCAACTCGCTATCCCCAATCGTTGCGATTCACCGGTTGTGGCCTCTCGTCTTGCTACTGATTATGGGCGCGATCGCGTGCAGTTCCGATGACGCTACTGAGCCGCTCGATCAAACACTGACGGTGGCGTTACCTTCGTTCTGGGCGGAAACGCTCGATCCTTCGTTGGACGGGCAGCCGGGCCTCCAGTATCACGGTCATCTGTACGACTACCTCGTCGGAGTTGGGGCGGACGGTAAGTTTGATCAGCGCTACGGACTACTTGCTCGTTGGGACCCGGGGACGCACGCCTCCGCTTATACACTCACGTTGAATCAGGGCATTAAGTGGCACGACGGTGTTGAAGTCACGTCTGCCGACATCGCGTACTCGATCGACCATTACACCCGGGAAGATGCGCGTTGCGCTGTATGTCCGTTGCTGGCCGGGGAGATCGATCGTGTCGAAATAACCGGTCGCTACACAGCGGTGCTCCATTTGACGAAACCAAACGTTTCGATCATGCACGCATTCGGCCCTGTTGCAGGCGACGCGCCTTTGCTGGCTGCGCACGGGGCTGGCAAGGTCACAGCGATCGGCACCGGGCCGTGGAGGCTTTCCGGGCGTTCGGTCGGAGAGTGGATCGAGTTCGATGCCAATCCCGACTACTGGGATTTGGGGCGCGTGCCGGGTTTCGCTCGGTTGCGACTTGTACTTGCACCGGAACCTGCGGCGCGCGCAGAGATGTTGAAGCGAGGCGATGTCGATATGACGGTGCTCAGGCCGTCTGGACGGCCGTGGTCGATCGACGAACCTCAGGGCGATGTCCCATCGGTTCGAGACGCTGGGTTCACGATTGACGGTCCGAAGTACGTGAACACCACGGTTATGCGGCTGTTCACGGCCTCCGAGTCGGACTCCCTCAACAACAACCTGAACTTCAGGAAGGCGCTGACTCTGGGGATCGACAGCCAGTCGATCATCGACGTTGTTTACGAGCCGGAGGTAGCCGAAATCGCTGCAGGTTCCGCCCTGTTTAGCCCGCTTTCGGACGGCTACGACCCGGAACTTCCGCCGTACCCTTACGATCCGGTTGTGGCCAGTGAGTCTCTTATCGCGGCTGGATATGAAGGCGAGACTGTGACCATCTTCTCTGCTCCGTCGTACGGTTTGACGGAGTTAATACAGATCAACGAGATGATCGCCGATAACCTTCGTGATATCGGCATGAATGTTGAGATACGGTCTGCGGGGTATCCCGAAATCCTGGCCCGCCATTCACCCCGTCCACAGCAGTTCGAAGACGTAGCGCCGGCCCCGTTGTTCCACGGCGTGAACTATCAGACGTGGCCCGACATTCTTGGTGGGATCAAGCGTTACCTGACTTCAGACCCGGCGGCCTTGCTGACCTACCACGACCTTGAACGCGGGGATCAGTTATTTGATGAATTGAGCACGGTGGTGGACCCCGTTGAGAGGGGCCAACGCCTCCAACAACTCAATCGTGAGATGTACGAGGAGTACTGGGCCATTCCGGTGGTATGGCGGCACGAGGCATACGGGTTACGATCAGGCTTGAACGGATGGGCGCCTACGAACGGGACCGCGTCTGATCTAAGGTTTGAGACGGTTCAGGGGGGCGCTGCAGGTTAATCAGCCTTTTTGCCAGCGATTGACGCTTCGTGCTGCTCATCTGCGTGGTAGGAGGAGCGGACCAGCGGCCCGGATGCGACGTGGTTGAAACCCATCGCTTCTCCCGCCTCACGAATCTTTTCAAATTCGTCCGGGTGATAGAACTTGATGATGGGGTGATGGCGCTTGGAAGGGCGGAGATACTGGCCGACTGTAAGCAGGTCACAGTCGTTTGCTCGCAGGTCCTCCATCGTCTGGAGAACCTCGTCCATCGTTTCGCCTAATCCGACCATCATCCCGGATTTGGTGACGCCGTCCGGCCGCATCCCCTTGGCTCGCTTCAATAGTTCGAGCGACAGATCGTAGTCGCCCAGCGGCCGCACTTTTCGGAACACGCGTCTTACCGTCTCAATGTTGTGGTTCAACACCTCGGGCCGGGCGTCCATCACACGTTGTAGCGATCTACGATCGCCGCCAAAGTCCGGAATTAAGACCTCAACTTTGCAGTTGGGCACAGCTTTGTGGACAGCCTGGATAGTCATGCCAAAGATTGTCGAACCGGCGTCTTCAAGATCATCTCGATCGACGGAGGTGATGACGGTGTACTTGAGGTCCATGTCCTTGACCGTCTGGGCCAGGCGGAAAGGCTCCGCCCAGTCTGTTTCGGTGGGTCGCCCGGTGTTCACATTGCAGTACGAGCAGGCGCGTGTGCAGGTGTCGCCCAGGATCATGAAGGTGGCGGTGCGACGGTCCCAGCAGTCGCCGATGTTTGGGCAGGCGGCTTCTTCGCAGACCGTGTGGAGGCTTGCGCCTCGCATGCGCTTTTTCAGATCGGAGTAGTTCTCGCCGCCCGGCATAGGGACCTTGAACCACTCGGGAAGCCGGCGCTCGACGTTTCGGGCTGCAGGAATGCCCGGTGCGGCTGCTATTTCAGGACTGGGTTCGATTACCAATTTTCGAGACCAAACTCTGTGTCTGACTCTGATCTCGAAATCGAGATGCGTTGCCAGCTTTATTTCTTCTTACGAATAAGAAGCATAGCAAACGAACGGTTGGCAATCTAATCTCATCGGCATTTCTACGAAGCAGCAGTAGCATAGGTCGTTCAGGAAGCCGTATTCGTGGCGTGCGTCCGGCCGGGGGCGGCGATTCGGGGCGATCCCGGTAGCACAGCGATCGTTATAGATTCGAGTTGATTTTGGCGTCTGCCAACACTGGCAACAAGCCTAGGAACAGGGCTAGAGGGCGACGAAAGTACAAAGGCCCGTGGCCGACGGACGATCTCGGCATCGACCGAGGCGACACGTTTGATGTGGTGCTCGGTCCGATGAACGAACGAGGGGAATTGTGGGTGGACTATAAAGATGTCCGGGTGCTGGTAGAAGGCGGGATCCCGGGAGAGTCGGTGACTGTAGAAGTACTGCGACGATTCCCCGAACACCTCGCGACGCGCGTCGTGGAGGTGGCGGAGACGTCACCGGACCGCCGAATACCAGAATGTCCGTATGCAGCCGTATGTACGGGTTGCCAGTGGCAGCACGTTTCGTACGAAAGACAGCTCCAATTCAAGCGGGACATGGTCGTCGACGCACTGGCATCTGGTGAGTCGGTGACGGACGCGCACGTTCTCCCAACCCTCGCCGCACCACAGGAGTTGGGATATCGCAATCATGCCCGTTTTAGCGTTGGCCGAAAGTACGGCGAGGTTGGATACGTCAATGCGATCACGCGCTCCCTTGTTCCAGTTGAGCGTTGTTTGCTGATGCACGACTCGATCAACGAGGTACTCAAGGCGACCCAACGACGAGTGACGGGGATGACGCAGTTTTCTGTACGCGTGGGGGTTGGGACCGGTGATCGACTGGTGCAGCCTCGTCTTAATGACGATGGCGGCCAGCCGATGGGCATCGAATCCGGCGGTCATCATCTGCGTGAGAAGATGTTGGGGCGGGAGTTTCGGGTCGCCGGCTCCTCGTTTTTTCAGGTCAATACTGAACAGGCAGAACGAATGGTCGAGATGGTCCGGGACCGACTTGAACTGTCAGGTAAAGAGATTCTGATTGACGCTTACGCCGGTGTCGGCGTATTCGCTATATTGCTTGCGCCATATGCCCACAAAGTGATCGCCATCGAAGACTCTCCGTCCGCTGTCGAGGATGGGAAACGAAATGCAGAGGGACTGGACAACGTGGAGGTGGTTCTTGGTAGGTCGGAAGTAGTGCTGTCAGAGTTCGATTCTCACGTTGACGCGGTCATCTTGGACCCGTCACGCAAGGGATGCCACCCGGACGTGATAGCAGCTGTGGGGCGTCTCGCCCCGGATCATGTCGTGCTCGTTTCGTGCGACGTTGGATCGATGGCCCGTGACCTGGCGTTGTTAGTGGCCGGACCGTTCGTCCTAGACGAGATTCAGCCCGTGGACATGTTCCCGCAGACGCGGCACATCGAAAATGTGTCATTTTTGCGCCATGAGACCTGATAGTTCCGTGGTTTTGTTACACGGGATACCCACGATATAGGCCGATCATGCAAGCCGTCTGAGCGTATCATTTACGCACGATGATTGAGCCCTCGACTCCGTCGAACCGCCAGCTTAAGGGGCTGTCGACCGTGAACATGCCGCACCTTGTGCTGGCATCCGGATCTCCTCGCCGCGCCCAGATACTGGCTGCGGCCGGATTAGAGGCGGACGTACGCCCCACGGATATACCTGAGCATCGCTTGGCCGGCGATATAACCCCGGAGATTTGGGCCCTGCGTCTAGCATCCGACAAAGCGGCGAGGGCTGCCCAAGATACGGCGGACGCTGTGACATTGGGAGCAGATACGATCGTGGTCATTGACGGCGAGGTTCTTGGAAAGCCGTCTGGGTATGAAGAAGCGGAAGCAACGCTACGTCGGCTTCGTAACCGGCCACACCGGGTTATTACGGCGGTTGCGTTGGACACTCTGGCTGGTAAATGGTCAGGGTGGTCATCCTCGCATGTGCAGATACGTGATTTAGGCGACATCGAGATCGCCGAGTACGTGTCGTCCGGGTTGCCTCTCGAC
>Ga0209403_10004805_pt1 | contig 14482 bp, 13 predicted proteins | sample ArcticOcean_MG_C_8_FD_187440 | JGI IMG/M metagenome (GOLD analysis project Ga0209403, IMG submission 187440) | Marine microbial communities from western Arctic Ocean - ArcticOcean_MG_CB11_86 (SPAdes) (version 2) | ecosystem: Environmental > Aquatic > Marine > Oceanic | place: Arctic Ocean... | reverse complement strand
ACGGCCCTATTGGTCTCCACCCTGGCTGCAGTGCTGGCCTATCGTGGTATTGAACATCCTCCGTACTATATGGCCGAGTTAGCTCGTATGATTGAATATCATCATCTTGGGGTCTTCTGCGGCTATCAGGACGCGTACATGTGTACCTTCGGTGGTATTAACTATATGGATTTCAGAGACAAAGAATTTCACCAGGCCTTTGGCGAAGATCCCTATGCCACCTTAGAACCATTGTCTGATTTGGCCTTGCCAATTACGCTTATCATTACCGGAGGGCAGCGGGTCTCGGGTACGGTCCATACGCCTCTAAGAGAAAGATGGGGGGCGGGTGAACGGGCTGTAGTAGACGCATACCATACGATTGCAGAATTGGCTCGATTGGGTAAAAAGGCATTTGTCCATGGCCATTTAGAAGCGTTGGGCCGATTGATGAATGAGAATCAGGAGATATCCCAATCATTGGGTGGTTCAAACCCTGAAGATGATCGTTTTATTGCGCTGGCTCGAAAAACAGGGGCACTAGGTGCCAAATTAGCCGGGAGCAGTGGTGCTATTATGGTTTTGCATCCAGAGCCCGAAGCCATGATCGCTACCGTTAGAGAAGCAGGAGCAACCGACATCCTTCGACCGGCACCGAAGCCGGGCCTTGAGATAAATTTCTCTTAACTATCTTAACTACAGAGCGCACAGAGGACACGGTCATTTTTATTTTTCTTACGCCCCCATGCCCTCGGTGACCAGACGCTCACCCCAATAGTCTATTTCCATGAAACTTACATTAGACTACCATAAATCAGGTCTTGACGTGGACATTCCAGATAAGAACCTGGTCGCTGTTCTTTCCATGCAGCCGGTTGCGCCACTTGAGGATCCTGTGCAAACAACATGGCATACGTTAGAAAGCCCCGTGGGCAGTCCTTCTCTTATGGCGTTAGCCCAAGGACGGCGGGATGCCTGTGTGGTCGTTTCTGATATTACACGCCCTGTACCGCATCATATTATTCTGCCCCCCATCCTTGAAACGCTCGAACAGAGCGGCCTGCCCCCGTCATCAATCACCATTCTGGTTGCCACTGGCCTGCATGGTCCAATGAGTGAAATGATGTTACGGGAAACGTTGACTGATGCCATCGTAGACCGCTATCCTATCATAAATCATATGGCCCGAAAATCAGAAGAGCAGGCGGATCTGGGTTTTACCTCGACGGGTATTCCGATCCATGTAGACCGCAGATATGTCGAAAGCGACCTGAAAATCCTTACTGGGTTAATTGAAGCACACTTTATGGCTGGATATTCCGGTGGTCGTAAGCTGGTGGCCCCCGGTTTGGTAGGTACGGAGACGATAAAATATCTACACGGCCCCGGTATACTGGAACACCCTAAAGCATCGGCAGGCATCCTGGATGGAAATCCCCTCCATGAAGCGGCTCTGGAAATTGCCCGGAAAGCGGGGGCTGATTTTATCGTCAATGTATCGCTGGACGAACAACGTCGTGTCACAGGCATATTCTCTGGAGAACTGGACCAGGCCCACCGGGCGGGGGTGAGTCATGTGGAAAAAATGGTTCAGGCGTATGTAGATGAACCGGTCGATATCGTGGTTACGTCCTCTGCCGGCTATCCGCTTGACACCACCTATTATCAAGCCGTTAAGGGGATGGTTGGCGTATTGAACATTTTGAAAGAAGGCGGGTCTATCATCATCGCGGCAGGATGTACAGATGGCGTCGGAAGTAAGGAATTCGAACAGCTATTGCGGGAAACTACTGATATACATGCCTTTATTGAATCTATTCAGAGGCCAGGTGTGTTCACCATTGATCAGTGGGAAGTCGAGGAATTGGTCAAGGCTTTGAAAAAAGCACAGATCTATCTGTACACAGATGGTTTGAGTGACGAGGATATAAGAAATTATCTGGTTGAGCCTGTTCCATCTGTGGAGGCAGGTATTGCGCTGGCGCTTGATCGTTATGGTTCCGAGGCAACCATAGCTGCCGTGCCAAATGGACCCTACGTGATGCCTCAGCTTCGTCATACGCAGACGGCAATGGGGTGAGTATATTTGTCTTCCAATCAATATGTACATGAACATCCCGAGATTCATCCTTCCGCCTTTGTTGCAGAAAGCGCAGATTTAATAGGTGCGGTCACTATCGAAAAAGATGCCAGCATCTGGTTTCAGGTGGTTATTCGAGCAGACGATGAGCCGGTAACGATTGGCATAGGATCGAATATACAAGATGGCACCATTATTCATATTGATTCGGGCTACCCTACCATCATTGGACAAGGCGTCACTGTAGGACATCGGGCTATCGTCCACGGTGCCCACATAGCGGATCACGTCATGATCTCTATGGGGGCCATTATTTTAAGTGGCGCGTTGATAGGGGACCACTGCATTATTGGTGCCGGGGCGTTGGTCACCGAAAAGATGGACATTCCTCCCAGGTCGCTCGTACTTGGTGTGCCTGGGCGCATCATCAAATCCGTCACGGACGATCAGATTAAACGCATTCACCAGACAGCAGACGGTTATGTAGAGCGTAGAAAACTTTATAAAACACTTTGACCAAAAATAGGTTACTCTGTGGTCTTAAGAACCTACAGGACGCAATCCGTAAGTCACGCTGAAAAGACCCATTTCCACATTAAAATTTTCTTGACATTCCATGGGTCAACATGTACTTTGTTGTGTCTCGGATGCTTGGTATCGTGCGCCTGTAGCTCAATTGGATAGAGCACCTGACTACGGATCAGGAGGTTGGGGGTTCGACTCCCTCCGGGCGTACTTTTTACCATAAGCTCAATGTATGGCAGATCATTTACAATCGCACGAAGATTGGCAGCAACTGGCTCTTGAAGAAGCGCGAGGGGCGGCTGTTGGTGGTGATGTGCCGGTAGGGGCCATTGTCGTTTATGAAGGGGAAGTGATCGGACGCGGTCAGAACCAGATTGAACGAACAAATGATCCTACAGCACATGCGGAATTATTGGCGATACGTGAAGCATGTGCCAGGCAGGGCTATAAAAGATTAATCGGCGCAACGTTGTATGTCACACTGGAACCGTGTGCCATGTGTGCCGGTGCCATTGTTCTTGCTCGAATTCATACATTGGTTTATGGTGCGGCCGACCCTAAAACAGGTGCTTGTGGTTCCCTTCGGAATATTGTTCAAGATGAACGATTAAACCATCGGGTTATTGTAACCACAGGTATTCTTGCTGAAACCTGCTCAGATCTGCTTAAAGATTTTTTCAGATCAAAGCGTCAGTAATATCATACGGGTTACGGCTTAGTTGAAACCAGGCCTCTTTAAAGTTACAAGTTGATTAGCTCAGGTCTCCGGTTGAGGCGAAAACAACTTGCAACTGGTTTTTGGAGAGGTGCGAGAGTGGTTGAATCGGACGGTCTCGAAAACCGTTGTGCCTCCGGGCACCGTGGGTTCGAATCCCACCCTCTCCGTAAATAAGAGTTCCGAGTTCTGAGTACAAAGTTCCGACGGGGGTAACATCTAATAACTCGGAACTTTGTACTCAGAACGGGTTGTTTGGAGAGGTGCGAGAGTGGTTGAATCGGCACGCCTGGAAAGTGTGTGTACCTCCGGGTACCGTGGGTTCGAATCCCACCCTCTCCGTTATTGAGAGCCCCGAGTACGGAGTTCTGAGTGGACCGCATGAAACAACTCAGCCTCGACTCGGAGCTGGTTATTCCGGGGCAGTAGCTCAGTTGGGAGAGCGCCAGAATCGCACTCTGGAGGCCAGCGGTTCGATCCCGCTCTGCTCCATTTGAAACTGGTCTTGTAGCCACCGGTTTCTTAATAATTGGTAACTTGTCATCCTAATGGTCGTGCTAGACGGGGAGTTAGCGGTGCCCTGTAACCCGCAATCCGCTACAGCGGGGTTGAATTCCCATTCTAAGGATCGATCTCGCGTTGTTGGTATTTGAATACGTGGTATTGAAAGTCAGGTCCTACGCAACGTGAGATCGCCGAACTCCGTCAGGACCGGGAGGTAGCAGCGGTAAGCGACTCCTCTCGTGTGCCGTGGGGCCACCTGGCTGGAGCTGGCGGTTCGGATACCCCAACACAAGACGATTCGAAGGTGGGTGCACGACCGCTTTTTATTTCTGCCGTGCTTTACCCTCCTATTCTACATTAATTATCCATGTCACCATGAAGCCCCAAAGATTGTTTGATTGCAGGTAACCTGACGGATGTGCCGTGAATACGGCATGGTTTTTGAGTGGTCGGTTGAACGACAATTAGACAATCAGGCCCGGAGGTATAGGGTCATGGCCTATGAAGTAACTGCCCGAAGATGGCGCCCCCAAGAATTTGACAGTGTCGTTGGTCAGGACCACGTAACAACTACACTGAAAAATGCGATTCAAGCCAGCCAGATTGCGCACGCCTATCTGTTTGCCGGGCCTCGTGGTGTCGGAAAAACCACGACGGCACGCATTTTAGCCAAGGCATTGAATTGTGTAAACGGCCCCACCGTCAGCCCCTGCAACATCTGCTCATTCTGTAATGAAATAGCAGAAGGCCGAAGTGTGGATGTGTTGGAGATTGATGGCGCATCTAACAATAAAGTGGAACAAATTAGAACGCAATTGCTTGAAAGCGTTAAATATACGCCGAGTCAGGGTAAGCACAAAATATACATCATCGATGAAGTACACATGCTGACCAAAGAGGCCTTCAACGCGTTATTGAAAACACTCGAAGAACCGCCGCCGCATGTGTACTTTATTTTCGCAACAACCGACCCACAGAAAGTTTTGCCGACGATTTTATCCCGTTGTCAACGTTTTGATTTTCGGCGAATTTTTGGTCAGACGATTGTTAACCATCTTCATATGATTGCCGAGAAAAGTAGCTTCACCATTGATCCCGATGCACTGGCCATCATTGCCAGACGGGCGGATGGCAGCATGAGGGATGCCGAAAGCTTGTTCGATCAGGTCGTTGCATTCGGAGGACCTGATTTATCTGCCCGTGAAGTGTCACAGGTATTGGGCCTTGTGGAGCAAGACATCTATTTTGAGCTCGTGGATATTATTGCTGAGCATAATATACCTGCAGGATTAGATCTGGTGCATAACATCCTGCATCAGGGCTATAACCTGGACGAAGTTACCTTGGGTATAATAGAACACTTGCGCAATCTGCTGATTGTAAAAGCTGCACCCGATGCAACCGAGATACTTGACACGGCAGCGATGGACCTTGAACGATATCGTACGCAGTGCGAACGGTTTCAGACAGAGGATCTATTAAGGCTGACTCAATTAGCAACCCAGATGGAACAGGCGATTAAAACCAGTGCGTTGCCAAAAGTCCAGCTTGAAACCGGTCTTGTTCGCATGATTCGCATGGAACCCTCTGTACTTCTTACAGACATCCTGGCCCGTTTATCAGATATGGCCGCGCGCCTTGATCATGGCGATGGGCCGGATGATCCGTCTACACAAGCACCGATATCGACAACAAAGACTGAACCAGAGGCAAAAAAACGATCCATCCCACCAGCGGATGCTCCAACGCGCATGGCACCAGAGCGTCCGAAACCGGCCCCTTGTTCTACTGGAACAGGATCTCCTTCTACGCCAATACCGGATACTGTTCAGGAAACCAAGGTGAGTTCTCAATCAGAATCGGTAGTACCGACAGAGAAGACTTCTACATCTGACAAGGTGACATCTTCCGCTCTATCGGTGCCAGAATATTCTGAGCCGGTCATCCAGGAAGCAACCTCTGATGTTTCTTCTGAGGCGGGTTCAAAGAAGACACTTGAGGAAGTTATACAATGCTGGCCCGATGTTCTGGAACGGATTACTCAGCAACGAATTTCATTAGGTAATTTCCTTGCTGCAGCGATAATCACGGATTATCAAAGCCATACGATTACGTTAATGTTCAGTACCAAGCACATGTTTCATAAACAGCAGGCAGAGAAAAAAGAAAGTAAAGATCTTATACAGGAGATATTCTCCGACCTCTTGGGCGTACTGACAAAAGTAATTTGCGAGGCGACGGATAAGATGCCGGCGGGAGAAGCGCATCAATCCTTATTACCCAAAGAGCCTTTGCCGGAAGTTAATGCCCATACTGTAGCACGGCAAGATCCGGCCGTCAAACGTATATTAGACGAATTCGATGGTCAAATTATAGGAAAATGATAGAGCTATATTTCTAAGCTTAACACCATTTTAGAAAGGAAATAACTATGGCAAAAGGTATGAGTGGCATGATGAAGCAGGTTCAGAAAATGCAGAAGAAAATGATGGAGCTGCAAGGAGAACTCGAGCAGGAACGTGTTGAAGGGACTGCTGGCGGCGGCATGGTTACTGTGGTGGCCAATGGCCGGCAGGATATTCTTGAAATTAAGATTCAACCCGATGTCGTTAACCCCGATGATGTGGAGATGCTTGAAGACCTGGTCCTGGCGGCGATCCACCAAGCCCAGCAGAGAGCCCAGGAAATGATGAATCAGGAAATGGGGCAGATTACAGGCGGCGTCCAAATTCCCGGGTTGACGTTATAACCGCTCTATAATGCGTGGTCGGGTGTCAGATAAGAGACGTAAAGGCGTACATTTCTTTCAGGTAAGGGTCAGGTACAGGAGTCGATAATCATGGCGCAGGAATACAGTTCTCAGGCGCTGGCCATTTTAATTGATGAGCTTCGTCGGTTACCTAATATCGGCAAGGTGTCCGCGCAGCGATTGGCTTTTCATATTCTTAAAGCGCCATCAGAGCGGGCACTGTCTCTGGCTGATGCCATACGGGCAGTCAAAGAAAGAGTACACTACTGCCCCGTTTGCTGGAATATCACGGAATCGGAAACCTGCGAAATCTGTTACGATGCCAAGCGGACCCCGTCTATGATTTGTGTGGTTGAAGAACCCAAGGACGTGATTACGCTTGACCGTACTGGCGAATTTCGTGGGCTATATCATGTCCTCCACGGCGCGCTCTCTCCTCTGGACAACATTACCCCGGAAGATATTCGTACCCGAGAACTGATGCTGAGGTTAAATGACGCCGTCCAGGAAGTCATTATCGCGACCAACCCCAACATAGAAGGGGATGCGACAGCCATGTATTTAAATAGACTGATCAAACCCCTGGGCATCAAAGTCACCCGACTGGCCCGCGGACTGCCTATGGGTGGAGATCTTGAATTCGCCGATGATGTCACATTGGCTCGCGCACTGGAAGGAAGAACAGAAATATAATGTGATACAATGTACATGATCTTCTTTACCTATAGCCAACTTTATACTCGTTTCATGTTGTCCCATCCTGTATCTTGCATCTTAGTATTGACACTATGAACTTACCAAATAAACTGACCATCTCCCGCATTATCCTCAGTCCAATTTTCATGGTTTTCTTCCTGATAGATAATTTATATACGCGCTACTTTGCCTTATTTATTTTCTCCGCCGCTTCCTTGACTGACTTATATGATGGGTATCTTGCCCGTAAAACAGGCGTTATTACCAGCTTCGGTAAGTTTATGGACCCCCTGGCGGATAAAATTCTCACCTCTACGGCCCTTATTTCATTTGCATCGCTGGGTTATATACAGACTTGGATGGTTTTGACGATCATAGGGCGGGATTTTATCGTGACAGGCTTGAGGAGCGTTGCGGCTTATCGTGGCCTTATCATCCTTCCTACCCGGGTTGCCAAATGGAAAACAGCATCACAGATGATAGCCATCGTCATCATTTTACTCTATATCAATGCCCGTACTACCCTGCTCGCATACGGACAGTGGGATGCAGATATTGACCCTATTGCTTGGATTGTGCTCAACAGCATGGTCTTCGTAGCTATGGTGCTCACCGTCAGTTCAGGTCTTGATTATCTTATTAAAAATAGATCCGTTTTTACCAGTTTATTGAGGTGAGCATGCGGCACTTGATTACTATGCTGGCGACCGGGTGCTATATTGGCTATACGCCAAAAGCACCCGGGACGGCCGGTAGTATCTTGGGATTATGTATAATATGGAGCCTGGCTGATACATCGAGTTTACTCTATATCATACTTACAATCGTTCTTCTCATCCTCGGCATTTGGGTATCAGGACGTGCGGAAATCTATTTTGGACATGACGGTAGCCAGATTGTGATAGACGAAATTATAGGGGTTATGATCACCTTTGTCTGGATACCTCTAACTGTACACACCCTCATTATAGGCTTCATCCTTTTTCGGATTATGGACATTGTAAAACCGTTTCCAGCTGACCGAGCCCAGAAGTTACCTGGGGGGATCGGCGTCGTCGCCGACGATGTGATCGCGGCTGTGTATGCCCATCTCCTATTACAGGGTATTTTGATCATTATGGAAAGGGGTGCCTTATGAAAACGGCAGCCATCATGACAATCGGAGATGAACTGCTCTATGGATCTGTCGTGGACACGAATGCAGCCCATCTTGGCCAGTGCCTGGCAGATCTTGGCATTGAGCCGATCTGGTCAATCACTGTGGGAGATAGCCGGGAACAGATCCATAAGGCCCTTGATGTAGCGACTCAGCAGGCGGATCTGGTTTTGATCACGGGCGGACTGGGCCCTACCCATGATGATGTCACCAAAACAGTCATTGCGAAGGCGGTAGGCCTGGAGCTGGTCTTTCATCAAGAAATTCTCGATCAGATAGAAGTCATGTTCGCTCAACGTGGCGTTTCCATGCCTGAATCGAATAGAATACAAGCCCTCATGCCCGAAGGCGCGGATATTCTGGACAATCCTATCGGTACAGCCCCCGGATTTTCTATCAAACATAACCGAGCTACTATTTTTATCATGCCCGGTGTACCCCGTGAGATGAAAAAAATGATGGAAGAACAGGTCCTTCCGAGGCTTCAAGCCCACACGAAAAATCGTGTTATTATCCATCGTTGGATAAGGACAACCGGCATCGGTGAATCAAACCTTTCTGAATTGATTCACGACATTATTGAAGAGGCAACAGACATCAAAGTGGCCTCGTTGCCTCAAGACACCGGAACCAATCTTCGCCTGACAGCGCAAGCAGAGACGCCCGTAGAGGCGCAACAACGGATTGATGTCGTCGAATCCAGACTTCTTGAACGAGCGGGTTCTTATATTTATGGTACTGATGAGGAGACCCTGGAGGAAGTCGTGGGACGTCTGCTCACAGAAACGGGGGCGACACTTGCCCTGGCTGAATCCTGTACAGGTGGCCTTGTGGCTGACCGGCTGACCGATGTACCGGGTAGTTCCGAGTATATCGGTCAGGGTATTGTCGCTTATAGTAATGAAGCCAAAATCCAACACCTGAACGTCTCTGAAAAAATCCTTACCCGTCACGGTGCGGTCAGTTCGGAAACCGCAGCGGCTATGGCCTCCGGCATTCGACGAGTCAGCGGGGCAACATACGGCCTGTCTACCACAGGTATAGCTGGTCCTGGTGGTGCTACCCCGTCAAAACCGGTTGGGCTGGTCTATCTGGGACTGGCGCATGCGGATGGGACCATCACGCAAGAGTTGCGACTCGGTACGGACCGACGGATGAATAAAACAAGAGCGATGCTATCCGCTCTAAATATGTTACGACTTTTCATCCAGGAACCTCCACTGATCGCATAATTATCCTTGGGGCTTGAGCTCCAGCAATTTATAATAAGGAACAAGCAGGCTAAACAGTCTCACCAAATGCTCCTGCAGATATATCGATAGGTTTATGGAAACTATTCGTCTCTTTATTGCAATCGAAATTCCAGATGCCGTCAAAGATCAGGTGGAAGATCTGGTAAATCAGTTTAAAAAAACACGAACGGATATCAAATGGGTTTGTCCAGAAAATATCCATATTACATTAAAGTTTTTAGGCTATACAACGGTAAATCGTTTGGGTGACGTCCAGGACGGCCTACAGGAAGCAGTCGATACAATTCAGCCATTTCAGCTTGAATTACAGCGTGTCGGCGCTTTTCCCGACCTGAATCGACCGCGAGTATTCTGGATTGACATCGACCGGGGCCAAGAGACATTAATGGCCCTGCAACAGCGTGTTGAAAAAGCCTTATCTCTGCGTCGATTTGTTCGTGAAGAACGTCCATTTTTACCCCATCTGACGATTGGTAGAGTTCGTTCACCTCGTGGCCTTCGGGCGTTGACAGAACAGATCCAAAGTGTAACCTTTAAAACGCAGGTCTTTTCGGTTGATCGTGTGGTGGTCGTAAAAAGTGATCTACAGTCTGCCCGGCCGATCTACACCGTGATGAACCATATAAATCTGGTTTGAATGATGCCGACCATTACAGACATTCGGAAAGAACGTATAAAACGTCGACGCGGACGGATGATTTATCTTGATGATGAATCAACTTTAACCATTACAGAAGAGACCTATTTGCGATTCGGTCTGTCCGTAGGACAATCGATAGATACAGCGCAACTTCATACTGTTGAGCTGGCAGACGGTGTAGCCAGGGCACGCGAGCAGGCACTTAGTCTTCTGAACTATCGGATGCGGACTCGAAAAGAATTAGAACAGCGGTTACATCAGAAAGAATGGTCAAATGAAATTATTTCTCAAGTCGTCATACGCCTTGAAGAGACAGGTTTTATAGATGACAAGCGATTTGCCCGTCTGTGGGTGGATGAACGCCTTAGATTAAAACCGGTCGCGCTTAACCGGTTACGCCAGGAACTACGTCGAAAGGGCATTGACCCCGATACGGCTGAATCGGTGCTTAAAGACTATGATGACCGGGATGAGGAGGTCGCACGCGCTTATGATCTGCTTCATGGCCGATATAATCGATATGCGGAACTGGAATCGGCGGTTGCTCACCGGCGAATGGCCGGTTTTCTGGCACGGCGCGGATTCGATCCTGGTACCATATACAACGTTGTCCATCGTATTATCGCTGATTTCAAGGAGCGTAACGTTTGACAGGACAAGAGATTCGTCAATCATTCATTAATTTCTTTGCCGCACGGAACCATACCGTGGTGCCAAGTTCAAGTGTCATTCCATGGGATGACCCGACGCTATTGTTCGCCAATGCCGGCATGAATCAATTCAAGGATGTCTTCCTGGCCACTGGCACCCGAGATTATACCCGTGCGGTCGATTCCCAGAAATGTATCCGGGCCGGTGGCAAGCACAACGATCTGGAAGACGTCGGCACGTCTCCTACGCATCACACTTTTTTCGAAATGCTGGGGAACTGGTCCTTCGGAGATTACTATAAGGAAGAAGCCATCCTCTGGGCGTGGGAACTGCTGACCGAGGAATGGAAGCTGCCCAAAGAAAAACTCTGGGCGACCGTTTTCCGGGAAGATGATGAAGCCGAAACACTTTGGGCCAAACTCACAGATGTAGAACCATCCCGTATCTTGAGGTGTGACGAAAAAGACAACTTCTGGGAAATGGGCGAAACAGGCCCATGTGGCCCCTGTTCGGAAATCCATTTTGATATGGGGCCTGAACGATGTGGTATGCAGGGCGACCCCGACCATTACTGCGGTGTCAATGGAGATTGCGGCCGGTACATGGAGATCTGGAACCTGGTCTTTATCCAGTATAATAGAGATAAAGCCGGCGCGTTAACGCCTTTACCTGCCCAACATGTAGATACCGGTATGGGATTTGAACGCACCGTCAGCATATTACAACAGGTTTTGACAAATTATGATACGGATATTTTCAGGCCGTTGATTGATCGCATCTCTGACATGACCGGCCAGGCCTATACAGAGGGAGAAACGGCTGTCCCATTTCGTATACTGGCGGATCATGCCCGTACCCTGACCTTTGCCATCACAGATGGGGCCCTGCCATCAAATGAAGGCCGGGGATATGTCCTGCGGCGTATCCTTCGCCGGGCAGCCCGATACAGCCGCACGCTTGGTGAACAAGACCCTTTTCTGTACCGTCTCGTGCCGACCGTCATTGAGCAAATGGGCAAGGCATACCCTGAACTTCTTGAAGCTCAAGAGCATGTAGAAATGGTTGTCAAATCGGAAGAAGAAGCGTTCGGCAGAACCCTCGACCGGGGTCTGGATCTATTTGAAGAGATGGTAGCCCGGGCCGCTCAGGAAGATCGCCATGGCCTTACCGGCCCTGAGACATTCAAGCTTTATGATACCTATGGCTTTCCTGCCGACCTAACCCAGCTTATCGCCATCGAACGTCAGTTAACGGTGGACATGGTCGGGTTTGATCAGGAAATGGAAGCCCAACGAACCCGCTCCCGAGCAGACTCGACCGTGACAGAGGCCGTTGGTCCGGTCCCTAAAAGCCCACATACTCTGGCCGGCATGGAGGATGTCCAAACAAAATTTGTCGGGTATGAACGATTTGAGGCCGTTGAGACCACTATTGTCGCCTGTGACGATACGTCAATTGTACTCTCAAAAACTCCATTTTATGCAGAATCAGGAGGCCAGCTTGGCGACAACGGTTGGCTGGAAACCAAACAAGGTACACGGCTCCGAGTTGTAGATACGAAACGACAGAACAGCGTAATTGTTCACTATCGTGATCCGGAGGACGCATTGCCCCTCTCACCGGGTGAAATCATTACAGCCCAAGTGGATATTGAGCGGCGCAGAGCGATTATGAGAAATCATACGGCGACACATCTGCTTCACGCGGCCCTGAGGAAGGTTCTCGGTCCCCATGTACAACAACGGGGTTCCGAAGTCGCATCTGACCGCTTGCGTTTCGATTTCTCCCATTTTTCGGCTGTCACACCTGAAGAGTTAAATGCCGTCGAACAGATGGTCAACGAGCAAATTTGGGATAATATCCCCGTGGACTGGTTCGAAACCAATTTGGAAGATGCAAAGCATAAAGGGGCCATGGCTTTGTTTACAGAAAAATATGGCGATCAAGTTCGTGTGGTGCGGATTAATGACGTCAGTCTGGAATTATGCGGCGGTACCCATCTTGAAGCAACCGGTGGCATCGGTTGCTTCCGTTTGCAACGTGAATCCAGTGTGGCTGCCGGTGAACGGCGGATTGAGGCGGTGACCGGCACCGCAGCCTATCAGACCATGAAACAAGATATACATACGATACAAGCGGTTGCTGCGATTTTGAAATCTGACCCTGATGATATCGTTCGACGGGCGGAAGGATTAAATAATCGTATTCGTGAACTTGAGCAGGATATTAGACGGATGAGTAGCGAATCCGCCCGAAACTGGTTGGACGACCTGTTGAATCGCCCCGAAGACGTTGACGGGGTAACTGTCGTAGTTGGCCAGGTAGAGTCCTCCGATGTAGAGGCAATGCGTATTATGGGCGATACCTTACGGAATCAGTTGTCAACGGCTGCCGTTGGCGTTCTATTTGCACTCATTAATGAGCGGCCCATGTGCCTCACAGTAGTTACGGACGCAGCCATATCCGGACATCAATTACATGCCGGAAACCTGGCACGGGACATCGCATCTATCATAGGCGGTGGCGGTGGTGGCAAGGCACATATGGCCCAGGCAGGCGGCAAAGATGCCTCTAGAATCGGAGAAGCGATTGAGGAAACACGGCATATTGTACGCCGGCATATGTCGTCTAATTGAATGGATATAATTTTATCATCCTCATTGGAGAGGGAAAATCAGCATATGAGTACCAGCCCTGAAGTACCTGGTGCTCATATGCTGATTTGTTGACGATATGTTACATACCGTATTGAATCATCTTTTACATGTGCAAGCTGAAAAAGGGGCTGGTCATCTGGCCTTACTCGAACCGGACAAACTATCCGGTTCGCCCCTTATAGATATGGCTGTCTGTTGTGAAGCCAATGGCGTGGATGCCTTACTTGTCGGAAGTAGCCTGATGCTGAGCGTTGATCTGGATGAAGCAATCAACCAGGTGAAAGCGCATGTTGATATTCCCGTCATCCTATTTCCCGGGGCATTGCACCATATATCCCGTCATGCAGATGCCATTCTGTTTCTTTCCTTAATTAGCGGTAGGAATCCCCAGTATCTTATTGGGGAACAGGTACATGCCGCGCCAATTATTCAAGCGTACAACTTGGAACCGATTGCAACCGGCTATATTCTAATCGACTCCGATTCGATTACATCAGCCGAATTCATGAGCAATACACGACCAATTCCGCGAGATAAATCTGCCATAGCTGTTGCCCATGCCCTGGCAGCCGAATACTTGGGAATGCATATGGTTTATCTCGATGCCGGCAGTGGCGCTCGGCCATCGGTCCCTGAAACGATGGTCGCGTCTGTTGCCGCCAATGTGTCCATTCCGGTGATCGTAGGTGGAGGTATCCGGACCCCAAAGATGGCTGGGGAGAAAGTACAGGCAGGCGCGGATTTTGTTGTTACGGGTACTGTTCTTGAGGAAGAGGCCAGCCCCTCATTAATTCAGGAGTTTGCCGACGCGATCCATGGAAGTTCAAGTTGATTCAGGGACCATCTTGTGAAGACAGCAATTATACATGATTGGCTC
>Ga0209403_10004804_pt1 | contig 14484 bp, 13 predicted proteins | sample ArcticOcean_MG_C_8_FD_187440 | JGI IMG/M metagenome (GOLD analysis project Ga0209403, IMG submission 187440) | Marine microbial communities from western Arctic Ocean - ArcticOcean_MG_CB11_86 (SPAdes) (version 2) | ecosystem: Environmental > Aquatic > Marine > Oceanic | place: Arctic Ocean... | reverse complement strand
CAGCCTGTATGCTCACCTTGGTTTTCCATGCTCGATAGGCAAAAAGCACAGGTAGCGTGAGCCAGATGAATCGGCCAACAAGATTTTGAGGAAAGTTGGGGGCGAACTCTAACGTAATTTCATCCTGAACTTCGGTAGAGTCTCCATGGTTGATGAAGCAGTGACGATGCCGCCATGACTTAAAGGGGCCCTCTTCTTGAACATCAGTGAACTCTTGAGGAAAGTTCACATCCTTATGTCTAGCAATCCAGCGTATCGGAAGGAATCCAAGATAAAGGGTAAAATCTGCAATGGAGTTTTCCGCAAGTGGCTCAAGTGTATGCAACTTCAGGAAGGAACCCGGTGGTGTAAGCTGCTTAAGAGCAGAGGGATCTTGGTGAAACTGGACAGTATCCACTATGGCTGCATCTACTTTGAAGTTATGCTTGAAGTCCTGCTTAGCCATGTTTTTCTGGAAGGTTGCTCTATTGACCAATGGTTCCCCATGGGTAGTCCACGAACAGGATGACCTCGGAACCCTCTTGACCATTTGCCACATCAAACCGGTACACAAACCCAGAACTGGTCACCACCCTTGCGCCAACTCCAGTTGAGGTGCGTTTTTCCTTCCATAAATCTGAACGTGTGTCAGCCACTGAGCCTTCTTCATAGAAAAAAGCCAGTTGTAGCCCGGTCCGGATATCCCGGATCAAGTAAAAATCAAACGGAGTATTTTCATCTGTTAAATTCCAACGAAACTCTATCGCCCGAAAACTAAGCTGTGCACCACTGTAGCGGCCTCCTGCATAGGACCTAAGCCTTGAAGCCCCCCCAAGTGTACCCGCAGACCCATAACTGTTGAGAGTCTGCTGATTGGTAGCTAGATCCGTGATTGTCGCATTGTCACAGTTTGCCACACAACGGGCTTCCTCAAGGTCAATCAGTGAGTCCAAGTCGGTGTTTCCTTGCTTTCGCACCGTTGCTCCCGCCTCAAACCAGTTAAAAGCAATCATGCTGTTACTAAGTACAGGAAGATAGCCGGTCGCGTTGTAGCTTTGGACATAGTAATCAGCCGAAACGCTGGTTCTTGCAGGCGAATCCGCATAAGTGTAGACTAGCCGAACTCCTTTACGGGGGTCAACGCGGTCATCTGTCCAATCAAGCTGTGAACCATAAGTCCTGCTCTTAACCTCAAAGCTCTGCTTCTTCTCATAAAGCAACTTCTCCTTGTTGTCTCGGATCGCAGAAATGGACGCACTGATATCGTACTGAATGGTGAACAACTCAAACATCCGGTCAAATAAGGTAAGGATCAACCGGCCTCCTTGCAGGTTTGTGTCGGACAGCTCAGTGATCAGGAAATTTGTGGGATCAGAGTTCATGCGACGGTCCCGGTAAGTTTTTTGAGAACCCTTGCTGATCTTCACATGCGTGAGATCCAGTAGCAGGGTTTCAGACCACAAGGAGATGTCTGAAACCGCCGTCACAGCTCCTGTGACGCCACCTCCAATCAAAACCACATAGGCATCAACGGTTGAAGGAGTGTTGCCAAAAGATATGTTATTGAAGCCGCCAAGCAAGGCGATTCCCGGCTTTGACCCAGGAATGATGTAGGGAATGGGAGCGACCAGATAACCAAAGTCTGTCGGAAACTGGTTTCTTCTGCGCTCAACGCCTTGGGTCAGTCCTGTAAAGAGAACAAGCAAGAGGACACAGAGGGTGAGAAGGCGTAATGGCATAGCTTGATAAAATCCTAGAGCCCAAGCCAAGGCTGGAGTAAGCGGCTCATCCCCCACTTAAACTTGAGCGGGGCGTCTGTTGCAATCAGGCAAATGCAGGGCTCTTGGGTGTCTGTGATGGGCTGGTGCTGGTCGTCAGGCCCCATCTCAGTTAAATCCCCAATACCGTAGCGGCCGAACTCATCAGTGAAAGCGCCACGTAGGACAAAGGATAACTCCTCTCCGTTGTGACTGTGCTGGGGTAAAGAGAAGCCGGGCTTGATGTTGAACAGCCGGACATATCCCGGAAGTTCATTGTCACCAACATCCAACTTAATCTGCTTGATGCCCGGAACCAGCTTCTGCCAGCGCAATTCGTCCAGCGAACCGTCCAGATAAGGCGCCAAACTCACGGCAAAATTCGGACTTTGTTCATTCACAGATTGTTGCCAGATAGTTGAGGTGAAACTCGCTTCGGGCTCACTAATCCGACCCAAGACTGTTTCAAGAGAATTCACCTCCAGAGGAGTTGGGTAGTCCTGATCCAAAAACGCTCCACCAATCATTTCCATGGTTCGCAATTCCTCCTGACAGGGCTCACACCCTTCCAAGTGACAGGACACCAGTAGAGAAAAGCCATTGTTAAGTGCGCTGGACGCGTAGGACATCAGCATCGCATCACTAGGATGATGATTGATGGTCATTTCAAACTCCGGATAGAGTTTCGTATTCTTTCAGTCGCCAAGCGTATTCGGGATTTCACAGTCCCTAAAGGAAGATTGAGTTTCTGGGCGATGTCTCCATGTGCCTTTCCTTCAAAAAACGACATTTTCAACACGTCGGACTGATCTGCAGGAAGTTCAGCCAGAGCCTGCTGGACAATTCTCTGTTTAATTTTGCTCTCCAGATGTTTGGCCGGGTCGGAACCTTTGTCAGCCTGCTCGGGCAGGGCATCAAGGTTGAGAATGATCTGCTTGTGTTTCCGAAGATGGTCGATCCTCAGGTTGCGTGAAATCCTGAAAATCCAAGTGCTAACGGAGGCTTTCCCCGGGTCAAACTGATCACGCCTTCGCCAAAGAGTCACCATGCTCTCTTGTGCGATTTCTTCTGCAGTGGTCTCGTCACAACCCAGCTTGAGCTGGAAGCTTTTGACCCTCGGGGCAAAATACTTGTACAACTCGGCGAACGCGGTTTTGTCCTCCGTCTGGACCATCCGGACCATGAGCAGGGAGAAATCCAAGCCGGCGGTTTGATCCTTCATACTATACGACTAGGAGATGGTCTTGGATCAGAATTTCTGAATTTTTTTCTCTCAGAAACATTTTTACAGTTTTATTGATCCAATTTAAAGATTAAACCGTAAAAATGAAAGTGATCCAGATGAAACATGAAGATCAACCGTTTATGAACCAGCAATCCAAGCTCTCAGTTGCAGTCATTGGCTCAGGCATCTCTGGGCTCTCCGCTTTCTGGCTCCTCAGTCAGCACCATCAGGTGACGTTGTATGAAAAATATGATCGGCCCGGAGGACACACCAATACCGTTAGGGTCGAAACCCCCGAAGGCTCTGTTCCAGTGGATACGGGTTTCATCGTCTATAATGAGAGGAACTACCCCAATCTCACGGCGTTCTTTAGAGAGTTGAAGGTGCAGACCTCTCTCACTGAAATGTCCTTTGCCGTATCGCGGGACAATGGTCAGTTTGAATACTCCGGAAGCGATTTGGGGGGATTGTTGGCGCAGAAGCAGAACCTGCTCAAGCCGAGATTCTGGAGGATGTTGGCGGATCTTGTACGGTTCTACCAGACGGCCAAATCACGGGCACAGGCACTCCCGGAGGGCACTTCACTTGGTGAGTTCCTTGACATGGAGGGTTACTCCTGCAGTTTTCAGGAGGACCACCTGCTTCCAATGGCCGCAGCAATCTGGTCTGCTCCGACTGAGACCATGCGGAGTTACCCATTGTGGGCGTTCATGGATTTTTGCGACAACCACGGCTTGATTCAGTTGTTCAACCGCCCCCAGTGGCGGACGGTGGTTGGTGGCAGCCGTGAGTATGTGCAGGTGATCCTGAACGGGCATTCGGAAAACGTAAAACTCAATACCTGCATTCAATCGATTTCGAGAAAGAACGGCAAGGTGCTGGTCAGGGATCGTTTAGGTGGTCAACAGATCTTTGATGCTGTGATCATTGCTGCTCATGCAGATGAGGCGTTGGACCTTGTTGATAACCCAAGTTCCCGAGAGCAAGAAATCCTTGCTCGATTCCAATACCAGCGGAACCTGGCGGTGTTGCACTCTGATTCTACATTCATGCCACGGCGCAAGCGGGCATGGGCAAGTTGGAACTACCTGAGCAACGAAACCACGGAGGATACCGGAGGATTATTCGTCACCTACTGGATGAACAAACTTCAACCCCTGAACACGACCAGCCCGCTTTTTTTGACCCTCAATGCAGACCAGCGTCCTGAAGAAAAGCTGATCCACCGCAGTTTTTTGTACGACCACCCGATCTTCGACAATGGCACAAGGCAAAGCCAGCGTGAGCTTTGGGAGGTTCAGGGACAAGGGGGCATCTGGTACTGCGGGAGTTATTTGGGATCGGGGTTTCATGAAGATGGTATTCAGGCCGGACTGGCTGTCGCCGAAGCCGTCGGCGGAGAGAAACGTCCTTGGGAGGTGAAGCATGAGTCTGGTCGCATCGACCTTCCGGAAGGGTGGAATCAGCAACAGGGAGTGGACACATGAACACAGACTCCAAGCTCTATGTTGGGGAAGTCAGTCATCAGCGTTTCAAAGGCAACCCGCATGCTCTGCACTACCGGGTGTTTGCTCTGCTTGTGAATCTGGATGAGTTACCTCGACTCAATCAAACGTTACGCTGGTTCTCCCACAACCGCTTTAATCTGTTGAGCCTCCATGACAAGGATTTTGGTCTGGAAGAAAAACAACCCCTGCGAAATTACGTTGAGTCTCTGCTTGATGCCGCGAATGTTGGTTTTGACGGGGGGCCCATACAGTTACTCGCCTACCCCCGAGTGCTGGGGTATGTCTTCAACCCTCTCAGCGTCTACTACTGTCACAATCAGGATGGCTCGCTTGCCGCAGTTTTGTATGAGGTGACCAATACCTTCAAGCAGCGTCATACTTATGTGATGCCGGTCAAAGCACCTGCCCCTCGGGTCACTCTTTATCGATGTCCCAAAAAGTTTTACGTTTCTCCCTTTGTTTCAATGGATTCACACTATCATTTCCGGATCGAAGTTCCGGCCAAGATCCTAAGTTTGGATGTCAACGAAGAGGATCAAGACGGGCCAGTTCTTTTTGCAAGATTCAAAGCCCAGCAAAGACCCTTGAACGATTCTGAATTGATCAAGGTCTGGGCAAACCACCCGCTGATGACCTTGAAGGTGATCGCAGGAATCCATTGGGAGGCATTGAAACTCTTTAGCAAAGGCGTTCCGCTTGTTGAACGTCCTGAACCTCCTCTGCAAGCACATACAGTCGTACAGCCATTAGCAACTTGATTAACATCCAATGACAAAGACCTCCTCCTCCATTCTCTATCCCGAATCACAATGGAACCGAACCACAAACCATGCATGGCTCCTCCGTCTTGGAGAGAAGGTTTTTGCGAAACTTCTGGAAGGCGTCTCGATTGGAAGCCTCAAACTTGGCTTCTTGGATGGAACCATCCACAGCTTTGGCCAGTCCGGTAGTGAACCGGCTGCCGTGATGCAACTGCACCATCCACGAGCAGGGTTGAGAATCTGCCTTGGTGGTGATGTGGGACTTGCAGAAAGTTACATGGATGGAGATTGGTCCACGCCTAACCTCGTAAAAGTGTTGGAATTGGGTCCTCGCAACTATGAGGAGATCGAACAGAAACTGCTCGGCTGGTACCCACTTCGGATTCTGAATCTCCTCAAGCATCTCAAACGACCGAACAGCAAACGTGGCAGTCGTAGAAACATTGCCGATCACTATGATCTTGGCAATGATTTCTATCAGCTTTGGCTAGACCCCGGCATGACCTACTCATCCGCTTGGTTTGAGTCCGATAAAGAGACGCTTCAGCAAGCACAATGCAACAAATACCAGAAAATTGCTGAAAAACTTCGCCTGCACGCCGGGCAACGTGTGCTGGAGATTGGGTGTGGCTGGGGAGGTTTTGCAGAGTTTGCAACTAGAGAGTACGGATGCCACGTCACCGGGGTTACCCTTTCCAGAGAACAACATGATTATGCAAAAACAAGAATCCAAAATGCCGGATTGCAAGACCACGTTGAACTCAGACTTCAAGATTACCGAGAACTCTCAGGCAGCTTTGACCGCATTGTCTCCATCGAGATGCTGGAGGCGGTGGGTGAGCGACACTGGGAAACCTATTTTACTCAATTAAGAAACCTTCTGAATCCTTCAGGCGAGGCGGTAATCCAAACCATTTTGGTTAACGATCAACGTTACGAGTGCTATCGAAAATCAGGAGACTTTATCAAACTCTACGTTTTTCCGGGGGGGATGCTCCCATGTGACCAAATTCTTCAACAAGTGATAAACAGGGCTGGTTTTCAGCAGATCGAGCAGGAAACGTTTGGGGAGGCTTACGCAACAACACTCGCTCTGTGGAATAAGACTTTTCAGGAGCAGTGGCTGACCATTCAACGGCTCGGTTTTGACCAGCGCTTTAAACGCTTGTGGGAGTATTACCTTGCTTACTGCGAGGTTGGGTTCCGGACTCAAGCTATTGATGTTGCATTTTATCACCTCAAACCTTGCTGAAAAATGTACGACTATTGGATTGAACTGCTAGCTTTTGGAGTTTTGGTTATGCTGCTCGCATGGGCTTGGCAACTTAGGCGTGGAAACCCCGCAATCGTTGATATTATTTGGGCTGTTTTGACTCCAACTCTGGCGATCTTGGGAATCTTGCTTTCACCCGAGGCCCATGGCCCACGCAGTTGGGTTGCAATGCTGGGGGTGGGATTTTGGGGAGCGCGGCTGGCCCTCCACCTTCAGCAGCGTTTGCGTCATGAAGGAAGCGATGGTCGGTACAATGCGATGACTCGTGCCATGGAAGACAAGGCGGCCTTGGGTTATTTCGCTTTTTTTCAGTTTCAAGCCCTTGGAGCATACCTGCTGGCCTTTTCACCAATGGCCGCTGCCCATGTCGATTCAGGGGCACTCCGTGTGTTGGACTGGGTTGCGGTACTGGTTTGGGTAGGATCGTTTGCAGGAGAGTCGATCGCAGATCGACAGCTATCCAGATTTCGGAATGATCCTGCCAATAAGGGAAAGGTGTGCAATACCGGTCTTTGGCGCTACAGCAGGCATCCCAATTATTTTTTCGAGTGGCTAATCTGGATCGCCTGGTTTTTGATGGCCCTTGGAGGGGATGACTGGTGGGTGAGCCTTGCCTGTGCAGTGGCCATGTATCTGCTTGTGACCCGATTTACCGGGATTCCACATGTAGAAGCGCAATCCTTGCGTTCACGAGGAGACCGTTACCGGGAGTATCAGGAAACCACCAGTGCCTTCTTTCTTCTACCCCCGAAACTGAGCCGTGCTTCTTCATGAAAAAAGTTCTGTTACACCTTGCTGAAAATGGGTCGCTGCCAGATCCTTTGATCCGATTGGGGATTCAGTGCCTGCTTCAAACACGATTTGAGGAACTCGCTCTTGATGATTGTGAACGACGAACTGAATTGCAGCATGATTTTTTGACCAACATGCACAGATTCTGGATCGCCGAGGTTCCTGACAAAGCCAATCAACAACACTACGAACTCCCTGCCGCTTTCTTTCAAAAAGTCCTGGGGCCAAACCTCAAGTACAGTTGCGCCCTCTGGCCGGAGGGTGTCAGCACCTTGGAGCAGGCCGAAGCAGAAGCGCTGAAAACCACCTGCCGCCATGCAGATTTGGTTGACGGCCACCACATTTTGGAGTTGGGGTGCGGCTGGGAATCTCTCACTTTATGGATGGCAAAAAACTATCCGAACTCAACGATTCACGCAGTATCCAACTCAAATCCTCAACGCAGGTTCATAGAAGAACAATTGCAGAGATCAGGACACAAAAACGTTTCGATCTCCACCATTGACATGAACGGATTTGAAACCAGTGCCCGGTATGACCGGATTGTCTCCGCGGAGATGTTTGAACACATGCGAAACTGGCCGGAACTGTTCAGACGGGTTGGAACCTGGCTCAAATCCGACGGTCGTTTTTTCATGCATGTGTTCTGTCACCGAACAACCCCATATGCTTTTGAAGAGGTCAACGAAGAGGATTGGATAACCTCCTACTTTTTTTCTGACGGAATCATGTCGAGTGATCGGTGGCCTTATCAGGTTCCGGAGACTTTAAAAGTCGAGCGCCACTTTCGCTGGCCGGGAAAACATTATCAACGTACAGCCTTGGCTTGGCTTAGGCAGATGGATAAGCACAAAGCCAGTATCTGGCCGGTGTTCCAAGAAATATATGGAGTGGAACCCCAACTCTGGTGGCAACGCTGGAGGATTTTTTTTCTGGCTGTCGCCGAGTTGTTTGGATATCGCAATGGTCAAGAGTGGGGGGGCAGCCATTACCTGTTGAGTAAACAGGAAATTACTCGCTCCAGCCTTGTTCAAGCGTAACGAGGATTTTCCCTGAAACAAACCCAGACCTTTTTCCCTCTTCCAATTACTAATTCATTCTTTTGATAAACATCTTTGGTTGTTCGCTTAGACTGAACCAATGGATCTATACTCTCTTTATTGGAGTTGTGATGTTCGGGTTTGTGGTTCAAAAGGTGTCAGGTGCATCCCCGGCACCAACCTCCTCCCCGTCTGCTGGAAAACTCCAATCCGAGTGGAATCCTTTCGACCTTTATGGTCAACAGCTCGAGTTTGAAATCTGGCGGCAGGGAAAGCAAGTTGGGAGTCACAATATCCGGTTCAAGAAGTTAGAGAGCGGCTGGGTAGTGAACTCCCAGATCCAGATAAGCGTCAAGGTGTTCAGGGTTTTCACCTATGAGTTCCTGCACGAAACCACCAGTCATTGGCAAAACGGGCGGCTCATTCATTTAAGAGCCACCACTAATGACAATGGAGGTAGGACCCGTGTTGAAATCCACCGGAGGGGGGAAGAACTGGAAATACAAAGTCCGGGGGGAACGTACCGCACTGAGTTGGACACATTTCCTTCTATTCATTGGAATCCTGAGGTGCTAAACCAACAACGGTTAATCAACACGATCACGGGAGAACTCAATGAAATCCAAATTGAATCCGTTGCTCCAGAAATGGTAAAAACCGCTTCTGGAAGCATTGAGGCTTGGCCTTACCGCTACTCCGGGGACTTGGAAGCCCAGACTTGGTACGACTCGCATGGCCGCTGGGTAAAAATCACTTTCTTGGGCGGGGACGGCTCAGAACTTTACTACGTCTGCAGAAGATGCGGCGTTCCTGCCCAATGATCCTCCAACCCAACTGCACTTTTTGCTGAGCCTCAAATTCCGGTTGGGCTACGCGTCAGCTGAGATGGGCATCAACTCGGTTGAAATTCTTGTTCGGCTCTACCTCCTTTCCTTTTATACCGATGCCGTGGGACTCCCCCCTTTCTGGGCTGGCCTTGCGGGATTAGTTGGGCTGCTCTGGGACGCTGTTACTGATCCGGTGATGGGAGCCATCTCGGATCGGACTTATGAGCGGTTTCAAGGGCGACATCCCTATTTGCTTGTAGGTTCGTTACTGTTAGCTGGTTCCATCGTGCTGCTGTTCTCCCCTCCCGAGTTGGACGGTGTACTCCCCAAGTTTTTCTACCTGCTGTTTTCTTACTTGGTGTTCAACACCGCTCTTACCCTGCTTTCGGTTCCCTACAATGCCATGGCTGGTGATCTGACCACCGACCGGGATGAGCGATCCGTTCTTTTTGCCTTTCGGTTTGCACTTGGCAACGTTGGCGGGGCGTTGGCTGCTGGCATTCCAGGAGTTTTCTTGGCGAGGGATGAAAACGGACAACTAGCCGGGGACGGCATGATTCCGGTGGTGCTGCTTCTTGCCGTGATTGTAGTTTTATCCACGTTCACTACATGGTGGCAAACTCGTCACCAACGGTCCAGAACGGTGGTATCTTCTAAAGGCTCGTTTCAGGCTGATATACGCACTGTGCTTTCAAACCCTGCGTTTTTACCGTTACTGGCAGCGTACTTCGTAGCAAGTGCCGGCATTGCCCTGAACTCCACCCTCGCACGCTATTACTACCTTTATCGACTCAAGCTGACAGAAGCCGAGGTTGGACTTCTGCTGATGTTCTTTATGTCTTTCCTGATGCTTTCATTGATCATTTGGGTCAAGCTTTCTGAAAAATACGGGAAATTAAACTCTTTACGGTGGGGGACTGCCCTCCTAGGGCTGGGAACCTGTGTGGTCTATCCCCTGCTGCCTCCCTACTCCTTTTGGATCACTGTGGTCGTGTCAGGAGGAGTTCTCGGAGGATTGGTTGGATCGGTAGTTTTACTGGATTCGATACTCACTGATGTTGTGAATCTGGATAATCTCCACTCCGGGATTTATCGAAGCGGAATCTATTTTGGCCTCTGGCGGTTCGTATCAAAAGTCTCTAGGGGGGTAGCTTTCTTTGGAACTGGAGCACTATTGAGTGCAGTTGGGTTTCAAGCCAATCAGGACCAAAGTGAGGAGGTACTCAATTTTTTGGGTTGGATATATGGCCCTGGAGTGGGGTTATTTTTACTAATAGCCGTTGTCATGATGCTTCCTTATCGCTACACGGATGCCAAGCAACGACAGGTGCAACGACTGCTGCTAGAAAAGTACCCCTGAGAGTATTACAATCGTGAAGGAATAGAATGGCGAACCTGAAAATCGCTACCCCGCCGTAAGCAGATGGGGTATTACGCGTTTTTTCCCCTTCGGGACCGATCGTCTTCGAACACATGACGCCGCAAGCAGCGGTGAATTAGACCCTAAGTGATTAAAAAATGATCCAAATGTCAATAGACAACGTATAAAATTAAAGTGAATCACAGAACAAAAGCTACATGTTTAACCCGTGCAATCACTTAGGAATCGTCTGTTGGAATTTTTTGGAATAAATGAATTATTGATAGGAATGGTCTTGATAGGAGGCAGTGGGATAACCTTGGTCATTGTCATAGAAGTCATCCGTGGATCAGATCATTTTTGATGGTTATATTATAGCTAAATGTAAGGATTTCTCTTAAACTGTAAAAAAGAGCATCTAGAGAGTCATTAAATATTTTCAATCATTTATTGATAGCAACACTTTGCTGGGACATAGATTTTTTGATTTCGGCAAGGAGTTTTTAGTCCATAAAGTTGATAGGGTGGAGCTTGATAAAATATAATACTCCTGGATGGGTCAGGAAACTAAACGCATCAGTAATTATTTTCGGTGCTGGTTTAATGTTAAACACTTCAGTCCTAATACCTTCCCAAATTAAAACTATAAATTTCAAGGATATTAAGAGAAGAAACCGTCCTAATGAATATCTCGTTTGCCCCAAAGATTTCTGTCGCCGGGCGATTCCCGATGAACTGTCTGAAACATACGATGTGTCCTCTGGAGAGTTGTTTACCTGGTTTATTAGTCTAATTGAATCAATGCCAAGAACAACAATACTTTCAAAGAGAAATAGACATCTTGTTGTAGAGTTTAGAAGTAAATTATTTCAGTTTTCTGATCTAGTGGATGTGCTAGTTATCCCTGTTGAAGCAGATCGTTCAACCCTTGCTATTTACAGCCGATCAAAACTTGGATACTATGATTTTAATGCAAATCAAAAAAGAGTGAAAGAATTACTGCGAAGACTTGACAAATATTTTTAGTACAGGACTTACGCTTTAGTTTATCTAAAGCATTAATATTAATTTTTCATAAAAAATCAGTAAAATCCTTTAATTATTTGGAATCATTAGTTTTTTTAAAACTAGCCTTATTTTTTTCGTAAGTCATTATTAATAGATATTAGTCAACCGCTATGGACTGCAAGTCCATAGCATGATTCCCTGACTGAAAGTCAGAATCTAGGCTCAAGCCCATCTTTTGAACCAAACCAGTCTCCGAGTTGCTATGAAAAAACCTGCGCTCATTTTTTTGCTTGCCTCGCTGCTCTCGCCGATTGCACTTCATGCCCAGAATGCGGAGGACTTGGAACACCTCATCCGGGGGTCCAAGACTCGTGCGGCCCTTATTCAGAACGTCCAAAAGGCGGTGGTCCATATCAAGGTCGAGAAAATACTGCGAAGGTCGGATGTCCAGTCGCTCAACAACCCGTTTGATGGCCGCCGGCCTCCCCGGGGCAGCCCCAACCGCAGATTTCGGCAGGGGGGCATAGGCTCCGGATCAATCATCAGCCCGAAGGGACACATCCTCACCAACCATCATGTGGTGGGAGAGGCGGACCGTATCTTCGTCAAGCTCTATGATGGGCGGGAGTTGGAGGCAAAGCTCGTAGGGACAGACCCGGAGTCTGACATCTCGGTCATTCAAGTGGAGGGAGTAAACCTGCCGGTGCTGCCAATGGGCAACTCGGACGAAATCGAGGTGGGCGAATCTGTCATTGCTGTTGGTAATCCGTTCGGCCTCTCACAGACTGTCACTTTCGGGATTGTCAGTGCAAAGGGACGTTCCGGGGTAGGCATCACCGAATATGAGGACTTCATCCAAACCGATGCGGCGATCAACCCCGGCAACAGCGGGGGACCATTGGTGAGCTTGCGTGGCGAGATTGTAGGGGTGAACACGGCGATCTTCACGCGTAGCGGGGGTTACCAAGGGATCGGCTTTGCCGTGCCGATCAACATGGCGCGGGGCATCATGGAGGACTTGATCAACCAGGGCACCGTTTCTCGTGGATGGCTTGGCATCGGCATTCAGGACATCAACACGGACCTTGCCCGAGTGTTCAATTTGGAGAACATCAGGGGTTCCCTCGTGACAGGGGTCATGCCCGGCACTCCGGCGGAGCAAGCGGGTTTACAAAAAGGAGACGTGGTGGTGGAGTTGAACGAGCAAAAAATCGTGGACAGCAACCACCTCCGCAACTTGATCGCCAGTGCTCGGGCCAATGCCGTGGTCCGGATTATGATCATTCGCAACACCGAGCCGATGAGCTTTGAGGTGCGCTTGAACGAGCGCCCCAAGGAACTTTCACGGCAATCCCCACCCAGCCCTCCGCGAACTCCTCCGCTTGAGCAGAACAATCCGCTCGGTGTTGTGGTGCAGGTGTTGAATGCGGAGCTGGCACGGCAATTTGGATTGCAGGTCAAGTCCGGAGTCGTGATTCGCGAGGTGGTCGAGGCATCTCCAGCAGCAGAAGCTGGGCTGCGGGCTGGGTTAGTCATTCATGAAATCGACTCAAAACCGGTGCAAACCCTGGAGGATTTCCGAATTGCCATCGCTGATCTGAATCTGGAGACAGGAGTGTTGCTCTATATCACCTCCGGGAAACGAGGACGGTATATCGTGGTTCGAAAGCGCTGATCATTTGGATTGGGTACGAGACGACATGGTGACCTCCAAGTTTAACCCTAACTAACTGAAAGTTTTGGGAGCCAAGAGTTTGATGATCTAAAATCCCTTAATTTTGTAAATTTATGGCTCAATTACTGAGAATAATTCTTTGAAATCTTTTCAACAGATCCAACCATGAAAACTCTAAAATATCTCAGGCTTATCCTTGGATTGATTATGATACTGGCCTCCTTTGCCGTTGCAGCGCATCAACCCATTTTAAACTCTGAAATTGAAAATAGTGAGAAATCACCCTATCTTATTGATGAACCTGAAATTTCGAAGGCCATCTACGCTGAACTAACAGGGCTCCCTCACTACTATCGAATTAGTAGTGAAACAGATTTTAAATTTTATGCGGGAATCACTGTCCCGAAAATAGAAGACTGTCTTTTACAGAAAAAATTCTCATATGAAGTTCTTGACGAAGAATTCAAATTGATTGAGCGTAAGGACGGTGAAAGCTTTAAATGGTGGTCATGGTACGAAAAGCACGGAGAAAAATGGTACTGGATTGGTCCTGAGATCGGTAAGGATTTTAAATCCAACCAAATTTATGAAAAAGGGACCTATTACCTGCGCATTTACAATAAATCTAATACCGGACAGTATGTTCTTGCGGTGGGAGACATTGAAAGTTTTCCTATTACTGTCATTGCACGAATGCTTTTTACCCTTCCTAAAATCAACTCATCTTTCTGGGATGACGTGGAATGCCCTAGGAAAAAAATATGAATTTTCTTGTCAGGTAAAATTCACCATTTGACTGATGAAGTTTTTAAAATAAACAGCGTTTCCCGATGAGTTTTATCAGGTTCCTATTTGTGTTCTCAGATGTTCAAAGGAACAACACTTAAGAGGGAGATAATCTGATGTTGTGGTGGGCATTATTTTTCTTTGCTCACTCGGATTTTTCAAGAAACAGAAAGACAGGGAGTCTCCCAGCAAAGCCATGGAAAGCGACAAGAAATAACCGTGCGAGGCGCGGCTATTTCTTACATGTCATGGTGACGTTAGGCAGCAATAGGGGGGCAATAGCCGATGACAAAAAAACGTGTAGTAGTCAAGGATCTCATGCAGGTGGGCTACGTCTACCATCTTACAGAGCCAGTTGGCAAACATTTTCATCCAAATTTTCGTGCGCAACTCACGCCAAAGGAGATGCTGGAACTTGGTGTATTTGGTGGCAAATACATGACCGACTGCACTGCTGAATTTCCGATAGACTGGTTTGTAAAGGTCAGGCTAT
>Ga0209403_10004803_pt1 | contig 14485 bp, 11 predicted proteins | sample ArcticOcean_MG_C_8_FD_187440 | JGI IMG/M metagenome (GOLD analysis project Ga0209403, IMG submission 187440) | Marine microbial communities from western Arctic Ocean - ArcticOcean_MG_CB11_86 (SPAdes) (version 2) | ecosystem: Environmental > Aquatic > Marine > Oceanic | place: Arctic Ocean... | reverse complement strand
GTTCACTCGGTTGCTGGTAGGCAGCCAGGTGCGCCTTGAAGATGGTCCACGGCTCGAAGATACCTACGGCAGGCGACTCGCTTACATCTTCGACTCGTCGGGTAACAGCATCGATGTACAGCTAGTCGCCGGTGGTTTTGCCAAGGCATGGACTCGGGATGGGCAGCATAAAGATGTGTTGGTCGAGCTTGCAGAAAGTGCGAAGGTTAATCGTGCAGGCTGCCTGTGGACGGGTCATAACTCGACGAGCAGTTCTGACTACGACCCGACTGGACCAGATCGTAACTGCGGAGATTTCGCCACTTGGAAAGAAGCTAATGACTTCTTCGTGGCTGCCGGTGGTCCAAAATCAGACCCACACCGACTGGATAGCGACCACGATGGGGTTCCGTGCCAGTCGTTAGGACAAACGACCAAATCATCGAATTAAATCGTGCTATTGGTGTAAAACTGGTGTAACTAACAGAAAAGCCCCTGCATTTCTGCAAGGGCTTCTAAGTTTGGTTCACTATGGAGCGGAAGACGAGGTTCGAACTCGCGACCCTCTCCTTGGCAAGGAGATGCTCTACCACTGAGCCACTTCCGCTAGCACATTCAACAGTAAGCACTCTCGGGCATATGGTCAAGGCTTCGAGAACGGATTTACTTCTGGTGCGGATAGGAGTCCGGGTCAATGATGACTGATTTCCCGACTCCTGTGGAGGGATCTTCGGTGGTTGGGCAGTGTTGGTTGCAGTCGATAGAGGGCGCCACTTACGTCGGTGGCGGTCTACGAAGAGACCGGCCCTCTAACTCCTGTTAGCTCCGGGCGTGCATTCGCACTTGGTCGCCGGCGCATCTTTGGGGAGTGAGGATCACGTCGCAAATCCCAGCGCCTAAACCCGCTTGAACAGTTCCCAGCAGGCGGCTACCGGATGGTAGTCGGTTTTGGAGGGTGGGCTTTTCAGATCGTCGTAACGCTGGTTGCGAGAATCTAGAATTCGGTACCAACCGCCGTGCTGCTGATCGACCAAATTTGCGAGCGACCATTCCCACGTTCGGTCATACCAATCCCAGTACGTTTGATCACCGGTGCGCCTGGCGAGCAGACCCGCTGCAGCAATAGTTTCCGAAAGCACCCAGTAGTAGCGGTCGGCATCGATGATCTCGCCACCCTCTGCGGATAACCCCAGTGCGGAGGAGGCACGTTCGGCGTCTCTTACGGGACTGATCGAATAGTTGAATCCACCATTTTCGTTGTCCCAGCCTTGCGAAACCGCAGCATCGAACAGCCGTTGAGCCTGAGGCAGCATCCAGTCCTCGGGTTTGTGCTCTTCGAGGATTAATAGAAGCTTGGTCCACTCTGTCCAGTGTCCAACGAGATAGCCGTAGGGTCGGAACAGATTTTTCGGATCGTCGAGGTTGTAGTTCCAGTCGATCGACCAGTCTTCCTTGAAATGCTCCCAGACCATGCCGCCTGATTGGCTGGCGAGATCGACACAAACCCGCCTCGCTAACGTTGCCGCCCGCTCGATGTACCGCTTGTCGCCGGTTGCTTCGTACGCAGCGATCATCGCTTCGCAGGTGTGCATGTTGGCGTTCTGGCCGCGATACGGATCGACCGTTGAAAGATCGGGTGTGATCTCGTCTACGTAGAGTTCGTCGTCGGCACGCCAAAAATTGCGCTCCATGAAATCAAACGTTTCAGCCAGAGGCTCTGCTGCTTCGGTTATCCCCGCTTTTAGTGCCGTGTCGTATGCCAGCAATACGAACGCGTGACCGTAGCAGTGGTTCGTGGCGTCGTTGATATCGAGCCCGTCGAGAACCCAGGCGTAGCCGCCGTTTGATTGCCGATGGTGGTCGAGCAGGAACTTCACACCGTGCCGTGCTGCTTCGAGATACTCAGATTTTTTGAGCATCGTAGCCGCGGTAGCGAACACGTATATGAACCGACACGTGCCTACGAGGTGCTTGGTTGTGGCGTCGTAGATCGAGCCGTCGTCACGGAACTGGTTTATGTAGCCCCCAAGATCGTTGTCGATGCACGCGGGATAGTAGAAGTCGACGATGCTTTCGACCTGGGATGCAAGGAACGTTTTGGTGCGGTAGTTGGATTGTTGCGTCATTGCGTTGGCGTTCCCCCTTCTACCATCCATTCGCGTCCCCACCTCAGAACCCTCTGCAGGGGTCGGGGCACGGGACCGACGGCCGTCTACTCGCTTACTTTAATGAGGAGTTTGCCGAAGTTTTTGCCGGTTAGAAGTCCAATGAATGCTTCGGGGGCGTTTTCGAAGCCGTCGACGACGTCTTCCTTGTACTTGATGCTGCCGTCTTTGATCCAGTCGGCAATTCGCACACGGGCGATTTCGTGCTGCAGTTCGAAGTCATAGACGAGGAAGCCTTCGATCGTGGCACGCGTCTTCGTGAGGACACCCAGATTGCGTGGTCCCATCTGAGGAGTAGCCGCGTTGTACTGCGAAATCTGGCCACAAATAGCCACTCGTGCTTTCAGTGCTAGATTTTCGAATACAGCATCAGTAACAGAGCCGCCAACGTTGTCGAAGTAGCAATCGACACCGGTTGGCGATAGGCGTGCCAGCTCGGCTGAAACATCCTGAGTCTTGTAGTTGATCGCAGCGTCGAATCCGAGCTCGTCGACTATGTATTTACATTTTTCGTCACTACCGGCGACTCCGATAACGAAGCAACCGTTGATCTTGCCGATCTGACCGACCACCGCTCCAACCGCACCCGATGCGGCCGATACAACCAGCGTGTCACCGGCTCTTGGCTTCAACACGGCAAGCAGACCGAAATACGCGGTCATCCCAGGCATTCCAAGCACGCCGACACCCGTTGAAATAGGCCCCAATTCAGGATTTACTGGTTTTGCGATGTGAGCAGGTACTACCGCCCATTCCTGCCAACCAATGTTCGCTCGAACCGTGTCGCCGACTTTATGAATTGGCGATTCACTTTTCTCGACAACAGCCACCACTTCACCGGTCATGACGTCGCCTTCTTGCAGAGGAGCGGCGTACGACTTTACGAGGCGCATGCGACCCCGCATGTAGGGATCGAGGCTCATGTAGAGCGTTCGAATCAGCACTTCGCCATGTTTTGGCTCGGGGATCGCCGATTCGACTATCGCAAAGTTTTCTGCGGTCGGCTCGGCGGTCGGTCGGATCGCCATGGTCCATGCTCGGTTCACTGCTTCTGGGGCCAAATTTCTCTCGCTTCTTTATGGTTTGGTTGGTTGTTCAGGTGATGTTGCGGGTAAATATATTAGCTGTTGTGTTCGATGCTCAGGTTGCCGAAATCATCGACAGTTACGCTCCATGACGGTTGGATTACGGTTGTGGCGTCGGGCTCTTCTATGATCGCCGGGCCACTAAATACAACGCTCGCTGGCAGTTTCGAACGATCATAGACCACGGTTTGAACGACGCCCTTTGTTTCGGGCGTTTCGGCGAAGTAGACGGGGCGTTCACCCTTCGTTGCAACCGAGGCATCGGTGCCGATTGATTCGAGTTTACGCATTCGTGGACGGGCGATTTTGCCGACCGTAGTCAGCCTGAGATTTACGAGTTCTACTGGCTCGTCGTTAGCGCGAAATCCGTAGGCGGTTTCGTGAGCATCGTGGAACGATTCGGTTAGTTCGTCCATCCATGCTTGGTCAATTACTTCGCGGGTTGGTGCCGGAAGGCTGAGTTCGAAACTCTGACCCCAGTAGCGCATTTCGATGGCGCGTTCGAAGATCGGCTCGCCCGATGCCGACGCCGCTGTTCGATGGGCTTCGCGCCCGGCGTTTTCGAGTCGTTCGAATTCGCTTGATATTAGTGAAAGTTCGATTTCGTCCGATCGCACGATCAGCGTTGACGAGCCTTCCATTCGCATATCGGTCACCAGCAGACCCAACGCTGAAGCTGTTCCGGGTCCTAGTGGGATTAGCACCCGGGGAATGCCTGCTTGCTCGGCGAGGCGAACTGCGTGGGCGGGGCCTGCTCCCCCAAATGCAACGAGTAGGAAATCTCTGGGATCGTGTCCACGCTGGACCGACACGAGTCGTAGGGCGTTGACCATCGCCGTGTTTGCGATTTCGATGATGCCGTGTGCGGCTTCTTCAAGCGAAAGACCAAGCGGTTCGGCGCATTGTGTGCGAATTGCATCTTGCGCTGCACCGAGATCGAGTGACATTTCGCCGCCAGCGAAGTAGGTGGGATCGAGTCGGCCGAGTACAAGGTTCGCATCGGTAATGGTTGGCTCTACGCCACCGAGTCCGTAGCAAACGGGACCGGGATCGGCTCCAGCTGACTGAGGACCAACGCGAAGCGCACCGCCCGAGTCGACCCATGCGATCGACCCGCCGCCAGCGCCGATTTCTACTAGATCGACAACAGGTGTCCTGATCGGGTAGCCGGAAGCTCCACCGAACGCTCCTGTGCCGCTCTGGGCTGCGCCACCGACGCTGTAGTCCTTTGTAATGTTCGGCTGGCCATCGCGGATCAGACTCGCCTTGGCAGTCGTTCCGCCCATGTCGAACGAGATCACGTTCGGGAAGCCGAGCGCCGTGCCGAGCGATGCGGCTGCGACGGCTCCGGCAGCGGGGCCGGATTCGACCATGAAGACCGGGTTATCGGAGGCTGCTTTGGCAGGGTAAACGCCGCCGCTCGACTGCATTACGAGCAGCTCAGAAGTGATGTTTGCAGCGTGGAGTTTTTCGGTGATCGACGCAAGGTAGGTGCTGACGATTGGCGCTACTGCCGAGTTTATGACGGTTGTTGAAGCCCGTAGATATTCTCGGAATTCTGGCACGACATCTGACGATAAAGAGATGATTACGTTGGGTAGACGGGCGGCGATTGCTTTGCCGATTCGCTGCTCGTGGTCGGGGTTTCGGTACGAGTGCAGTAGGCAAACGGCCACTGCTTCGACTTCCGATTCGGCGATGCGTTCGACTACTTCAGCAAGTGCTTTTTCGTCGAGCGGCGTTACTACTTCGCCTTTGGCATCGAGCCGTTCAGGTACTTCGAAGCACAGTTGGCGCGGTACGAGCGGCGGTGGCTTTTCGAACTGAAGATCGTATAACGAAGGCCGGATTTGGCGGGCGATTTCAAGCATGTCTCGAAAGCCTTCAGTCGTGACGAACGCTGTCTTTGCGATCTTGCCTTCAATGATTGCGTTGGTTGCAACCGTGGTTGCGTGGACGACGTGTTCGATAGCGTCGGGCCGAACGTTGTCATCGAGGTCGAGCAACTTTTGAACCGATTGTATGAAGCCCAACGCCGGATCCGACGGAGTAGTGAGAACCTTCGACGTGGTCACCTGCCCGGTGGTCGAATCGACCAGCGTCCCATCGGTGAAAGTACCGCCAATATCAACGCCGATTCTGAATCGTGCATCAGTTGAACCGGTCAATTTGAAGTCCTCGTGCTTGATAGTTTTTATCTTGCTCTGGTTGTTTCGGTTTCGTTGACCGAATCGGAGTTTTCATCGATTACTACGCCGTAAAATTCTTTGGCGCGCTGGCGGTTGATCTTCTCGCCAATTACGTCTTTTAGAACCTGTTGGGGATCACGTTCGGTTGGCGGACCGTATCCGCCACCGCCAGGAGTCTGGAAGCTCACGGTATCGCCGGGTTTGAGTTCGATGACGCACTTGGACGTGAGTTCCGAGGCTTCTTCGTTCGGGTGGTCTGGATTCAATATGTAGTACGCCTTGCGACCGGCCATTCCACCGAAAATTCCTTGAGGACCCTGAATGTCTCTATCCGACAAAACAGTGAACGTCGCTGGGTCGTTAGGAAAGTGGTAGTCACGGCGCATTCCGAGTCCGCCCCTGAACTTGCCGGGTCCCTCTGAATCTTCAATTAGCGAAAGACGAGACACCCGCATCGGGAAGTGCGATTCGACCTCCTCAACCGGTGCGTTTTCGGTGTTCTGCCCGTGCTGTTGAACAGCGTCGGGGCCATCGGAAGTCGCTCTCGCTCCGTAACCACCGGCGAGTGCTTCGTAGTTGCAGTGATATTCGCCGTTTTCGCGGTCGATAATGCCAAAACCCGCCTGAGCCATCATGGCCTTTGTCGATGACGCAATTTTGGTTGGCATTCCGGCAGCAAATGCACGGAACAGCATGTCGTTCACACGGACTTGAGTCTCCCAGCCACCAACGACTGGAGCTGGGTGCACCGCATGCACGACAGTGCCAGGCTTGGCGTTCATGCGAATGTGACGATAGAAGCCCGTGTTCACTGGCATGTCGGACGCCATCAGTGCTCTTAGCGCGTAGGCACATGCCGAGAATGTCATCGCTTTGGTCGAGTTCACGGGTGCACGGCGTTGCGGATCGCAGCCATCGAAATCGAAGAAAACCGTCTCGCCTTCGACCGTGATAACGACCTTGAGTTTTACCGTTTTATCGGTGAATCCATCGTAGTCCAGAAATCCTTCCTGGCTGTAGACGCCGTCGGGAATGTTGGCAATTTCTGCACGGGTACGACGATCTGTGTAGTCAACCACCGCTGTCACATACTTGTCGAAGTCTTCAACGCCGTACTTTTCGACCAGATCGACAAGCCTGCGTGCTCCAACGGTGTTGGCTGCTACTTGCGCTCGGAAATCGCCTGTAGTGACTCGCTTTGACCTGATTTGGGCGAGTAGAAGTTTGAATACGTCTTCGTTCATCTCGCCGTTCTTGACGAGCTTCACCGGCGGGATGATCACGCCTTCCTGAAAGATCTCCTGAAACGGTCCAATAGATGCTGGCGCACCGCCGCCGACATCGACGTGATGGGCGAGCGAGGCCACGTAGCCAACCAGTTCGCCATCGTGGTGAACCGGCCCAAAGACGGTTACGTCGTTAAGGTGCGATCCGCCGCCAAAAGGATTGTTCACCACCAGCATGTCGCCGGGGTTCAGGTTTTCTGCGCCGTAGGTTTCGATCGACGTTGGGATTAGTTCAACGAACGATCCGAGGTGAACTGGTTGGGTAAATGCCTGCGAGATCGGACGGCCATCGCGGTCGAAAAACGCACAGGAAAAATCCTGCCTTGTTTTGACGTTTGTCGAGTAGGCGGATCGCCGGAGGGCGACGGCCATTTCTTCAGCGACCTGAGTTAACGCAGAACGAACGACTTCGAACTGGATCGGGTCGATGCGGTGGATAGCGACTTTTTCATCCGAATTACTTGTCAATACGATAGTCCCGTGTTCTCGACTCATTAACCACCTGAGCATTAGTATCGATCTCAACACCGTAACGTTCACGCGCTCGCTCGACTGAGATCTTGCCCATAAGAACATCAGCCAGCACCCGTTGCGGATCGCGCTTGAACGGCTCACCGTATCCGCCACCGCCAGACGTCCGATAGCTGATCACATCACCGGGCTGAAGCTCCACCGTGGTTTTCGACGACAGACGCTCTTCTTCACCGTTCTTGATTATTGCGTAGACCGAGGTACTGCCAGGCTCACCGCCGAAAAGTCCCCGTGGCCCGAACTTATCCCGATCCGCCAGCACCGTGAAAGTTGCTTCCTCAGGAAACATGTAATCACGTCTCAAGCCAAGCCCGCCTCTGAACTCGCCGGGACCCTCAGAGTTGGGCACCAGTTCGTATCGGGTGATGCGCACGGGGTAGTTCGATTCGGTTTCCTCGATTGGAGCGTTTTCGGTGTTCTGGCCATGAGTTTGGACGGCGTCGGGACCATCAGACGTTGAACGACCGCCATATCCACCTGCGATTGTTTCAAGGAAGCAGTAGTACTCGCCGGTTTCGTGATTTTCGCCGCCAAACCCGGAGTGGCACTGCATCGCTTTCGTTCCTGCGCAAATTGCGTCGGGCATGGCGGGAGCGAGCGCTTCGAATATCAGATCGTTGAGGCGAACGTGGGTCTCCCAGCCGCCAACGACCGGGGCGGGGTGGACACAGTTGGTGACGGTGCCCTCGGGGGCGTGGACGTGGACGTAACGGTAGAAGCCGTCGTTCACCGGCAGGTCCTGGTCCATTAGCGCTCTTAGTGCATATGCGCACGCCGAGAACGTTTGGGCGAACGTCGAGTTCACGGGGGCCCGACGTTGGGGATCGGACCCGGTGGTATCGAATTGCACACCGTCATCGTCGATCGTGATCTTCACTTCGAGCTTCACAACATCGTCGGTGAAGCCATCGTTATCGATGAATCCCTTTGCGGAGAAAACGCCTTTAGGAAGTTTGGCTATCTCGGCGCGGGTTCGGCGGTCGGTGTACTCGATGATCTCGTCGATATAACGATCAAATTCGTCCAGACCGTACCGGTCGATGATTTCGTTGATGCGCAAAGCACCGGTTCTGTTTGAAGCCATCTGCGCCCGAAAGTCGCCAGCGGTTTCGCGCTTAGATCTAATCTGCGCCAACACCAGTCGGAATAGATCGTCGTCTAATTCACCCTTCACCACGAGCTTAATCGGCGGAATGATGATGCCTTCTTGAAACACCTCCCGAAACGCACCCACCGAGGCAGGCGCACCGCCACCAACGTCAACATGGTGCGCAAGGCATGCCGTGTACCCGACAAGCTCATCACCGGAGTAGACCGGCCCAATTAGCGAGATGTCGTTGAGGTGAACACCGCCACCATACGGATCGTTCGACAAAATCATGTCGCCGGGTCCAAGGTTTTCAGGGCCATATCGCTGTACCGCAATCGGCACATGGCGCACGAACGATCCCAGATGCACCGGTTGAGTGAACGCCTGCGCTACCGACCGCAAATTCTTGTCGAAAAACGCACAGGAAAAATCCTGCCGTGTTTTCACGTTCGTCGAATAAGCCGACCGCCGGAGGGCGATAGCCATTTCTTCCGTCGCCTGAGTTAGGGCGTTGCGGATTACTTCGAACTTAATTGGATCGATTGCAGCCCTGGGCATGATCGGCAGATGATAGCTGGAGTAGTGGCGTATGTGTGCGGTTTAGGTTCGCAATCCCGGCTAATCGGGCACACCGCCACATCGGCCAAACTACACCGGCTTCCACACGCTCTTGCCGCCTTCAGACACTACCGTTCCTATGCTCGAACCGGTTGCCAGATGCCCCGTGAACACGATCCACCCTTGAGACGAAGCGATAGTTAACAGGCTGCGGCGAGACTGAGTCGACATCGTCGTGTTCCAATCGAACACGGGGCACCATGACTGTTCAGTTACTTGGGCAACACTGTGAAAAAGATCGCCGGTGATGACCGCTGTCTTGCCGCCAGATTCGATGAGAACGCACTGGTGACCCGGCGTGTGGCCGTTCATTGGCAACGTGGAAATTCCGGGTGCGAGTTGCTCGACTCCCCCGATTAGTTTCAACGCACCCAGCGGTTCGAGCGGCTTGACCGATTTGTCGAATGGTGGATTGTCGTTTTCTGGCTTGGAGTAGTGATCCCAATCGCGTGATGCAATCCAGTGGGTAGCGTTCGGGAACGTGAGCCTCGGGGTGTCGCCGTCGTAAGCAACGTTCCATCCAATGTGGTCGCCGTGGGTGTGCGTTGTAACAGCGATATCGATGTTTTCCGGCTGGACTCCTAGCACTGCCAGATTGTCGAGCAGCTGGCCTGATTTGCCGGTGTGTTCATGAATAACATCGCCCATACCGGCATCGACCAGAATTACCGGTCCTTCTCCATTGGTGGCTCGAATCAGGTGAGCGCGCCAATCGGGCTCCCACTTTCCGTCCTTATTCAGAGCGATAGAGCGGTACGGATCCCACTGTTCGGGAGTCACGGTGGCGAAAATAGTGCCGGGATCACGAGCCGTCGACGGCCCATCGAGAACTGCCGTTATTTCGTAATCGCCAATAGTCAGTGATGTGGTCATAGGGGTTTTAGAGTCCACGCTCTTTCTTCACCCGGCGCCACTCTTCGAACGATTCGGGCTGGGGTGGGTAGTACTTTCCGGGGGCTACGTTTTCGGCTTCGATCTTGGTCTTGATGTAGTTCTCGACCTCTTCATGCTCGGCAGCGTGTTCGAGAACCTCAGCCGCCATCCACGACGGCACAACTATTACGCCGTCATCATCGCCGACCATCACATCGCCGGGGCGAACGAGAGCGCCGCCGACGTTGATCTGAATACCTTCTTCGGCGGGAGTGGCGGTTGGGCCACCGTGCAGACTTCGTGCTGTGGCGTAGACGGTCAGGCCGTAGTCTTCGTCTCGCAGTACATCGAGATCACGGATGGCTCCGTCGATCACCACACCATCGGCGTTGTTCATCTTCAGCTGAAGCAGTTTTACGTCACCGGCCACAACGGTTTTTACATCGCCTGCGATGTCGGCTACTAACACGTCACCGGGTCCACATTTGCCCATCGCAACGTATTCAGGCGACCCTTCGCCGGGGGCGTTGTCGGCTTTCAGGTCTTCTCGATTCGGGAGGAAACGGAGGGTGCGCGCCCGTGCTGCCATCTTCTGGCCCGGTGTGAAGATCTGGATTCCTTCGCATACGCACAAATCCGACCCGAAATACTTCACGGCGTTGTAGACGGTTGCGGTCGGGAGCTTTTTGAAGCCTTCTAGCACCTCGTCTGGCACATGAACTGGCTTCATATCGAATGTTGGTTTGTCTGCCATCGTTTGGTATCTCGTTCTAGCTAGTGGTCAACTGGTGTTCAACTGGGCGAGATACTACTCTCAGAGTCGAACCTGCCGCAACACCGAAGCATCGTTGCGATTACGATTACGGGTATGCCAAACAATTTATTCATTACAGGTGAATCGGGCGTTGGTAAGTCGACAGCGGTTGCCAAGGTCGCTGAGTTTTTGGCACCTCGGGCGATCTCCGGTTTCTTGAGCCCTCGTTTGTCTGATGACAAATCTGATTCGGGATGGCGTATCGACGGGTTCAATGGGATAAGCGGTCTAGTGGTGCATGCATCGATCTCAAGTGCGCAGCGTATGGGTTCGTATGGAGTCGACATGGAGCTTTTCGAACGGTGCGTCGACGTTGAGTCTGGTGCACTTGACGGTTCGGATCTGGTGATCATCGACGAGATCGGATTGTTCGGCGATTGGTCGCAGTCGTTTCGGGAGTTCGTAACCCGTGCACTGGATGCCGAAGTGCCGGTGGTAGCAATTGTTCGAAAGAAGAGTGGGGAATTTTCTGATCGGGTCAAACTGAGAGACGATATAGCGACCTGGCTCGTCACCGAAGATCAGCATGAATCGCTGCCGGGCGACATTGCCCACTGGGTAGAAGCATTCGACGTTTGAGTAATTCCTATGGGGAAAACGCAGCGAGCTGCCCAAAGCCGTAGTAGGGTTTGCGACGATCAACGATCTCATTGCTTACGATTACTAAAAGAGGTTCCGCATGTTGCGACCGGGCATGCCGCTTTCACGATTCAAAGTTCTCGACCTGACACGGGTGCGGGCGGGGCCGACCTGCGTGCGGCAGCTTGCCGACTGGGGAGCCGACGTGATCAAGATCGAGGCTCCACCCGATGGCAAGGAAGCGCTCGGCGGGGATCGTGACAACTCCGATTTCCAGAATCTCCACCGCAACAAGCGCTCGCTGACGCTGAACTTAAAGTCATCTGTTGGGCGTGAGGTGTTTTACAAATTGGTCGAAGAGGCCGACGTGGTGGTTGAGAACTATCGACCCGACGTGAAGAATCGCCTTGGTGCCGATTACGAAACGCTTTCGAAGATCAACGAACGAATTATTCTCGTAAGCATTTCCGGGTTTGGGCAGGACGGGCCATACGGCGATCGAGCGGGATTCGACCAGATCGCTCAGGGAATGGGCGGTCTAATGTCGATCACCGGTGCGCCCGGCGAAGGGCCGATGCGAGTCGGAATACCAGTTGCCGACCTCTGTGCTGGAATGTTTGCTGCACAGGGAACGATGCTGGCTTTGTTGGAACGAGAGGTTTCTGGAAAAGGGCAGTGGGTGCGCACTTCGCTACTTGAGGCGATGGTTCAGATGCTCGATTTTCAGGCAGCAAGATATCTCAAAGAAGGCGTAGTTCCGGGTCAGGCGGGGAACGATCACCCGACGAATATTCCTACAGGTGTATTTCCGACAACCGATGGTCACATCAACATTGCTGTCGCCGGGGGCACGATGTACGAACGGTGTTGCGATGCGCTCGGGCATCCCGAGTGGGTCGACGACGAGCGGTTCGCTACTTCAGCGGGACGATCTAAGAATCGTGTCGAGATGAACGCCGTTATATCTGAGGTCACGAAAACGAACACCAGCGAGTATTGGATCGATTTGTTGAACGGCGTCGGCTGTCCGGCAGGTCCGATCAATTCGATGGACGATGTGTTCGCCGATCTTCAAGTGAAGCATTTGGAAATGGCTGTTGAGGTCGATCACCCTCGTATGGGTAAGTTCGACGTTGTGAATCAGGCGATCAAGATGAGTCGTACACCATCAGCGGTGCGAACCGCTACGCCGGATCAGGGCGAGCATACCGACGATATTTTGAGTGAGCTCGGGTACGAAGAATCGGTGATCGCAAAGATGCACGCCAATGGCGTGGTTTAGATGGGACCGATTGACCGTACAGATTACAAAGGACTAACAAGATGAGGCAGCTTCAGCTGCGGACCGAGAAAATGCTGGCGCACGTCGAGGACGGCGTTGGGTGGATTACGTTCAACCAGCCGAAGAAGCGCAACGCTGTGTCGTTGGCGATGTGGGAGGCGGTCCCAGAGATTATCGAGGATTTCATTTCGACTGGTGATGTGCGAGTCGTCGTGCTCAAGGGCGCAGGCGATAAGGCGTTCGTATCTGGCGCCGACATTTCTGAGTTCGAGGAAGTGCGGAGTACGCCTGAACAGATCGCTACGTACGAAGAGGCGACCGGGGCATCTCACCGTGCTCTGGGGTCGCTCGAAATTCCGTTAATCGCCATGATCCGTGGGTTTTGCATCGGGGGTGGAATGGCGATTGCGTTATCGGCTGATATTCGCATTACAGCTGATGACGGGCAGTTTGGCGTGCCGGCTGCGAAGCTCGGATTAGGCTACGGCTACGGTGGCATCAAAGAGTTAATGAACATCGTAGGACCGTCGTTCGCCAAGGAGATTTTCTTCACAGGCGAGCGGTTTAGTGCAGTTGATGCCGTGACGATGGGTCTGGTGAACAGGGTAGTGCCTGTAGCCGAGTTGGAGGCGAGTGTTTCGACGTTGGCACAAACGATTGCTGGCAACGCACCGATGACCGTTAAGGCCGCCAAAGCTGCGATCGACGAAGGTACGAAGAACCCCGATGATCGTGATCTGGATCGGGTAGCCGCGATGGTCGAAGCCTGCTTCAGCAGCGAAGACTACAAAGAGGGTCGCAGGGCGTTCATGGAAAAGCGAAAGCCGCAGTTTCGGGGGGTGTAATAGAGCGGTTCCCCCAGTTCTCGCAGTTCTCGCTGGGTGGTTCTAATTTCCTGAGCGTAGCGAAGCAGGGTCGAGGGATCTCGATGGAAATTAAGCTCAATCCAGTGAGCTAAATAATTACCTGTTTTTAGCACTGTCCTCTGCGAGATCCTTCCGTTCCGCTTCGCCACAGTTGTGAATTCGACTTCGCAACAAGTTGGCAGTTTCGATTATTTCGCAGCGGGCGTATCCGGAGTAAGTGGCGGCTACTCGAGTTCGGCGATCAGGGCTTCGCAGGATTCAATCGACAGCTCACAGAGCATTACAACGTTTCCTATTATTGCGAATTCATCAAATCTTAATGGTGGGCGCTTGCTGTAACCGACTGCCCCTTTTTCAACGGCGATTTCGGCGGGTTCTAAGCCCTGATCGAGTGCTGCCTGGTGCGATTCGTAAAACCTGACTTCGTAGTCTTTTTGGTTGTAAAACCCGTACCAGGCATCGTTCGCGCCGGGCAGCGTTTCCAGATCGAACTGGGTTACGTTTTTGTAGCCAACAGCTTTGAAATCATCGATCGTGTAGATCCCACCGTTGTCGACAATTACTGAGGCTGCGTCTTCATTCGATTCGGCGGAAACTGAACTAGCGATTGGATCGGAAGTTCCATCCGTGCTAGCCGCCTCCGAACCGCATGCAACCAGCAACGATATTGCAAAAATAACAACGCAAAGCGATATGTACCGTTGGTTCCGCAATTACTGGCCTTTCTCTATTTCTTTGACGTCGTTTTCAATTTCGTTAAGCGATGATGCCGCCTTCGACGGGGAGCGCTACTCCGGTGATGAATGATGCGGAATCGCTGCACAGCCAGATAACCGCTTTCGCAATGTCGTCCGACTGCCCAATCCGTCCAAGCGGGTACTGTTCGATGAGAGCGTTCAGGCGTTCATCATCGTCATCGTCGGGTAGGCCAAGCATTGGGGTTTCGGTATGCCCCGGTGACACTGCATTGACCCGAATTCCGTACTGACCGTAGCCCCTGGCTGCAGCTTTGGTCATTCCGATAACTCCCCACTTCGATACCGAGTATGCAGGGAGGTTTGGAGAACCTTTGTGGCCTGCGATCGACGTTGTGTTCACGATCGAACCACCGCCGTTGGCCTTCATGTA
>Ga0209403_10004801_pt1 | contig 14487 bp, 14 predicted proteins | sample ArcticOcean_MG_C_8_FD_187440 | JGI IMG/M metagenome (GOLD analysis project Ga0209403, IMG submission 187440) | Marine microbial communities from western Arctic Ocean - ArcticOcean_MG_CB11_86 (SPAdes) (version 2) | ecosystem: Environmental > Aquatic > Marine > Oceanic | place: Arctic Ocean... | reverse complement strand
TTTCCTCGGCCATCAAACCGGACATGCGTTCCTTCATCGCCTCGATATCATTACCCCGCCCCCGGAACAGTTCCTCCAGCGAAAGCCCGGAATCCGGAGTTTCAGGATGCAGCGGAAAGTGTGTCCAGCGCACTGTCAGTCCGTATTTCTTTTTCAATCGTTCGACACGCCCGGTGACGAGATAGCACCACGGTCAGACGAAATCGCTGAATATTTCTAGAATTTGAGTTTGTTTAGTTGACATAATTTCTATTTAGGTAGACACAATAATTAATTCTGAAAAACTACAAATAGCTGTTCCCACACTTTGTCATTCCAGACTTGATCCGGAATCCAGACAACGTTCTGTTTGCAAACTTGTTTTGCGGTAACACCCTTGGATTCCCGTTTTCACGGAAATGGCAATAAAAACGAAATCAATCATTTTCAATGAATCCACTGCCTTCGCTCAATAGTTAAACCAACCGTTGAGATCGTAAGAAATTCCGGAACTGGAAAAGCCTTCTACCGCCAGTACAAATCCGGTCAGGATGATGCCCAGCGAGGAACTGATCACGTTCTGTGTGGCTGCGTAGCCCATGACCTTGGTTGGTTTGTGGATCAACTCATGAAAATTGATCGACTCGTCCACTTGCTGTAACAAGACTTTTGCTTGGCTGATTTGTTTGAACTCCAGGGTCTTGTCTTCATTTTCCGCATCCATGAGTTCTTTTTCCAGAAAAAACAACTCCTTTTGCACTTGATCTCGCTGAATCGAACTGAGCGTCTGCAGTTTTGTCGCTTTGAAAATAGCAAAGACGCAAACGGCAGAAATGGAAAACACGATGATAATCAGCAGCCAGATGGTAGAGACGTGATGCCGCATTTGAGTCCAGGCGATCAAATTCAGAAACAGCACACAACAAATCGCGTAACTGAGCAGAATGGAGGTGTATCCTTGAATGCGCAGGTAAAAGGCTTCGCCGAAGGAACGCAGTGTTTTGCGGCAGATCATCCAGGCAAAGACATTCGCCGGTTGCTTGATGTCAATATAAACATACGGATCATTTTGTTCATCCGTACTGGAATCCTGCAGCTCGCTTTTTGTATTATCTTTGTCCTTTTCTTCTTCCTCCGGATTCGGTTTATGAAATAATAACTCACTCAAACGAATGCCTGGGTACCGGATCAACCGGCCCAGTATTTTGAGAGTTGCCTCCCGTCTGTTGAAATCATGGGCGCATATCATTCCAAAGTTCAGATTGCTAACACTTCCGATAAAAAATCCTAGCAGGCAAGAAATATAGATGAAAACTTCCAAAGTGGTATCACCAAAAGCGTTCAAACCGTAGCTTAATCGTAGCAGAAATGTGCTTAACATTATTACTAAGGCTAGTATAAGGAAGGATAAACCGTAAATCGAAGGGAATTTAAGATTGTAAACCGTACTGAGAATTTGATGCAGAATGAAACCGGCGGTGACTTCATCCTTTTCATTGCAGTCCGTTTCCCCCGTAAACAGCTCATCGGTCGGATGCTTCCGGAGCCTGGCGCTTGTTTCCTTAGCCATTTTGAAAGAGATCCCCTGCAGCGTGACATCGTTTTCATCCATGGCGCAAATTAGTTCATCTTCAATCAAGCCGGGGAAGTTTCCGGGGTTAGTCCAGCCCACTCCCACCAAGCGGCGCTGGGTTTGCCCCTCAGACCAGTTTGGAGCTGGGCGATGAAGTTGCGCATAATCTTCTGGTCGGTAGTAGCCATATTTGACAGAAACTATCAATGCACGCAATGCGAAAAAAAGATAGGCCAGTATAATCTGAAACAGATCAACATTTTGCACAAGACTTTCTGGTGCAAAAAACCTCAGCAATAAGGCAAGGGTGATTAACCAGTAAATGGGATAAAACAAGATCCACATAAAGATATGGTTCCTAGGTGAATTGTGCTTTAGCGAACACATAAACAGGCAGCGGTGGTTCATCACATGCCACGCTCTGGAAAGCGAACGCTCAACCAGCAACACCACGAGTGGGGCAATCAGCACTGGAGGGAGGTTTTCATAAAGGAGTGTGACCCAGAATTGTTTCCACGAAAATTCAATCGGAGTGTGTAAAGTGTGGTGCTGATCTTCAGGAATTTGACTCCGCAGTTTGACCGCATCAAGGCTGTTGGAAAATTGAGACAAGAGCTTCTTGTTCTCTTCCTTGGAATGGCGCCTTCTGTGGAGATTCGATTTATTTTTATGATGCTTCACTTCCGGAAACAAAGTTTTTGATTCTGCCTGATCCAAGCCTCCTCCTTTTAGTGTGTATTGCAAATTATAGATTTAAGCTGACACAATACATAATTCTGAAAAACTACAAATAGCTGTTCCCATATCAAGTCTTTCTGGACTTGACCCGGAATCCAGACAACGTTATGTTTGCAAACATGTTTTGCGGCAATACCGCTGGATTCCCGTTTTCACGGGATTGACAATTTTTGTTGTAGTTTGTCCGATTTATATTTTCAACAATAACGTTCAACTCCCACGATCTGTTCATCCGAGTAGCGGTCGCCATGCGCGAAACCAACAGGGAGGATTCGTTTAATTTCCGCTCGGTCTTCGTCGCTGAAAATAATCTCACCAGCACCTGCAAATTCTTTTAAATGCGCAGCGCTTCGTGTACCGGGAATTGGTACAAGATGCTCTCCCTGCTCGAGAACCCAGGCCAGAGCGGCTTCGGTTGTACTCCAGCCGCGGGAACGGGCGAAGTTCCGGAAACCGGAGATCAATCTGCAGTTGGCAGAAAAATTTGGTTCCATAAAACGCGGCATGTTCTTGCGGAAATCAGTTTCCGCAAAATTCTCCAGAACCGGAACAGTATCCGTTATCATACCACGCGCCAGCGGAGAAAAAGGCACAAAAGTCACTCCGAGTTCGCGACAGGTCTGAAGCATTCCCAGTTCAGGATAACGTGTCCAGAGTGAATATTCATTCTGGACCGCCGTTACTGGATGCACCGCGTGTGCTCTGCGTAGTGAAGAAGGGGCAATTTCCGAAAAACCGAAACCGCCGATTTTACCTTCGCTTTTGAATTTAGCAAGAGTTTCCGCCACGTCTTCAATCTCAATCGACCAGTCCCGGCGGTGAATGTAGTAAAGCTCTACATGTTCAACCTTGAGACGTTTCAGAGAACCTTCGAGTGCTTTGCGTAATGCCGCTTCCGAATTGTCATTTTCGCCCCGCTTTCCACCAACAACGATCCCGCCTTTTGTTGCAATACTGAAATGGTGCCCCCGGATTTGTTGGTATTCGCCGATTAACTCTTCGGACAAACCTTTGCCGTACATTTCAGCTGTATCCAGAAAAGTAATGCCCTCGTCTCGTGCGGTATCGAGACATTCAAAGCTTTCTGTTTTATTGGTCGAACCGAAAAATCCTGCAAAGCTCATACAGCCCAGTCCAATCGCTGAGACCTCAGGACCGTCGAGACCTAGTTTTCGTGTTTTCATATATTTGTTCTTATAATTTGTCGGATTAAAGCGGTTGATGATTATTTCTGAAAATTTTCTTTCCAATCTCCGTATGTCATACCATAGACAATTTCTTTGGCAGAATCAACAGTGACTTCCTCTCCACGCTCCACAGCCTCTGCAGAATACCATTTGGCCAGACAATTGCGGCAGAAACCAGAAAGATTCATCAGCTCAAGGTTCTGCACATCCTTGCGTGAATCAAGATGACTCAGCAGTTTGCGGAAAACGGCTGCTTCGATTTCGGTACGTGTCTCTGTTTTCATTTATTTCCTTTTATTTTGTAGTGAGTTTTTTATTTAGCAATTACGAAAGCTCTCAGCTCAGTCCCGCGGCCGCTTCGCCGCTTTTTTTGGACTTACATCGCAGGCTTCACTGATAGTATCCAACTGGCTGTCGTATTCAACAAGACAGAAAAGAAACACAGCACCTTTCCGCAGTCGATATTTGACAACCAGAACTTCTCGTTTCAGATTTTGATAAGGTTTCAGTCCGGGACGAGATTCGACTTCGCTCTGCTTTTCAAGAACTTTCCAACCCTGCCGCTTAAGTTCAAGCAAATTGGATGCTTCCGGAGATTTCCTGTCCTCGTTAGCATAGCTGAATTTCTGCTCAGTCCAGTTGAAGATCAACAAACAGAAGATTGCTGCTATAGAAAGCTTTTTCATATTTTCTTGGCAGGACTGGGTCCTTGCAAAAAATTAGAGATGATTTTTTCCTATGCTAATTATTAACCGCGTGTCTGTCATATCCACTTTGCAGTTCGCTACGCAGAAATTCACCGTAAACAACAGAATCAAACTGCTTTGGTCGGTCATGGGTAATACAGCAAGGCAGTGGCGACACTTTTACGTTAACATTTGGCTCGAAAAAAAAAGGGCAAGAATAACGTTCTTGCCCACTACAGTTTATCACACTATGCGGCGTAGAAATTAATAATCCGTTGCTCCAGCGATGCAGCATGTCGCCGATATTCATTACAAATGAATCCTTGATAAATGGGGTATCGATCCATTTACCCTGAGAATTTTTTACCTGCAGGCCTCCTGTTTCATCTTGAGCTAGAATCGTAATGCAGCCGAAGTCTCTGTGCGGAGCAGCACCGTAAAGATTACCCGATTCATTAGGGAGCAGTGGCGGATATCGTATTAAGCGCAGAAATGCTGTAGGCGGATTGAATTCTGCGGCAAAAGTTTTTAAGTCTGCTCCTAGAGCTAAAGCAATTGCACGGCATATTTTGTGACAGAGATGAGTGAGTACATCGAAGTAGGAAGTCAATGTTTCCTGAAAACCGACTAATCCTTCCGGCCACTGGTTTAACCCGGCTAGATAGTCTCCCGATTTTACTGCGTGATCGCTCCTATCAGCTTCTCTCATCATAATGAATGACTCGCTTTGGTTTGGTTTTGTTACCACTGCCAGTTTTGAATTCTTGTCAGTTGAAGTGTTGATAGGTATAAATCCTCTATGCAGTTCATTCAGTTCAATCTTAATTTTTTCCTCGTAAGGCAGTGAGTGGAATTCAATAGATTTTTGAAAAAGTTCTTTGATCAGCAAAGGATCCACACTGTGATTTACAATATAAGCGAATCCGGCCGTCTCGTATGCTTTTCGAATCTGCCGAACTATTGACTCGATTCCAGGCCCATCAATTTGATTGATTTCTCCTATATCGATTATCGGAATTCGGTCAAATGATCCCATACTTTAGTACTGTTCTTGATTTATGGTTTACAGCTTTTTTAATGCAATAGTACAAATTCAGTTAAGGCAACTGAAATATGTTTTCATTTCTACCATTTTTCAATTGAGGTACGCAGGTCAAGTTCAAACGTCCAAGACTGTGGTGACTGATTATGGAGAAATGCGTAGCTGTTAACAATACCTTCGATATTTATCATTCCTTCTTCTCCAAGTTTTTCGGCAAGTTCAGGCAGATGACGTTTAATCTTTTCCCCAGCTATGGCACCGTCAATTATAACATGTCCTACATGAATTCCCTTTGCCCCATATTCCTTGGCCATCGCCTGTGCAAGAGTACGCAATCCTGCCTTTGCAGAGTTGAAAGCACCGAAATTGGCTCGTCCCCGCAGAGAAGCACTTGCCCCTGTGAAGAGTAGAGTCCCCTTTCCAGACGGGACCATGCGACGTACAGTTTCCCTGCCAAACAGAAAACCTCCAAAGCAGCAGGATTCCCAGCTTTTCCTGAAATATTCTGCGTCCATATCGATGATCTGGCCTTGAAAATTGTTACCTGTATTATAGATTGCCAGGCTCAGTCCGCTGCCTGCTTTTTCAAAAAGTTTAATCACCTGCTCTTCGTTCGTCGCGTCTGCACAGACTGCAGTCGCTTTACCCCCTGCTTGTTCAATTTCAACTGTCAGAGCGTCAAGTCTGGATTGAGTTCGGCCGGCGACAAAAACATGCAGACCTTCTGAGGCAAAACGTTTAGCCAACTGAGCTCCCAGCCCCTGATCAGCCCCAACACCCATGATAATTGCTTTTTTCACCTAACCTCCTTTGATCTTTTCTGCTGTTAACTCAAAGCTATGAAAAATTTATTTATTATTATTAACCGGCCTGATCCTCAGAAATCTTCCACTGTCAGTCGAAAGATAAAGTCATCCTTTCGGGCTTTCACAGCAGTTGTTCCGCAGTGGCTCCTGAAGTCTATTTTCTTGGTACCCGTCCCAGCAGGTAAAACTCATCATTAGGCCTCATACTTGTTAAATTCGCCATCCGATTTGATAACGCAAAGAAAGCGGAAATTGCACCAGTGTCCCATATTTCGTCATCAGAAAATCCGTGCTTTCGCATTTTCTCAAAATCAACATCGTTGATTTCAGCAGAATGCAGAGTTACTTTTACGGCGAAATCAAGCATTGCTTTCTGTTTTGAGGTGATATCCGCCTTGCGGTAATTTGTTGCAAGTTGATCTGCGAGATTTGGACTCTTTTCCCGGATACGTACAATCGCACCGTGGGCTACAACACAGTAGGTACATTGGTTAAGGCTTGAAGTGGCTACCACAATCATTTCCCGCTCACCCTTTGTAAGTCCGCCTTCTTTTTCCATTAAGGCATCATGATAGGCGAAAAACGCTCTGAATTCATCCGGACGCTGAGCCAGCACGAGGAAGACGTTTGGCACAAATCCAGATTTTTCCTGAACCGCAATGATTCTTTCATGGATATCGTGGGGTAAATCTTTGAGTTCAGGAACTGGAAAACGACTGATAGGTTTTGCTGACATTAGTTTTGCTTTCGTCTGGGAGTTAGTGGAACAATGATTGCTGATCTTCGGGACCAAGTGAGCTGCTCCGGGAAATCATCTTTATCTGCCCAGCTTAAACGTAATATATTCTGCATGAAAGCTAAAAACAGCTTGTCCGATTTATACTTTGTAACGGTTGCGTAACGCGGTCTGCATTGAGAGGTAACCGGTGAGGATACCGTCTTCGTAGTTGAAAAGCGAGTCGGCGGAGAGTCTTGGGAAATCCTGGGGGTTACGGATGTCTTCCGGAGTTGCGTCTGGTATAATTTCGCGGGCGACTTTGAGAACTTTGGTCTGCTGATGCTCAACCATTTCCTCAAGCAGTTGAGTTATTGATGATTTATCATTCGGCATTTCGCTTTTAGCAGACAGCTAATCCTCCATCCCGTCTCTGGTCATCAAGCGCAGTTTGGCGCGCAGCTTGAGGATTGTTTTTGTGCGTATTTGCGACACCCGTGATTCAATAATACCCAGAATTTCGCCGATTTCCTTCAGGTTCATTTCTTCCTGAAAATACAGTGAAAGTATTAGTTGCTCACGCTCATCAAGTTCAGCCACAGCATCAGCTAGTTTGTTCTTCATCTGCTGCATTGAAAGCAGAACGAATGGATCCTTCTCTCCAGGTTTGGCGAGAATTTCCAGTAAACTTACGCTGTCTTCCTGGTTGGAATGTGCTTTAAATTCTTCTATGGAAATTAAAGGAGTTGGGCTGGCTTTGAGGATAAATTCGTGATACTCCTCCAGATTCATTTCCAGATGGTCCGCCATTTCTTGGTCACTCGGCTCACGTCCATATTCAAAGGTCTGGCTACGCCATGCTTTACCCCACTCATTGGTGGCGGAGCGCACAGACCGAGGTACCCAGTCCATGGAACGGAGTTCATCAAGTATGGCACCCTTGATGCGAAATTCAGCGTATGTTTTAAATTTAACATCCCGGGTTGGATCAAACTTGTCAACTGCATCCAGGAGTCCGATCATGCCTACTTGGTAGAGCTCGTCTTGATCCACTCCCGGAGGAAAGCGAGCGGCCATTCTGGTTACCACACGTTTTACCAAAGGTGCATTTGTAACGAGCTGGTCTTCTCTACTCTGCTGAGTTTTTTCGTTGTAGGGGTTTTTTGTGGTGGACATGGTTTCTACTCATTTCTCATGTTCCGGAAATGTTCAGCAGTAAATCAACCAAACGTTCCCTTGAGGCAACCTCAAGATCGTCAGGGACTTTCTGTCCTAACGTCAAATAGGAGAGCGGTTTTTTGAAACGAATAGCATGGTTGAAGATGGAACCGTAAGTGGCGCTTTCGTCGAGTTTTGTGAAAATAATACTGTCTATTGGCATACAGCCGAATTTCCTCGTGACTTCGTTCATGTCAACGTCTTTGCTTGTCGCGCTCAGAACGAGTGAGTTGTGGATACGGCCTCGTTCGTCAAATATTTCACGCATTTCAAACAATTGCGCGTCATTACGTTGAGAACAACCGTCGGTGTCAATGATGATTGAATCATAATCTTCATAACTGTTGATAAGACGGTTCAGCTCTGCTTTATCTTTAACAACACTAAACGGGACTTTGATCAGTTTGGCGAAAGCGCGAAGTTGTTCTGAGGCTGAACGGTGGCCCGTATCAACAGAAATCAACGCCACTTTTCGTTTGTATTTTCGCATTTGCTCAGAGGCGATCTTGACGACAGTCGTTGTTTTACCGACTCCGGTAGGTCCCAGCAGCGCTAATATTCTTTGCGGAGGTTTAAGACCCTCAAGACCTCTGGTGATTTTAATTATTTTCATCAACATACGGGCTAGGAAAATTTTCACGTAAGCAAAATTTTCAAGATCCTCTTCGGTCATGTTACGCTGTGCTTCCATAACCAGACGTCGGGCGAACTTTTCTTCCAAACCACTGAATTTCATCTGCTGATATAACAGCAGCAGATTTTCCGGAAGATCCGGATCACTCAGGTTACCCGTCCTTGAAGCTAAAATATGCAGCATATGCCGCATTTCTCCAAGCTCGTGTTTCAGATCACCGACCAGATGATTGTCAAAAGCATTTGACTGTGAGCTTAAATCTCCTAAGGTCAGTCGAATTCCCTGCAGTTCTTTTTGTATCGGCAGCATCATGTTCCGTGTTTGATCTGTAACCGAAAGCGCGGAATTTTTCTGAGGTCTCATGAATGTTTCGGCCAGCGCGTTTTCAGCAGTATCTCCAACGCCGCTGTATGCCTCAAGTGCTTTTGTGGCCGGTACTTTTGAGGCTGCGCTGTTTTTTTTCTTTTCGCCGGCTGCAGCTGTTACCTCCAACATTGTTTTGCCGAACATTCCAAAAGCTCCCTTGCCTTCTTTTACCTGACGGGTAGAAACGATCAGAGCATCTGGCCCCAGATCGCGCTTTATGAATTTCAAAGCTTCTTTGATATTATTGACGCGATAGCGCTTGAGATTCATAAAGTTGTTTTTTAACAGATTTTGGTTTTGAGTTTAGAGTTGATTTAACTACAAAGCAGAAACTCAATATTTATTAGCTTAACCGCTTAACTCTACTACGCCGAGTGCTTCGATACGTACATCCTGTGCTACCTCGTTATGAGAAAGTACAACAAGATTAGGAATGAAACGTTCCACCAGTTTTTTAACATGCGGACGAATCAACGGTGAACAAAGCAAAAGCGGCTGATAATTGTTGATCGTAAATTGCTCCATCATCCCGTCGGTCCCATTTATGATCGCCTGTGCCATGTTAGGATTCAAGCCAAGATATGCACCTTGCCCGGAATCCTGGATTGCAGTGGCAATTTGATTTTCCAAATCCTGGTTCATTGTAATCAGGGGCAGCATCCCGTCAGGTGTTTGATATTGTCTGGTTATCTGCCGCGAAAGACTCTGACGTACATGTTCTGTGAGCAAATCAGGATCTTTGGTGATTGGAGCAACATCCGCCAGTGTCTCAAGAATCGTATGCAGGTCCCGGATAGATACGAGTTCTTTAAGTAAATTCTGCAGAACTTTTTGCACAACTCCTAATGATACCAGTGATGGGATCAATTCTTCAACAACTTTTGGTTCGGACTTAGCGTGAGAGTCAATAAGTTTCTGGGTTTCCTGACGTCCTATAAATTCAAAGGCATGATTTTTAAGGACTTCTGTCAGGTGTGTGGCCAAAACAGTGGGTAGATCAACAACTGTATATCCAGCAAATTGAGCGCGTTCCTCATCTTCCTCCGCAATCCAGATTGCCGGTAGTCCAAATGCCGGCTCAACTGTGTCAACGCCCGGAATCTCTTCATCCACATCTCCAGTCTTCATGGCAAGGTGGTGACCCATCATCAATTCATTACGGGCAATCTCAATACCTTTGATGGTAATTGAATATTCACCTGGAGATAGTTCAAGGTTGTCCTTGATGTGCAGAGGCGGTACGATGTATCCGTAATCAATGGCAATTTGCCGACGGATAGCCTTGATCCGTTTCAGCAGTTCCCCATCCTGTTCTTCATCCACCAGCGGTATCATTCCGTAACCCAATTCCAGGCCAAGGATGTCAATAGTGAGCAGTGATTCAATATCTTCCGGTTCTTCACTCAATTCTTTCTGCAGACGTGACTGTTCTTCCTGGTTTTCTTCCAAGGCAATATTCACATTGGAACGTTTACTCCTTTGCGCCATCGTGAAAGTACCAAGTGCCAGCAGTAAAAACGGAACCACCGGTAGTCCCGGGATTAATGAAAAAGTAATAAGAACAGCAGAAACTACATACAATGCCTGAACATTGGTGAAAATTTGTTTTTGTAAATCAACAGAAATTTTATTTTCACCGGAAGCTTTGGTGACGGCAATACCTGCGGCGATTGAAATTATCAGTGCGGGAATTTGCGAGACGAGTCCATCACCAATGGTTAAAGTCGCGTAAGCGTTAAAAGCATCTCCGGCAGACATATCGAACTGAGTTATTCCAACCAGTAGTCCGCCTAAAATATTAATAGATGTGATAATCAAACCCGCAATTGTGTCACCTCGTACAAATTTGCTGGCACCGTCAAGTGATCCAAAATAATCTGATTCACGCTGAATGATTGAACGCCGCGAACGCGCTTCGTCTTCATCAATCAGCCCCGCGTTTAAATCAGCGTCAATCGCCATCTGTTTTCCAGGCATGGCATCCAAAGTAAAACGTGCGGCAACCTCCGCGATACGTCCTGTACCTTTGGTGATGACAACAAAATTGATGATAACCAAAATCAGGAAGATGATGATACCGACAATCTGATTTCCGCCGACTACAAATTCGCCAAAAGAATTAATAATCGAACCTGCTGCTCCAGGACCCTGATGACCTTCCAGTAAAATAAGCCTCGTGGAGGCAACATTAAGTGAAAGTCGGAAAATTGTCGCGATGAGCAGTACTGAAGGAAAAGAGGAAAACTCTAGTGAACTTTCCGAAAACAAAGCCACAAAGAGAATTAAAACTCCGACGGTGATGCTTAATGCAAGGAGTAAATCGAGAACTAACAGTGGAAGGGGCACCACCATTATCAGGAGCATTGACATCACGCCTGCGGCGAGAACAATGTCAGCTTTACTGATTATATTATTTAAAGGTATGTTTGCTGCGGCCACTGGTCATCCATTACCAAAAGGTCGTTAAAAATATCCGTGTTTCAAAAACGAAACGCACGGGTCTGCCTGTTGCAAATAATGCTCCAAAAACAAAATTTTGAAAATATTCCAGTTATCCTTGTGAGGATTAGTTTTGAAAGGGGCAGGGCTGCGAAAAATTTATCTTTTCCGGAGCCTGTAAACAAAGGCCAGTATTTCCGCAATTGTTTTGTAAAATCGTTCCGGAATGTCTTCACCGATTTCTACGTTTGCATATAAATCACGCGCCAATTCTGGACGTTCGAGGATGGGGATATTATTTTCCCTGGCAATTGTACGCATCCGCAGGGCCATATGATCCGCACCTTTTGCGGTAACTTCAGGAGCTGCCATCACATCTCGGTCATAAAGCACAGCAACGGAGAAGTGAGTCGGATTGACGATCAGGGTGTCTGCTTTCGGGACTTCCTGCATCATCCGCGCGTTTGACATTTCGCGTTGTATCTGCCGGATTCTGGCTTTCAACTGCGGGTCACCTTCAGATTGTTTTGTTTCTTCCTTGACCTCTTGTTTGGTCATCATCATTTGTTGTTCATGATGCCAGCGTTGATAAAAATAATCAAAAATTGCAATTGCCACCATCGCGAGTAAGATCTTTCCCGCAATTTCTGCAACCACGGTAAAATTGTATTTGAGAATTGCCTCCGGAGTTGAAACTGAAAGTCCGTTCAATTCTGAAATTTTTTCCATGTATGTTAAATAACCGACAAATCCTACAATAATCATTTTTGCCATACTCTTGAGAAAATCGGCCAGAGACTGTGATGAAAAAAGACGTTTGATTCCGGTTAAGGGACTTAATTTGCTGAATTTAGGAGCAATGGCTTTGAAAGTGATCTGCACACCAACCTGTAAAACAGAAGCAAAAATAGCTACAAAAATAATAACCATTAAGAATGGAGCGAACGCGGGGAGCATGGTGCTGACAATTTCTCCGGTCAAAGTATAAACACTGTTGATGGTCAACTCATCAGCAGATGCCATCTGTCGGAATATTCTTGTCATGAGTTCCCGAAATGCATCGAGGATAAGAGGACTTGTGGCCACCAGCGTGAGCACGATTCCTGCCAGCAAGGCCGCTGAAGAGAGTTCCTTGCTAAAGGCTACTTGCCCTTCTTCACGAGTCTCTCTGCGTTTTTTCTCAGTTGGAGCCTCAGTTTTTTCCTGACCTTGTTGTTCTGCCATTGATTTTCAAGAAAAAATTATTTAAGTATTGAATTTACCGCGTTATGAGGATGCGTGTTACAAATCCACCGATTGTTTCGTAGCCAGGTCATTTCAACCGGAGAGAGAAAGCTTAATGATATTAAAGTAGTATGATCTCAAAGATTTATCGCTTCGTAAGCAATAACATAGTTTTAGCGTCTTTTAAGGTCTCATCATTTTATAATTTGTTGCCTTTATCCAGCTAACAGTCTAAGCACATCAAATAATTGTGTGTCAAGCATCTCAAACATCTTGTGCACTGCTTGTCCATAAAAGGGCATGCCGAAAAGCAGAAACAAAAATCCGAGTAATAGGGTCAGTGGGAAACCAACCACAAAAACCTGAATTTGAGGAACTGAGCGTGCCAGTAGTCCGACAATAGCGTTAGCTAGAAAAAGAGCTACAATCAACGGTGCGCCGATTTGTAAGCCAATGAAAAAAATACTTGCGGAAAGTTCCGTCAGTTTATCAACCAAAGGCTGGCTAATTCTAGCGCCGCCAGGAGGAAGAATGGAGTAGCTTTTGACAAGAGCCTGAATCACAATCAGGTGACCGTCCATGGCTAAAAAAATGAGTGTCGCGGTCGTGCTTTCGAATCTTCCCACCGTGGAAACCTGCTGCTGTGATTGCGGATCAAAGACGTTGGCCATACCGAGTCCCATTTGAAAGCCGATGACTGTGCCTGCGAATTCGACTGCCGAAAATAAAAAACGGCCGATCATACCAAGTACCAAGCCAATCAGTAGTTCACTCGCGATTAGCACAAGATAATGGTCAGGACGATCCGGAAAAACTTGTATCGAAGGAATGAAAGGGTAGAGAATCAGTGCCAGCATCAGACTCAACACAATCTTTACTTGAGGCGGCGAAACCGAACTGCCGAAAATAGGCGCGGTAGAGATTATTCCGCTGACACGAACCAGTACCAGAATAAATGCCAATAATTGGCCGGCGTCATAATTCAGCAGATTGGCCATATTGCTCCGGAATTAAAAACTGTAAATTCAGGCACTGTTTATCGTAACTGATTTTAATCAACACACTTAATACAACTGGAGTCGGTATCCGTGAGTGCCTCTAAGATGTTAGCTTGAGGCTGCATCTACTCTAATGCATGGTTACGGAGTGAAGCTAAATAATTATTCGTCACTTAAAACTTGACTGGTGTAGTCTGCACGTGAAAAAGCATTTTGCGCGAGCCGGCTGCGTTCTTCAGTTGACTGGCAATTAATGCACATACGTGTCAAAGGTACTGCCAGCAGTCGTTTTTTTGAAATGTCTTCACCGCACTCTTCGCAGTAACCGAAGTCATCAGACTCCATGCGTTGAAGAGCATTTTCAATTCCTTTTAGTCTGGCTTGCTCCCGATCCTGAAGTAAAAGTTCTAATTCCCGTTCCTGTTCTTCTACAGAAGAATCAATGGCGTCGCCGATATCACTGTGTGTTTTGTTTTGTTTGCCTGTCTTTTCCCGGATGTCCGCGAGAAGTGCCGCCTTTTCTTCCAATAAGAGGCGTTTTATTTCTTCCATGATTACTTGTCTTTCTTATATTTTATGTTTTTTGTCCGCTAACTTTTTTATTAGCATAGACAAATTTAAGCAAATTCCAACTGCAAAATCAAATCCAATTACATCTTTTTTTAAGATATATAGCAAAAGATTTTTTTGCAGAAAGCAAAACTGGCCAAAATAGATTTTAGTTTTTCAGTGAATGAGGTTGATTCAGGGTAGATTTCCTCAAGTAGAAACAAAATTGTTGAGTAATTTTCAGAGGTGAATTCAAAGTAAGATGTCTAAAAATTTTAGCTGCGAAAATCGAAAAAGGCAGCATTTAGGTCATCGATTCTTTCAACCGCTTTC
>Ga0209403_10004800_pt1 | contig 14487 bp, 10 predicted proteins | sample ArcticOcean_MG_C_8_FD_187440 | JGI IMG/M metagenome (GOLD analysis project Ga0209403, IMG submission 187440) | Marine microbial communities from western Arctic Ocean - ArcticOcean_MG_CB11_86 (SPAdes) (version 2) | ecosystem: Environmental > Aquatic > Marine > Oceanic | place: Arctic Ocean... | reverse complement strand
CTTCTACTGCTTCGGCTTCTACTGCTTCGGCTTCTACTGCTTCGGCTTCTACTGCTTCGGCTTCTACTGCTTCGGCTTCTACTGCTTCGGCTTCTACTGGTTCAGCTTCTACTGGTTCAGCTTCTACTGGGTCAGCTTCTACTGGTTCTGCTTCTACTGGTTCTCCTTCTACTGGTTCGGCTTCTGGAATAGTGGGTGAAATAATTCCAGCACTATAGACTATATCCCCAGAATCTTCATCGAATAATATCATTGCATCCTCATCAAAAAAGAATTCTCGATCATCATCAGCAAAAGAACCTACTACTTCACCTGTATTAATATCAAAAAGAAGCCTAGCCTCTGGATCAAAATACAATACCGGTTCTGGAACAAGTTCTTCTTCATCTTCACCTAATCTTTGAAGTGTCGAAGTAATCAAAAATATCGAAGGAATAAGCATACCTACAATGAAAATTATGAAACCTAGGCCAATACTCCAGGTCGTTTTTTGACTTATTACATCAATTTGAGGGTCATTAGTAAAATGAACATCACAATTATCAACACCTGCTATAAACATATCATCATCATAAATACACGATTTATTAGTCCCCATATGATCTTCATGTACTGCATCTGGAATCGCCATTACTGAATAACTAGCCAAAAATAGAAGAAAAATAACAATGGCAATATATGAACCAAAAGTAACCGCTGAAAATTCAGCTTTACTTATATTTGGTATTAAATCATAATCACGAACAAATATTAAAATGGATGATAAAAAAGCTATAAAGGAAATTGCATAAACAATAAGACTCATATTATAGAAAACAATGCCTCTTTGTTCATAACCACTATCTGAATAAGAGATAAGAGTATCTTCACGATTACCAGTTTTATCAAATCCATCATATTGACTATTTTCTACTTCATCTAAATAAAAATTATAATCTGAATTCTTAACCAATCCATCAATAATCTCATCGGATGCTGTGTAGGTATATGTTTCATAAGCAATAAACCAAGAACCTCCAATAATTAGAACAATAACTGATACTAAGACGGGAATTATCGAAACACCTTGAGACAGCTGCTTGTCAGTTATCATATTTTTGTTTAGATTGTCCGTTATTTAATATTTTACAATTTGAATTAGGTAATGCTTAAAGTATTATATTATCTATAATCCATTAATAAATATCAAAAAATAGGCTTACAATTGTCAAAAAAACGTCCTAAACTTATTAATACCTTGAACTTTCTTTAGAGATTAGATGGGTGCAAGAACAAAACTATTATTTCTCTTGGTTGCGTCATTTTTAGGAATCGTTTTTGCACTCATTCCGGCAACTGAAGCTGAAATCCAAATTAGTCAAATTGAACATCTCAATACACAAACAGATAATTCATTAAATATAACTATTACCAATAATCTTGATGAAGAAATACCTTATAGTTTAATAATAAATATATTCAGTGAAGATCTCCAAGAAAATATAAATATAGAATCATCCAATTTAATATTTACAATAAGTCCCTTAGAAACACACTATACTAATTTTCCATTTACCATACAACTATCTGGAAATTACATTTTTAACTTAACGCTCTTATCTAACAATGATGATATCATAACTAAAACATACCTTGAACAAGATTATTTATTCTACGATTCTTTTCAAACTAATTTAGAAGAAACTATTGTTGACTACTATTTAGATGATGAGCATAATGCCAACTGGATTTATAATTCTGAAAATCAAAATATTGAACTAATAAACCTAGACAATGAATATGAAACTGGAATCATAATAGGCCCATATAATACAAATGGAAATGAAAATAATAAACTAACTATTCAACATGAATTTATCATAACTTTAGATGCAAACTATAGCATTAGTTATACTACAGATTTCAATCATAGCCAACTTTACAGTACAATATGGAATGAATTATACACTATAAATGAAAATAGTAATGAATATATTGAGATAGAAATAGAAGCGGGGGAAAATGTATATATTTGTTTTTCAGCCACAGACCTCGATGCTGATTCTGAAGATTTTTGGAATATTAAAAATATAGATTATCAATACGTGCCAATAAAACACGATCTTGAAACCGACATACCTGAACATTACTTCTTTACCTTGGATCAGACTCCTGAAGTAAGTCTAAATTTAGTGAATAGCGGTTTATTCGACCAACAGCTTGGAAATATAACCATAAGTGTAGACTTATTTAGCTCTGACGAGAAAATTGGAACATATTTTCGAACCCCAAATATAGAATCTGGAGAATCTCAAAATATTAACTTTATATTTACTGAAATGTTTTCACCAGGTAATTACTATTGTAATATAAAAATTATTTTGATTAACGAAAATATATACTATGAAGAGTACAATACATTCCTATCTATTTCAATGTATAATCTAGATATTGTAAATCCTATAAGCTCTAATTCCGAAAAGATGAATATATTGATACAAACTAATGATATCGAAGTATTTCAACTAGATGAGAATTATCAGATAAAGCCGCTAATAGGTAATTATTTTTTAATAGAAACTTCAGATGAAACTAATACAATCTATTGGGACCAAACGGTGCGAATCATTTCAATAATTGATATGGATGAAGAAAAATTCACCCTAAATCTAGAAGGTTATGACGAAAACATAGATACTCTCGTTTGGCCATCAATCAGTTTTGATAGCAAGAAATTATATTACGCAAAAATCACAATCAATAATGAAGGTTTTTATACCGAAAATTATGAAATAAACTATGCTTATTCTTCCATATTTATAGAATCAATAAGCGGACCTGAACATGTTACAATTAATGCAGGAGAAAGTTTAACAGTGGATGTTGAAATTATGCCACTGCAGAAAATACCACTACTAGGTGGAAATCCATTAATTATCGAAATCTCAAATAATGGAGTGGAAAAAACAGAAGGATACATACTAAGCTATACTGAAACCCAAATTAACATAGTTAGTCAAGAATGTAACCGACATTCCATATTAACTGGACAAAGTATTGCATGTACAACGGTTATTTCGAATACAGGCTATGCTAGTAACAGCCTTGAAATAGATATAGGAATCAAAACTGAGACTGACTTTGAAGAAATTATAGATCATAACACTATCGAAGAACTTGGTAACAAAGAATCATGGAGCATTAAAACTACATACAAACCAAATAAAGCTGGAACTTTCAAACTATTCATAAGTATAGAAAATGACGATAAATATATCACATATAGAGAAATGAATGAAAATATTAATGTAATTGAAACAGTTCAAGAAACAGAGGAAGTAGTGCGTACAATCAATATCCCTAATTTAAGTCTAAGGAATATGTTCGTTGCACTATCTATTGCCAGTATAGGATTCCAATTCCAACGTTCAGAGAATATGAAATACTTAACATTTAAATTTTTCATTCCTTTGTATTCAAGGCTTCAAAAAGACACATTAGCAGATGATCCTACTAGGCAAAATCTTCTCCGAATAATATATGCCGAACCTGGTGCTAATTTCACTCAATTAAAAGAAAAGTTAGGGCTACATAATGGTACATTGGCACATCACCTACACATCTTAGAAAATCATAAAACAATTACTTCCCATACCAGCGGAAGACAACGGTTATTTTTCCCATTTGGTAGTGAAAGTCGAATTAATATTAGTAATTCCTTAATTACAAATGTAACGCAAAAGAAAATCATAAGCATTGTCAAAGATAATCCTGGAATAACACAATCAATGATTTCGCAACAACTAAAAGTAAGTCGCCAAAAGGTAAACTACCATGTTAATTCATTAGTTTCTAATTCAATTATAAAAATTGAAAAGCAGGGACGTATCACTAGATTATATCCCATGCATTTCACTTAGTTGGCGAGCCAGGAGGGATTCGAACCCCCGATCGATCGGTTAAGAGCCGATCGCTTTACCTAGCTAAGCTACTGGCCCGCATTAAGCGCTAGAAAAAAGAGATTAAAAGAGTATACCTGAAAATTATTAAATAAACATATCTCCAAGAATAAATATCAAGAATATAATAGTACCTACTGCACTTTTCCAATCTATATTTGTAAACCATTCCTGTGAAGGAGTTTTATTATCTGATGAATATAAATTAGGTGAAGTACGGCCCTCCTTAGGGACCACATCACTGTTTACAGTAACCTTAGATTGACCCCATTTACTTGGGTCACCCCAAGACTTACTAACCTCTGTAGAACGAATTTGATTTATCCCTATATTTGAACCTTCCATATCTATCTCTCGAATCCTTCTTTTTGAAAATTCAAGACCCCCTATAGCTAGCATTATTGAGAAAATTAATAAAATTACACCACCTAAGTCATCACTATAAATCATACTGAAAACAGCTGCACCATTCCATGCCGCATGAATTAATACTGCCAAAAAATAATATTTGATCACTACACTAAAAGGCTGACCTTCTACCAAATATTTCGAAATTCCATGACCTGTAAAAGAAGTGGCTACTAAATGCAAAAGTATTGAAGATATCGTTCTCAATATTACTACTGCTAAAATACCAAGGTATCCTGCAGTTACAGCTTCTTCAGATAACCCATAAAGAACATTCTCTGTAGCTCCAAATCCTAACCCGCAAGCTCCACCATAAACTATACCATCTTCAACTTCATCAATATTACTACGAACTACAGTATTTCGAAACATGACTATTGGTTTAACAAATTCTTCAACTATTGGGGCGATGACTACTACTGATAAAATAAGTAATATATCTTCAGAAACAGGACCGCTCTCAGTTAAGAAAATTAATAATAAGGAAATACCTAAACCATTGAATAATATTGCTAGAAAAACACCAGATATAGCACCCCATGCAAAAGCTAACTTTAGAGCATCCCAAGGCTCCTTATCCGTCTTCTCAGCATTTCTAATTGATCTGAGATAATAATAAGCTGGAACAAAAGATAAAATAGCTGCAAATATAAATCCAGCTACGCCACCCATAGCAATGAAACCAAGAACTAGAATAACTACAAAAATCCACTGTTTTCGACTTAATTCCATATTTTAGTTACTTAGATGGTTACTCTATATAAGTTACTTCAAAATATTTTGTGATATCCTAAGACAAATGAATACGGTCAAGATGAGAATATAAAATGCCTCTTCTCATCATTTTATTTATTTGTAAACTAGGATTTGTAATTCCCTTTTCTTTAGCTATTTCCTTTAACTTTTCAGGATCAACACCGCTACCTGAATCTAATAAACGTACTAGATCAAGTAGTTTGAACTTAGCAGTATCTTGAATAGTCATTACATCATCATCATCTGAAGAATCATCTTTCTTTTTAGTAATGCTAACCTTCTTAGATATAAATGACTTCTTCTTAGGCTTAACGGGTTTCTTAACTTTGACTTTCCTAGGAACTTTATCTCTGAGCGGGGCCAAATCATCTAACTCTTCTTCGGCCTGTGCCCTTTCGTCCTTATATTCTTCTAAATATTCATCAATAAGATCGTGAAGCAATTCTGCAGTAGTAATGCCTTCTATTTTGGCTCTAGAACCGAAAAAAGACCACTGGTCCCGAAACTCGGGAGGAATGCTCATTCTGAAATTTAATTTTTTCGGAGGCACACGATACCAGAAGGTCTTTCATTTAATAATTTACCCTAGCATTTTCAGATACTCATTTTCCAAGGTTTCAACTATCTTTGACCATGCAAAATTCTTAGAAAAATCTCTCCCAAATGTCCCCATTTCTAGAGATAATCGCTCATCGCTCATAATTGTAAATATTGAATTTGAAAGTGATTCGGAATCATTGTATTCAACTAATAATCCATTTTTCCCCTCGGCCATTGCCTCAGGAATTCCACCAACTCTTGTAGCCACTACGGGAGTACCTGCTGCCGCAGCCTCGAGAAGAACTATTCCAAATGCTTCATATTCAGAAGGTAGCACTAAAACTTCAGCTGCAGACAAAGCAGAACGGTAAATCTCATCATCAACATGGCCCAATCGATACATCCTAATATTTTTTGAGTCTGCTAATTTATCTAAACTTTTACCAAGCCCCATATCAGCACCCATAATTACTAAGTCAAATTCACGAGACTCTCCAATAGACATTGCTTCAATTAAATTAGTTAGGCCTTTATTCGTAGCTAATCGTCCTGCAAAAATGACAAATTTCTCTGAAATTTGAGGATATTTATCTCTGAATACCTTCTTCGTCGGTAATTCTTTCCAATCATCCCAATGTATTCCATTGTATATTATTTTAATATTATCATCTTTGAGGCCAATCTCTTTGATTAATACTTCTTTTTCATGATTGCTAACACATGTGATTAAATCTGCAGCCTCCATTGTTGATTTACCAATTTTAGAATCATAAAAATCCCGTAGAGTGCGTCTCTTAGAACCACCCCACATAGACCATGAAGGATGGAAATGAGGAGTTATCACCCAAGGTGTTGATTGTAATTTTTCTCTAATCCAACCAGCATGGTTCTGAAAATACCCATAAGAATGCGTATGAATTATATCTGCTTTTTTAGAAAGAAATGATTTTATCATTCCTGGAGCCAATACATAGTGAGCTTCCCCCGAAATTGTGAAGGCCCTATGCCTCGAAACTGGGACTCCCGATACTTCTGAGGGCATATCCTTTTTTACAAAAGGAGTTTCAGTGTAAAGATCAGTGGTTATTACTTCTACATTATGGCCCTTCCCTGACAGTCCTTCTGAATAAGCTTTAACCACAGTTTCAGCACCACCAGGAGCTGGAGGATACCTAACACAACCCTGAAGGATATTCATTGGATTCCCATACAAGGCGCCTTTTAAGCCCCCGACCTTACCCCTTTATTGTCTGAAACACGAGACATTAGCCGCCCTCTATCGAGCCATCTCGAAGAACTAAGAATACATCTCATACAACCTTTCATGTCTTCTATATTCCTTATTCTTTTACTATTGCCATTTTCAAAGTCAATAGTAGATAATTTACTAAATATAGGCAACATAGAAATAACTAACCTAACGGCATATAGCCCTACCGAATTTCTTAGACTTAAACTGTACCTGAGTCTTATTGGTAGTCTCTTAATTTCATATCCATTATGGGTAAGAGGAATTTACAACTTCTCGAGTCCTGCATTGACGATTAAGGAAAAAAGAGGATTCCAAATCTGCTTTTCTATTGGATTTATTCTTTTTATTCTTGGCTCAATTCTAGGTCTGTATTATCTTGCACCAATTATCTTTGAAGTATTACTTATGAACGATAATGTGACTATTGCAAAATTATCCATTTATGAAACAATAAAGTTACTTATCTCAATCTCTTTATTCTCAGGTATTCTACTCAGTTTACCATTGTTAACTCTATTTTTAACCGAATATAGTAACAGTAAGACACAACTTCGGAAATATTTATATATACTAATAATAGCAATTATTATTCTAGGAACACCAGAGCCATCTATGATTATTAATTTAATATTTTTAATCTTGTTTTCGCTTATAATCGAAATAACCTTGGTATTTGGAGGTAAAAATGAAGATTAAAGAATATCAGAAATATTTGCTTTATTCTGTTATTTCATTAACTGCTTTAATTCGTATCTACCACAATTATAATTGGAGAATTTGGGGGAGTGATTCAGGTGAATATCTGTATCTTACTAGATACTTGATAGAAGATGGAAATATGCTAAATGACAATTATATTGGTTGGGGAAGAGCATATCCTGATTTTCAAGGAATGCAACTTCTTACTGGATCTTTATCACTACTAACGACTATCGAATATCATTATATTCTAATGTGGTTTATTCCTTTTATCTCAACTCTTGCTATTCCAATGTTATTTATTATTGGAAAGAAAGTTGTAGGATTTGTACCTGCTTTGTTTGGTGCTGCATTCTATGGAGTTACTTTTGGAGTTGTATATGCAAATTCACACCCTATGCCCGGTGGATTAGCTGAAACACTAGGTCTTGTATTCCTTTATTCATGGATCAAATGTTTAGAATCTGAAAAGATTTACGAACTTAACATATCTAAAATATTTGATTATCCCTGGAGTGGTATAATGAAAATATCATTCTTGAGTCTGTTAATAACTCATCATTTTACCTTATTGTTAATGTGTATTGCAATTGTAGGAATAATCTGTGTTGAAATAGCTGCAGGTAACAAAAGAATAATTAAACAGAGTATTATTGGACTCGCAATAATCTCTCTTGTGACTTCTGCATATTGGTTACTTTATGCAGATTCATTCAGCAATATGCTAGAGCAAAGTGCATTCAGCTTTCTACCTGATAATCTCTCGGTTAGATTTGTTATGACTATTTTACCAATTATTGGATTGGCAATCCTTTGGCTATCTCGAAATTATTTGAGATTACCACTATTTTCAGAAAATATAAATCACAAGACTCTCACAACAAGAATGTTGGTTGCTTTCTCAGTCTCTTTTGTTGTAATTCTTCTTACACTTTGGAAAGGTGTCCCTGGTACACAAATACCTGTTGGAATGGAAGCTGTGCCATATCTGATGGTTAATTTAGCTTGGATTTCTATGGCTGCTTCACCCAGTTTTGTTATCTCAAAAAAATATGGATGGATAATCTGGGGCTGGCTACTGCCAATTCTATCTCTAGCTACTATTGGCGCTATCACTGGATCTCATCTTTTGATTGCATATCGCCACGCACCATATATTCTAGCGCCAGTGGCATTAATAGCTGGAATTGGTTTTCAATATTTCATTGAGGGATTTGAACATACCAAAAGAACCTCAATAGCGGTTGGTTTTTCATTTTTATTCTTAGGTTGTGCTATAGGTACCTATCCTCCACCTTCTGTAATGGGGGGCTTTCAGGAAGGTACTAGTCAAAATGAATTTGATGCCATATTATGGCTCAGTTTTGTAGAAGAAGACAGCCTAGTAGTTAGTGATCACCGTTTGAGCAGCTTAACATTCGGATTAACCAAAACAAATGCTAGCTGGGAAAATGGTGCTGAAATAATAACTGGAGACACTGAAGAAGCTATTATGGCTGGTAAATTCCTATCTACACCCCAAGCTGGGGTAAAATCCGTTACTTACATAGTTCTATCTGAGGAAATGCAAAAAGGTGTTGCACTTTTACAATGGGATCCAGCTGAAGAACTAACTGGTGAGGCAAAAACTAAATTTACCGACAATAATAAATTCCCAATTTGGTTTGATAACGGCGATACTTCTATAATGAGAATGAACTCTTACTAATTATGAATCCTGAAGAAGCTAAAATAGAGGCTAAGAAAATCTCAGAATGGATTATTGATATACGTAGAGAATTACACAAACATCCTGAACTTATGTATGAAGAAGTTAAAACTAGTGCATTAATACGAAGAGAACTTGATGAATTGGGAATTGCATATCTATCTCCAATTGCTAAGACTGGTGTTTTAGCATCTATAGGTAACGGAAAAGGACCTTGTGTTGCTCTAAGAGCTGATATGGATGCATTACCAATACATGAAGAAACTGACGTCCCCTTCAGAAGTGAAATTGATGGAAAAATGCATGCTTGTGGACATGATTGCCATACTGCAATGTTGTTGGGAGCTGCAAAAATTCTGAAAGGTAAAGAATCTGAAATTAATGGAACTATAAAATTGTTCTTCCAACCTGCAGAAGAAGGAGGTGCTGGTGGTAAACTAATGAGGGATGAAGGTGCTTTAGAAAATCCAAAAGTTGAGCGAATATTTGGATTACATGTATGGCCTCAAATGCCTACAGGTCAAATTGGATCTAAGGAAGGTACTTTCTTGGCTGCAACTACCTTTTTAGATTTAACCATAAAGGGAGTAGGAGGGCATGCCGCAGTACCTCATTTGACAAGAGACCCCATACTAACTTCAGCACAAATTATCACAAATCTTCAATCAATTATATCTCGAGAACTTGACCCCTTAGATTCAGGAGTTGTGAGTATAAGTGCAATACATGGAGGTCAGGCAGCAAATGTTATTCCTTCAGAAGTAAAAATACTAGGAACCTTAAGATCACTAACAATGGATGGGCTAAAAAGTTTGCAAAGAAGAGTAAAAGAAATAGCTGAAAAGATTGCTGAAGCTCATGAATGTGAAGCAATTGTCGAATATCCTGGTAATGATTATCCACCTACTGTCAACGATGGTGAAATGTGGGATTTTGCAAAGAAAGTGGGAAGTGATATGTTAGGTGAAGAGAATGTAAGTGACCTTGATGCCGTAATGGGTGGAGAAGATTTTGCATATTATACTGAAAAAGTGAAGGGATGCTTCGTTGTTTTAGGAATGCAAAATGAAAAGATTGATGCAGTTTACAGCGTACATCATCCTATGTTTAAAGCAGATGAAGATGCACTACACATTGGTACTGCATTACACACTGCTTTTGCATTGAAAAGTTTAGAAGAACTCACAAATTAAAAAAGATTATTCAACAGTAAAGGAGTAGAAATTTCGACACCCTTAATGATCATATCGAATAGTTCTTCAGAAAATGGTCTTCTCTATCATCTTTCTTCATGCCAGCAGTTTCATCCATGAATTTATTTCTTTCATCTCGTGTTTTAAAAACCCAAATACAAACCGTATCACTTGAATGATAAATTGCTTTTAATTCATCATCGATTTTGCATATTTCTTTTGGAATATCGGTCTTAATGCAAATCATTTTTTGAACCTATTCAACCGTAACGGATTTAGCTAAATTACGTGGTTTATCTATCTCAGTACCAAGCTCATGAGCAATATAATAAGACAATAATTGCATAAAGACGGCAACTGGAAAAGGAGATAATACCGGATCTATCTCTGGCAATTCAAAACAAAAATCTGAAACTTTCTTAGCTAATTCATCTCCTTTTTGAGAAATCGTAATCACAGGTGCCTTACGTGCTGACATTTCCTCAATATTAGATATTAACTTAGAATAGGTATGATCTTGAATTGCTATAGCCACTACTGGCGTATCTTCACTCAGTAAAGCTAATGGGCCATGTTTGAGCTCACCTGCAGGATAACCTTCTGCATGAATATATGATATCTCTTTAAGTTTTAATGCACCTTCTAAAGCTAAAGGATAGTTGATATTACGGCCTACAAAAAATACAGATTTAGAATTTACAAACTGAGCTGCTAAAGCTTTTATTGACTCTGAATTATTCAATACTTGAGTTAATTTACTTGGAAGTTTCCTAATTTCTGATTCCCACATCTTCAATTGTGGATAATCTATTGAACCGGAAGTAAATCCTAAATGTATTCCAAGTGCATACAATGCTTGCATTTGCGTCAAAAAAGTTTTCGTAGCTGCGACACCAATCTCTTGACCGGATTTAGTAATAATCACACCATCCACTTCTCTAGTTATCCTACTACCTGGAACATTACAAATTGCAATTGTATGGCAACCTTGTTGCCTTGCTACTCGAGCTGCTGCCAATGTATCTGCTGTCTCTCCACTTTGACTAATTAATACTACTAATGGCCTTGAAGATAATAGCCCACCAACTCCCTGAACTGGAGCTGCATATCTAAACTCAGAAGAGTAACTAACTGAAACTGGTATTGCCGTTAATTGCTCGATAACATATTTACCAACCAATCCTGCATGAAATGAGGTTCCGCAGGCCACTACTGAAATACTACCAATTTTCCAATTAAGATTTAATTTTTCAAGAGGTGAATCTATCAATAATTCTGTTAAAGAGTCCTGTAAAGCCTTTGGTTGTTCAAAAATTTCTTTCAACATAAAATGTTCAAAACCACCCTTTTCAGATACTTCTGTATATTTTTCTACTTTTTCTATCTCATAGTCTACTTTATTCAGATTATCATCAAAAACTTCAACTGATTTTGAAGTCAATCTTATAATTTGATTATCCAAAGGATATATTATTTGTTGAGTGTACTTTAAAATTGCATAAATATCACTAGCCAAATAATTTTCCGAATTTCCTATACCTATAACTAATGGTGTTTCATTTCGAACGGCTACTATCTCATCGGGATGATCTTCATGGATAACTGCTATTGTGAAAATACCTTGAATATCATCTAAAGATTTGTTAAGAGCCTCAACTAAATTTCCTGAATAATATTTAGTTATTAATATAGGTAGAACTTCTGAATCTGAATTACTCTTAAATTTATATCCTTCAGACTCTAAATTTTCTTTAATATCTAAATAATTATCAATAGTTCCATTATGAACTACTGCAATTGTGTTCTCTGAGTTGGAATGGGGATGGGCATTTACCTCAGAAGGTGCTCCGTGAGTAGCCCAACGAGTGTGTGCTATAGCTAATGTAGAATCTGATTTGGGCAATATAGATTCCATATTGGCAATAGGTCCCTCTTTTTTACAAATAACTAATTTTTCTTCCCTAGTCGCTATACCTGATGAATCATATCCTCTATATTCTAATTTTTTCAAGCATTCTAAAACAATCGGTTGAGCCTGCTTATTGCCAGTATAACCTACAATTCCACACATCAGATACTATCTCCTTGAAAGTCGGCATTATATAATTCTCCCTCACCAATTGTAGCCTCATTCAATAAAATTGATCCACCCTCAAGAACAGCTCTACTACCTATTCTACAACCGTCTCCAATCATGGCTCCCCTATTACTAATGGAAAACTCTTGACCAAGATACCTAATATTACGATTATTAGGAATGGCTATACAATGTGAACCTAAAATATTATCCTCACCAATTACACTTCCTTTTAGACTGCAAAAACTATTTATTTCACAATTTTGCATTATAATGCTATCTACAATCTCACTAAAGGCTCCAATTGTAGTATTATCGCCAATTGATACTGAAGGACCTATTACTGAATTAGGACCAATATCACAACTTTTCCCAATTGATAAGGGACCTTGTAAATAACTACCTGATCTAATTATTGTACCTTTCCCAATTGAAACATCACCACGAATAGAAACATTTTTTTCTATTTTTCCACTTTTATATAGTAAATTGTCTCTTAAAGCCATACTATTTCCTGATATTAAGTCCCAAGGATAAACAATATTATGCCAATAATCTGCTTTAACAACTTCAAAAGGATACTCTGAACCCAAAGACTGTAGAGCTTCACCTAGATGTGCTCCAGATAATTCTATCAGTTTTAGTGCTAATAATTTATTAATTTTCATAATTCCTGTGAAATGTATACGGCCGTAGGCATCCGGATTATCGAAAGTAATCTTTGCCTTTCCCCCAACAAGCTCGATTTCACCCCACTTTGACCAACGCTTAGCCTGACCTGATAAAAGAGCATTCAGTTTGATTTTTCTTAAACTCTTAAACGCGTTAGAAGACACCAAATTATCACCTGGAACTAGAATAAACTCATCTATTATGCCGTCCATTCCTATCTTTAGAGCATCGATCGTTCCTGTACTTTTATCCTGGAAAAAATAATTTATTTTACAATTAAATGATGAACCATCTCCAAAATATGACATAACACTATTCTTTCCATAGCCTACAACCATATTAATCTCGCTAATTCCCGAATCAATTATCCCTCTTACTAAATAATCTAAAATAGGCTTATTTCCAAGATTGAGCATCCCTTTAGGTCGATTACTTGTCCAACCTGATAGACGGGCGCCTTCACCTGCGGTCAGAATGATTGCCTGCACATCTTATCTTTAGACATAGGTGTTTATGATACTTATGATTTCAACAAAAACATATTTTAGCAAGGCTTTTACCATTGATGAGTTATGATTGGGACGCTATCATTATAGGTGGTGGGCCTGCAGGAAGTACTGTAGCAAGATATGCAGCCAAAGCCGGTGCTAAAGTTTTAGTCATAGACAGAAGAGAAGTGATAGGAACACCATTACAATGCGGTGAACTCGTCCCCACAAATAAAGAACTGAAACAACTTTGTCCAAATGTTCCAGATATCGATGATTTATTTCAAACCCCTGATGAAGCCATTTCAAGATTTACTAATACAATGGGAATAGTAAGCCCATCTGGTAACAGATTAGAATACCCTTTTGAAGGTCAGATTCTAAACAGACCTATACATGATCAAACATTAGTTAATCTAGCAAAGAGAGAAGGTGCTGAATACTTGACTAAATCAAGAGTAAACGATGTAGTTGATAACGAAGTTATACTAAAAAACGGAGAGAGTATCTCTTCAAAAATAATTGTAGGATGTGGGGGTCCTCATGACATACTTAGAAAGAAATACTGGGATGAATCTTCCTTGAATATAGCTGTCAATTTTGTTCTAATAGATGGTGATTTTGAAGATCGTGTTGATCTATTTTTCGGTTCTGTAGCTCCAGGTGGATATGCATGGATGATTCCCAAAAAAGGTGGAGCTAACATTGGAATTGGGATACAAACTAAATTCTCAAAAGATAAAAGTTTAAACCAAA
>Ga0209403_10004798_pt1 | contig 14490 bp, 11 predicted proteins | sample ArcticOcean_MG_C_8_FD_187440 | JGI IMG/M metagenome (GOLD analysis project Ga0209403, IMG submission 187440) | Marine microbial communities from western Arctic Ocean - ArcticOcean_MG_CB11_86 (SPAdes) (version 2) | ecosystem: Environmental > Aquatic > Marine > Oceanic | place: Arctic Ocean... | reverse complement strand
TTTGTGATTCAAATGTGCCATTGTCATTGAAATCTCTTCGGCTTCGCTTGAGTGATCCATGAATGTCAATGGAAGGTTTCTAATCGTAAACGGTATAAGCTCATGGAAACGCCCTTCCAGAACGAGACCCGGCAGGACAAGGGCATGAACATGCGGATGGAAGTTGAACAGGCTGCCGCGTATTCTGCGTAACATCAGTGATTCAGAAAATATCCGGTTCCGGAGTTTCGCCGGGAGTGCCCAGCAAGAAATCAAAGTCGCAGCCTTCGTGCGCCTGATTAACGTGCTGGGTGTAAAGCGCCGCGTAGCCTCGGTGAGCCTTAGCTTTCGGAGGTTGCCATTGTGTGCGCCGCTCCTCCAGTTCGGCTTCCGGAACCAGCAGGTCCAACCGCCGCCCCTCGACATCCAACTCGATCAAATCGCCGTCCCGAACGAGTGCTAAGGGGCCGCCCAGCGCGGCTTCCGGAGCGACATGGAGGATGCACGCGCCGTAGCTCGTGCCGCTCATGCGGGCATCAGAAATACGGACGATATCGCGGATTCCTTGGTCGAGCAGCTTCTTCGGCACGGGCAATTGCCCCCACTCGGGCATTCCAGGAGCGCCAATCGGCCCGGCGTGTTGCAGCACCAGCACCGAGTCTGCCGTCACGTCCAAGTCCTCGGAGTCCACACGGGCCTTGAGGTCGCGGATGTCCTTGAAAACAAGCGCTGGGCCACGATGTTTCCAGAGCCGTTCCTCGGCGGCAGTCGGTTTGATCACGGCACCGTTTGGAGCTAGGCTACCATGCAACACCGCCGTGCCACCCGCCTGCTTGACCGGGTTGTCAAAGAGACGGATCACGTCCGGATTGAAGACCTCCGCGCCATCCAGGTTTTCCCGGACGGTTCTGCCGTTGATCGTCAACGCCTCTAAATGCAGCCGCTCCTTCAGTTGCTGCATCAGTGCCCGCAATCCTCCGGCGTAGTAAAAATCCTCCATCACATAACTGCCGGAGGGCTTGATGTTCGCCAGCAGTGGAATGCCTTGGGAGATGCGGTCGAAGCTTTCCAAGTCCAAGCCAACCCCAACACGCCGTGCCAAGGCGGTGAGGTGGATGATGCCGTTGGTGGAACCGCCGATGGCCATCAGTACCATGATCGCATTCTCAAACGCCTGTTCCGTGAGGATGTCGGTAGGTTTGACATCCTCCCAGACCAGATCCACCACCCGCTGCCCGCTGAGCGAAGCCATGCGGTTGTGGTTGGAGTCCACCGCCGGAATCGATGAGGCACCCGGAAGCGACATCCCCAGCGCCTCGGCGATGGACATCATGGTGGCTGCCGTGCCCATCGTCATGCAGGTTCCCGGAGAACGGGCGATGCCGTCTTCAATTTCAAACCAACTTTTTTCATCCAGCTTACCGGAGCGCCGATCATCCCAGTACTTCCAAACATCGGTGCCGCTTCCCAAGGTTTTCCCCCGCCAATGCCCCCGCAGCATCGCTCCTCCGGGAACGTAGATGCAGGGCAAATTCATGCTGATGGCTCCCATTAATACGCCGGGCGTGGTTTTGTCGCATCCACCCATCAGCACCGCGCCGTCAATGGGGTAGCTCCGCAAAAGCTCCTCGACCTCCATCGCCAAGAAATTGCGGTACATCATCGCCGTCGGCTTCATCAACTGCTCGCCAAGCGACATCGCAGGCAATTCCACCGGAAAGCCCCCGACCTCATAGATGCCACGTTTCACATCCTGCACCCGCTGCGGAAAGTGCGTGTGGCAGGTGTTCAGCTCGTTCCAGGGGTTGATGATGCCAATCACCGGCTTGCCGACGAACTCGTCGCGGTGCAGCCCCATCTGCTTGGTGCGGGAGCGATGCCCGAATGAGCGCAGATCATCAGGGCCATACCAACGCAGGCTGCGCAGGGACTCCGGGGTTTTTCTTGGCTTTTTCATGGTTTGCTTACAGCGCAAGTTCGGCACTACACCAACGTCCGTTGTTGTCGGCGGATTCTACGCAGGCTTCCAAAAATTTGACCCCGTGTGCCCCGTCTTCAAGGGTGGGATAATCGAGGCAGAGTGGATCAGGCTTGGTTCCAGAAAGCTTGGCGATGAGCGTTTCGGCGAAGTCCGAATAGACGTTGGTGAACGCCTCGAAGTAGCCTTCCGGATGCCCCGCAGCAACGCGCAACAGTCGTTTGGCTTGGGGCCGGAGTTCCGGGGAGTCGAGTTCCAACAGGCGCGGGGTCTCGCCCAACGGGGAATAGCGCAGCTGGTTCGGACGCTCCTGATGCCATGCGATTCCAGCCTTAGTCCCATAAACCCGGATGGCCAGTCCGTGTCGGTGTCCGACGGCCACGCCGCTGGCCCAGAGGTAGCCCGCCGCTCCTTTTTTAAAGCGTAGCAGGACGTGGGCATTGTCCTCCAGCACCCGTCCGGGCACGAAACTCTGGCGGTCGGCAGAGACTTCACGGACCTGCTGTCCGGTGATGAAGGTCGCCAAATGCAGGGCATGGGTGCCCACGTCGCCCAGCACAAAGGTGCTGCCAGCCATCTTGGGGTCGTTACGCCACGCAGCACCTTCGCTGTGCTGCTCGACGGCGGTGGCGCAGTTGCCGTGGGCAAACTCCGCTTGGACCACAGTGATCTCGCCGAGGTTGCCGTTGGCCACCAGCGCCCGCGCCTGCCGGATCATCGGGTAGCCGCTGTAACCGTACATCGAGGCGCAGAGGACGTTGTGCTCCCGTGCCAGCCGGATCAGGTTCAGTGCGTCTTCCGTGGTCGTTGTGATCGGCTTTTCGAGGATGACGTGAATCCCGACCTCGATGAACGCCTTGGCGATTGCGTGGTGGGTGCTGTTGGGGGTCATCACTCCCACCACCTGAATGCCGTCCACACGGGCGAATTCCGCCATTGCCATTTGCTGATAATCGCCGTAGACACGGCCTGAATCCAAGCCTAGCTGCTCGCCAAACCGCCGACTGTCCTCTGGATTCCGGTCAAATGCTCCGGCGACAAGATTGTAGTAGCTGTCCCAGCGCAGGGCGATGCGGTGGCTGTCACCGATCGTGCTGGTCGCGCCGCCGCCGACCATGCCGTAGCGCAACGGCGGCTTGCTGCTGAAGCGGTTTCGCATCAGATTCCCGTATGTTCACGAATGAAGGTCCGGGCCATCTTTGCATATTCCAGCGGATTGGCCTTGTCTGGATCCTGCTCGGCCTCCACGACAAACCACCCTTCATAGCCTCCCTCCGCAAGTGCCCGGAAAATCGGGTCAAAGTCAATGCAACCATCCCCCGGAACCGTGAAGACTCCCGCCTTAACGGAATCAAGAAAGCTCATTTTACTGGCATGAACCTCATCCAAAATCGGCTGCCGGATGTCCTTGAGGTGGACGTTGCGGATGCGTGGGCCGTACTTTTTCACGAGGGCGAGCGGATCGTCATCGGCGTAGTGGGCGTGTCCGGTGTCAACGAGCAGATGCACCAAATCCGGATCGGTCATGCCCATGATGCGGTCAGTCTCGGCGGTGTTCTGCACCATCGTGCCCATGTGGTAGTGGTAGGCGATCCACATGTCGTTGTCGCGGGCAAGCTGGCCGAGGCGGTTCAGTCCGTTCGCAACGCGCACCCACTGCTGATCCGTGTAGGAGGGTCGGTCAAAAACGTGCCCTGAAGTGCCCTGCACACAATGACCACACTCGCAGACGTTGACGATCTTCGCACCCAGCGCCTTGAGGAAGTTCATCTGCTTTCTGAAGGTGTTGATCGTCTCCTCCTCGCGTCCGTTCTCGCTGAAGAAGGTACTGAACCACGCCGAGGAGATTTGCAACCCGCGTTGCTCCAGTGCAGGTTTGAGGACTGCCGGATCCTTGGGGTACTTGTTGCCGATCTCGCTTCCAGCAAACCCGGCGGTTGCCATTTCGTCAATGCACTGCTCGAAGGTCACATGCCCACCAAGTTCCGGAAGATCGTCGTTGGTCCAAGCGATGGGTGCGATCGAGAGTTGGATGGTGTTGGGTGTGAACATAAAGCCAAGCAAGCAAGTTGAGTTTAGTCTAGTGTTTAGATAGTACTGCATCCTGAAGATGCTAACCTCCCAGGATCCAAAGCTTGAGCTGCAAAGAAACCGCAAAAATTTGGGAAGGTCGATTTTCCCGCAAGTTTCGCCTTCGATTCAGCAACGTGTCTTGGACAAGCTGGAGATGCTTGACGCCTCTGCATCGCTGAAGGACTTGCGGATAGCGTAAGACCCGCTTGGAGTTGCAAGAAGAGCTTGAGGGGATCCAACCCCTCACCGCCTGACTTTCATCTTTCAGTACGCCCGCGCTTTGCAGACTTCCTCCTGCATGGCTGCGCTGGACTTGACCGTCGCCTCACAGTTGGAGACCTCCGGAACGCCGACACGCCACCAGGCGTGGTAGCCATCGCTCATGGTACCGGGCAGCACTTTGACCTCGATCAAGGTGGTCGTCGGTTCGCGCTTGGCTGCTTCCAAAGCATTCCGGAGTTCATCGGCATTGGCGGCGTGGAGGGCATTCACGCCGAGGGCTTCCGCATACTTCTTGAAGTCCACGGGGGTGATGTCTCCGGTCAGGCGATCCGTTGTGGTCTCCCGGAAACGGAACTCGTTGCCGAAACCGACACTGCCGTGTGCCATTTGTAGGTTCTTGATGCATTGGTAGCCGGAGTTGTCGAGCAGCACCACGGTGATCTTGGTGCGCTCCTTGAGGCTGGTGAGAATTTCAGAGTGAAGCATCAGGTAGCTACCATCTCCGACAATCGCATAAACCTCGCCCTCATCCATCGCCAGCTTTACACCCAGTGCTCCTGCGACTTCGTAACCCATGCAGGAATATCCGTACTCCATGTGGTAGGTCTTTGGGAGTTCTGAGCGCCAGACCCGGTGCAGGTCTCCCGGCAGGCTACCCGCTGCACAAAGAATGACATCCTCCGGAGCCATGAATTCGTTGAGAGTGCCAACGATGTTCGTCTGCACGTTGCCCACTGTGGAGGTCAGCGCATAGAGCCGATCCACCTCGGCGTTCCAGTCGGCTTGCAACTGGGCCACGCGCTCGCGGTAGGAGGCCTCGGTTTGGTATCCAGTATTCTGAAGTGCCACGCTCAGACTTTCCAATCCAAGCTTGGCATCGGCCTGCAAGCTGAGGCCGTCCAGTTTTTGTCCGTCGTAGCTGCTGACGTTGAGGTGCAGCAGTTTCACATCCGGTGCAAACGCCTGCTTGGACGCTGTGGTGAAATCCTGCAAACGCGAACCGATGGCTAGCACCACATCCGCGTCTTGGGCCAACAGGTTCGCCGCCGAGGTTCCGGTGACACCCAGTCCACCCACGCCCATCGCGTCCTTCCAACTCATCGCGCTCTTACCAGCCTGAGTTTCGCTCACCGGAATTCCGCAAGTCGCTGCGAATTTCTGGAGGGTTTCTGCCGCCAGCGAGTAATGTACCCCGCCTCCAGCAACGATCAGCGGCCGCTTGGCATTTCGCAAAATTCCCACCGCCTCAGCAAGCTGCCGCGCAGGCAACGGTCGGCGATCAAGGTGCCAGACACGCTTCTCGAAGAAGGAAGCCGGATAGTCATAGGCCTCAGCCTGAGTGTCCTGCGGCAGGCAGAGTGTGACTGCGCCAGTTTCCACTGGATCGGTCAAGACACGCATCGCGTTCAGCCCGGCGATCATCAACTGTTCCGGACGTTCGATGCGATCCCAGTAGCGGCTGACCGACTTGAAGGCAATGTTGGCGTTGATCGTGTGATCCCACGGCGTTTCAATCTGCTGAAGCACTGGATCAGGTTGGCGAGAGGCAAAGGTGTCTCCGGGGAGCAACAGCACCGGAATGCGGTTGACCGTCGCCGTGGCCGCCCCGGTGATCATGTTGGTCGCCCCAGGGCCGATTGAGCTGGTGCAGGCGTAGATGCCCAGCCGATTTTTCTGCTTTGCGTAGGCTGTGGCGATATGCACCAGCCCTTGCTCGTTGAAGCCCTGGATGAAGCGCAGACTCGTGCCTCCGTACTCCAAGGCCTCGCCCAAACCCGTGACATTGCCGTGTCCGAAAATGCCCAGCACCCCTTGCACGAATTTGTGTTCCGTGTCGTCGAGTTCCACATACTGCGCGTCCAAAAAACGCAGCAGGGCTTGAGCCATGGTCAGTCGCGCTGTTCCCATTTCCTCTTTTTGAGTGATGTCATGCTTTTGCTATTTTATTGCTGGTTCACGATCCATTCGTGTTCCGGAGCATTCTTGAAATGCCACACTCGCTTCGGTCCGGCCATCACATTGAGGTAGTACAAGTCGTAGCCGTGCGGTGCCCCCACCGGATGATAGCCACGAGGCACCATCACCACATCACCATCGTGGACAGACATGGTTTCGTCCAGTGAACCATCATCCGTGTACACCCGCTGGAAGGCGAAGCCCTGCGGTGGATTGAGGCGGTGGTAGTAGGTTTCTTCCAAAAAGGATTCTTCCGGAAGGTTGTCCGCATCGTGTTTGTGCGGGGGATAGCTGGACCAGTTGCCGTTTGGTGTGATCACCTCAACCACCAGCAAGCTGTCTGCCGCTGCGGTTTCCGGAAGGATGTTGCAGACATGGCGGGTGTTGGTTCCCGTCCCGCGAGTTTCGCGGCTCATCGTTTCCGGACGAAGCAGACGGGCTGCGTGATTGCCAAATCCGGGAGCGCGACAGATCGCTAATTCCAAAGCGGTGGTTGCCGTCACGGTGTACTCGTCACTGTTTGAGACATAAACCGCGTATGCTGCTTTGTCCTCAAACACACTCATGCGCTCGCCCAAGTTGCTCCACGACTGGTTTCGTGTCGTGACATCGGCCTTGCCGGACATTAGCACCAAACACACCTCCTGCTCTCCGGACTGCTGGGAAAGCGACTGTCCGGATTGCAGGTGATAGACTTCAAAACCAACGTGCTTCCAGCCTGCCGAGGCGGGGGTGATGTGCTGCGTCTTTCCGGAATCGTCCGGAGTGCTGTGGCGACTCAAAAGTTTTGACATACGATTCTCTATTTTTACAGATTAGGCCGTCAATGGGATTCTTGCGCCACCAGCCTGATTTCAAGATTGCACCCGACCGCCTGTGCATAACGTCGTAGCGTCGCCACCGAAGGAGAATGGCGGGCACTGCCGCCGCCGGAGGCTTGGTGTCCATGCGCCCGGCGATTTTCGCCTGCGTTAATCCCGCCCGTTTCCGTGCCCTGAGTAGTTCGTCAAAGAGCGCGAACTCGGGTTCCAGCGCCTCGTACTCAGCTCTGGCTTCTGGATCCGAGAGTGCCTTTTCCTTGAATTTCTCAGACGTCAGCATTTTTGGCCTCCTTCAAACGCTGCCGGGCTTTTGTTCATTCACGCATCAGCGTTTTCTGTTTTTTTTTGGCGAAGTGGTGCAGTAGCAGCACACGCTTTCCCGACAATGTGCAGTAAAAAATACGCTCGGCTCTTTCCTGTGACTTGATTTGCAACTCAAACAACCCGTCTCCCATTGCACGGGTGTGAGACATTCCCAAGTCAGGACCATAGATTTGCATCCGGTCCAGAAAACGCCGCCGCCGCGCAAGTACTCTCTTGGGAAGCGAGAGCAGTTCCTCCTCAAGCTACTTGCTGTAAAACGTGAATTCCCACTTCCTCATATTAACGCATTTGTTAACAAACTCAAGCAGGAGACGTTTGGGAATGCTGCCACAAATCAATCATCTGCTGATAGCGTTCGGCGATCAATCCCGGAATTGCCTGAGCCTCCACCGTTTCGGAAGCAAAATCCAGCCACGGCTCCCAGAAAATGCTGCGTCCGATGGCAAAGCCGCAAGCGTGCGGGGTGCTGCGGACGATCCGGAACCACTGCTCGAACTGCTTGAGCGGGGCATTGTTTCCTAGCACGATCACCCCGACTTCCGGATCGTAACGGTCCAACATTGCCGTGAACTGATCCCATTCCGCTTGAGTGTCGGTGGGGTTGAGCTTCCACCAGTGGGGGAAAAGCTGATGTTCGTAAACCTCTTCGATAGCTTTCGCGAGCATGCCCCCATCCTTGCGCAGCCCCTCCGGCAGGATCATCTCCAGCATCAAACGCCGTTCCAGCGCATCACAAACCGACTGCAACTTCCGGAGCCGGGTCAGTTGTTCGAGCTTATGTGTTGCTTCCAAATGTGGGTGGTAATTCCACAGCACCTTCACAAACCAAGTGCTGGGGCACTGCACAAGGTACTCGTACAGATTCTTCTCCGTCAGCCACTCGACAGGAAACGATCCGGAACGCTCGATGGGCATTCCCACATGGTAGCCTCCGTAGGCGGATTCCTGAAGAATCGAACCACCAAATTCTGGATCCACGAGCAAGGCCAGAGCTTCTTCCGGATTTTCTTTGTTGACCTGCTTGAAGCCCTCAAACACCAACTGCTTGAACTTGCTGATTTGCGTGGTCGAAATTTCTTGCAAGGAACACGACTCCTCAAACAGCCTCCGGTGATCGAAGGCCAGCACTTTCAGGGGTTGGTTGCGGGGCATCCCCAGCACGGTGCGCTGGTGCAACCGCAACAAGCTTGGGCTGGCAAGCACCTTGGGGTCTCGGTCGAAATTTTCGATCAAATGTTGCAACTCCGTAAACGAGGCCATTGCAGGGGAACAGCCATGTCGAGTCACGGTCAAGGCTCCGTTGGCATTGCCCCAAAGTGCGCAGGTTTCGAGGCGTTCACCCCGCAGCCAGCCGCGCAGAAATCCGGACGCAAACGCATCTCCCGCCCCAAGGATGTTCAGCACCTCAATCGGAAACGGACGGGCTTTGATGGATTCAGCCGCTGCCGGAGTGAAGACCTCGCAGCCCAATGCTCCCCGCTTGAGAACGATGGTCGCTGCGGATATTTTCCGGATCGCCTCCAAGGAGTCCTCCAACACTGCTTTCCCTCCGGCAATCATCACCTCTTCCTCGGTGCCGATGATCAGGTCGAGGTCCGGCAGCAATGGTTGCAGTATGCCTGTGACGCTTGCAGACGCGACAAAACGCGACTCTCCATCCCCTGCTGCCGTCAAACCCCACAACACCGGACGATAATCAATGTCGAGGATCACGGCACATCCGGACTCCTTGGCGACCTTGACCGCCTGCCGACTCGCCTCCCGCATTGCAGGAGTGGTAAGCCCGGTTCCGGTGATTTGCAGCGCTTTGGCGGTCTTGAAATACTCTGGATCGGCGTGTTCTGGTTGGATCTGCATGTCCGCGCAATGCTCACGGTAGAAGATCAACGGGAAGCGCTCCGGCGGGCTGACGCCAAGCAAGACGAGGGCAGTCAGGTGGTCGTCCGTGTCCTGCAACAAGGTGGTGTCCACACCCTCGTGCCGGAGTTGCTTGCGCAGGAACTTGCCCATATCGTCAGTTCCCACGCAGGAGAACATCGCGGATTTCAAACCCAGCCGGGAGGTGCCTACGGCGATGTTGCCCGCGCAACCGCCAAGGTACTTCCGGAAACTCTGGGCATCTTCCAGCGGACTGAAGACCTGCTCGGCGTACAAATCCACCGCCACCCGCCCCATGCAGATGAGGTCAAGAACACGGGTGGGGTCAAACGGACGGGAAGTGCTGGGCATGGTTTCAGGGTGTTTCAAGTGGACCGCAGTGAATCTTGAGTGTGGTTCAAGCAAGTCTTCGTTCCGCAGCTTCGTTGAGATGCTGGTGAAAACGCTCAACCGGCCATTCTTCACTCAGCGCACGTTCAAGCAAAGTCTGGACGGTTTCCGGTGCGGACCCTTCGATAGGCGGATCGGAATCAAGATTGGTCGGAAAGGAGTAGCCGTCGGTCACGGAAGCCCCGACAGTTCGCGGCTCGTCGAATCGAAGCCGACCGTTCTGCTTCTTGGCCAGCAGGACCGGATAGACCAGCTTCGTCATCTTGAGGCGGTTCACCGTTTCCATCGCCTTGCCGAAGGCGCTGGAGACCTGCAAGAGGTTCGCAACCCGGTCTGCGGATTCCGTGTTGGTTCCCGCCGCATGGAACAGGGCCGGACTGAAGAACACCGCATCGCCCTTGTTTAACGGAAACTGCACGGCCTTTTGCTGAAAAAACTTGATGAACTCCGGATTCCGCCACGCCAGATACCCCAATGGATATTGCTGGGAAAACGGCAGCAGCAGCGTCGGTCCGGACGCGACACTCATGTCAGTGTGCGCCACGGCCCCTTGAAGCGTAAGAAACTGTGACGCAACCTGCACAGAAAGCGGAAAACGCGAAACAACGGCATCGTCCTGAAATCCGAGATGGTAATCCCGATGAGGGTTTTGCGCTTGCCCCCCCGGTTTGACCACGTTGATTTGCGAAGTGATCTGGAAAGACGGGCCCAACCATGCCTCCGACACGAAGCAAAGCACCGGGTTGTCGTAGTAGGCAACGAATGCCTCTGGATCCCGTTCGCAGAATTTCTGCAAAGCGTTCCAAATGCGCTCATTGTCTCCGGGCTTTGCAAAGTGATCGCCCCGGTGTGCTACGCGTTCCTTTTCTTCCGCAATGATTTTCCGGAAGACCTCCGTTGCCCGATCAACGGCCTTCAGGTCCGGACACGCTCCACGGATGGCGAACACTCCCGGCCCCTCCTTGAGACAGTGGTGCAGCTCCGTTTTCAACTCACAGGCTTGCGGCGTGCCGATCACAGACCGGATGCGATCCTCCTCATAGACGACTAGCTTCTGTTGGATTTCTGCGGCAAACCGATAGTCTTCTAAGCGAACCGTCTGTGAACAGAGTGCCGTAAATTCCGAGAGGTTAATGTCGGCGGCATCGAAGAAGTAGCCTTGCATCAAAGCTACTGTCCTTTGTCGGGTTTCGTGAAGTTGTATCTCAAGTCGGTTGCGGTTTTCATTTTTTCCGTCCGAGGTGTTTTGCCGAATGCTTGCGGAGGTTAAAAAGCCAGTTCCTTCTCGAGATTGCCGATTTTCGCTCCTCCTGCCATGAGGCGTTTGATGTCATCACCAGCCAGATTTTCAGCGGCACCCCGACCAATCACCTCCCCAAGGCTCAGGAATGTGTAACGATCTGCAATCAGGCGGGCGTGGACTTCATTGTGTGTGATCAGGATGATGGCGATATTCCCCAGTTTTTTTACCCGCTTAATGGTTTTCAGAACCTCCATTTGTTGTTTCTGACCCAATGCGGAGGTCGGTTCATCCAGAATCAGCACCTTCGCACCAAAGTAGATGGCTCTTGCAATGGCCAAGGATTGCTTTTGCCCACCGGACATGGTGCCGACCGTTTGTCCCGGATCGGTGATATGAATCCCAATCTTCGCCATTTCCTGAATGGTGATGGCATTCATTTCTTTCATTTTCAAGAGACCGAAAGGTCTGCCGCCGATCACCAATTCCCGTCCCAGAAAAAAATTCCTAGTCACCGAAGTCAAATGATTAAGCGCGAGGTCTTGATAAACCGTGCCAATGCCAACTTCACTGGCATCTCTGGGAGAGTTGAAATAGACACGTTGTCCCTCAACGCGAATTTCACCACTTGTGGGCTGGTACACTCCTGACAAAATCTTGATGAGAGTCGATTTCCCCGCGCCGTTGTCTCCCAACAGGGCATGGACCTCACCTGAATAGACCTCTAGGGAAACACCGTTGATTGCATTGAAGTTCCCAAATTTCTTGACGATGTCTTGAACCTGCACCACGGGTTTGGGTTCAGTCATCAGATTCCTCCGGTGATTCGTTTACGGATATTCTCGTTGGTCAACGCAGCCGTCAAAAGCACGAAACCCAGAAACACTCGGTAAAAAGACCCGTCAACGAAAGGAATGTAGAAGAAAGCTTCTCTCGCAATCCCAAAAATGACCGCACCCAGAACAATGCCTGCAATCGTACCAAACCCCCCGGTCAAAACGACTCCTCCAATCACCGCAGCGGCAATGGCCTCAAGCTCTTTCAAGTTCCCTTTCGCGGCATCCGAGGTGTTGGTTTCAAAGACTTGTGTTGCTGCGAACATCGTTGCGCAAAAAGCGGAAAACACAAACAGAGAGATCTTCACCTTGCCGGTCGGCACTCCATTTGCCTTTGCTGCGTTTAAGTCGCCTCCAGTGGAGTAAATCCAGTTGCCTGCTTGAGTCTTGCTCAAAACAACATACGCCACGAGAGCGATTATGACCCAGATCAAGACGGACGAGTAAAGTCCGGGGGCAAACTGCCTTCCATAATTGTTGATGTTCCAGCCAATCTCATAAAACCAGTCGAACAATCCTTGAAAAATGTTGCCTCCTAAAAAATCAGCAACCGGATTAAGGGAGGGCAGGGTCTCTACATACTCTTTCACAACATCCAGTTCCCGGACAGGTGCCGGAGGAATAGGGACCGGGTTTGCATGTTCTGCCAGTCGGGTCTGGAGTGTTTCCAAAAGCTGGGTATTGCCGCTTTGCTGGGCATGTTCAATATCACGACCCAAACTTTCCAGTGTTTTTTGGTGAACCATTCGCGTTTTATTTTCAGCCATCATGAAATTTGAATAACTGATTTTCTCGGAAAAGGAGCTAACTTCTTCAGGGGATAATGAATTGTAGATTTTTTGGATCTCAGTTTTGGGTAAAACTGCGACCTTGGATCGTTCGATTTCCCCATAGCCCGGTAGCTCCACGATGTTTTTTATATCCGGAAGCCCTGAAACCTGAGTTGATCCGGAAGTCTGATCCGGTGCTTTGTTGAAGGCTCTGTAGCAGACTTCCGTCAGTCCGCGCAGAAAAAACAGAAAGGACAGAGAAACAATGAAGGACGCCATCCCGGTTTTGACCACGATGAAGCCGATCAGCCAGCCAAAGAAGAGGGTAAAGCAAAGGGTGATTCCTAAAGCCATCCAAGGGTCGGCGTGATCAATGCTGAAGATCCGGATCCAGTCAAGCCCCAAACCCTCTGGAGTGCTGCTCAGAATCGGCACGGATATGTGAAATCCCCACTTCAAAATGATGGCCATGCACATGCCGGAAAAGCCAACCATTGAACCAATGGAAAGATCGAACTCCCCGGAAATGATGAGCATTCCGGCTCCGATTGCAATGATTCCCAGCTGAGCAATGAGTCTGGTGTTGTTGCGAATCCCAAGCGCGTTTAAACCCTCGCCCTTAAACGGGTTCAGCGTGTCTGCACTTTCTGGAATCGAGAAAAAACCAAGAGCCAACAACAGCAGAAGCATGACCCCTAATGGACCAATCTCCGGATGCTGGAACAGAGCCGCGAATTTGTTCTTGCGGATCTGCCTGTCTGCTTCGGTTTTAGGGGAGGGAAGGTCTGGAGGCTCCGGATGGTCTGCTTGACCAGGCATCCTGTTCCTTTTCACAGCGGTGTGGAGGAGCCCGAACAGAACTCCTCCAGAAGGGTGGGTTATTTAGCGGTTGATGCCGGCTTGAGAAGCAACGGCGGAGGCGTTTGATTTGTCAACAAAGCCAGGCCCGGAGGGGATGTTCGCTCCCGGAAGCAAGCCCGCATTTTGATTGTACAGGTGCAGAACGATAATCGGTATGTAGCCCTGTAGACGCTGCTGCTGATCAATGGTGTATTGGACTTTGCCGCTTTTGATCAGGTCCATGACCGCCGGAGACAGATCAAAGCAGGACAGGTGGACGCTCGCACCCACATCATCCACAGCCTTGGCCGCCGCGTCACAGACATGGGGGCCTGCCGCGAGGAGCGCATCGATGGAGGGATCCGCCTGAAGGGCAGCCGCAGTACGCGCCTGAATTTGCGCCACGTCATTCGACACGTCAATCATCCTGGTTTTGACCGACGAGGCGTAACCGTCGCAGCGGTCAACCAGAGCCGTGTTGAAGGCTTCCTGATTCAGGCACAATGCGTTTGTGGCACCTTCCGATTTCGCACGTTCCCCGGCTTTTTGCCCGGCCAGCTTTTCGGGTTGCCCCACATGCATCAACGCCCCCAGACTCGCCGAAGACTCCAGCCCGGAATTCATGGTGATCACCGGAATTCCACTGGCCACGGCGGCTTTGATTGCTGGTCCCAGCGCATCGGCATCGGGCAGTGAAATGACCATCCCGTCAGGTTGGGTCGCGGCGGAATCAGCAATCAACTTCGCCATGTCGGACATGTCCCCTGAAGGGGCATACAGATAATCAAATCTCGAACCGACGGCTCTTGCCGCATCTTCACCCCCCTTTTGGACCACTGGCCAAAAAGGATCCGTCCCCTGTGTGTGGGTGATCATGACAAAGCGCTCAGCGAAAGCTGTGCCTGCCAGCATTGCGACTGCCATGAAAGCAGTTACTAATCTTTTTTTCATCGTTCATCTCCAAAATGAAAGATTAAGAAAATCGGTTCCGGACCTCCCGGAATCGCTCCCGCACCAGAATGAAATAAATATTTCACTACTAGTGGCAGTGAGATTATACACACCACCACAGAAGTGTAAAGTCGTTTTTCCAGAAAAGTACTGGACGGCTTCCGATGGCTTCAAAAGCTGGGGAGTTTTCCAGCTCGATTCACACTCCCAGACGCTCCCGGAGTCCTTCGTA
>Ga0209403_10004796_pt1 | contig 14494 bp, 17 predicted proteins | sample ArcticOcean_MG_C_8_FD_187440 | JGI IMG/M metagenome (GOLD analysis project Ga0209403, IMG submission 187440) | Marine microbial communities from western Arctic Ocean - ArcticOcean_MG_CB11_86 (SPAdes) (version 2) | ecosystem: Environmental > Aquatic > Marine > Oceanic | place: Arctic Ocean... | reverse complement strand
TGACCGAGCCGCCCCGGCCGGGGGTGACAGCACGTAGCCCGCAAAAATTAGTCCGGTGGCGATGGCGGCCAGAACCAGGACCGCAGGCTTTTTGGGGGTACCACCACCTCACCATGACCAGAACAACGTATGGAACGCCCTCGGCCACACCCAGATGCAATGACAAATCCACAAAAAACACAACCGCCGCAAGGATTACCGCGATGGCAGTCAGAATTTTTGGATCGAGTGGCAAACGGTTGAGGATCATGGCCGTTTGGAAGACATTCGAACCAAATTAGTTGGTATCCCCACGTGGGGATTTAAGGTTACACGTTCAATTATTGAGGGACTCTTGACCCATGTTCAGCAAGTAACGCCTGCCGTTGGGCGTTCGCGACGATCTTCACCGTCACCACCGCGCTGTGCTATAGCCGCCCTTGGCCGGCTTAGCTCAGTTGGTAGAGCACCTGATTTGTAATCAGGTTGTCGGGGGTTCGAATCCTCCAGCCGGCACCAGTCTTTTCAATGACTTAGCCCGCTAAGTCATTGAAAAGACTGGTGCGCCCGGCAGGATTTGAACCTGCGACCTGCGGATTAGAAGTCCGTAGGTCTATAATAAAATCAATATGTTACGTCTAATTGTCTAACTTTGTGTCTAACTATTGTTATTTTCACTTTTCCAAACTTTTTTGGTGCGGATGGACTTAAGGTGTTCTACAGGACTATGTCTATGCCCATATGTGGTGGAACATTGCCGCATCATCGGGGAACAAGATCGCATCTGAAAACAGAGACATAGTTGCGAAACGAATGACCCCTGCCGACATCTCTGCCGCACAAGACCTCGCCCGTGAATGCGTCCGTAAGAACTACAAAGGGTGTTGAGTAGAACTATGAAACGGTTCCTCGCACCCATCCTCCTGGTGACCCTTCTGTTCCCGTCACTCGCACTGGGTCAGGAGGTCACAATGGACGACTTGGTCATAACGAACGGTCTTTACTACAAGAAGTTCACCAACGTTCCGTTCACTGGAGAGGTGACGGGGAAGATTCAGGGGCAGTTCAAGGACGGGAAACCAGACGGTCCTTGGGTCTTTTACTACGACAATGGACAGTTATCGTTGGAAGGAACCTACAAGGACGGGAAGGCAGACGGTCCTTGGATCAGTTTCAACAAAGACGGAACTGTGGATGAGAAAAACACAGGAACCTACAAGGACGGTGAGAAGGTCGAGTAATCCGTCTTAGTGAATCCTCTACGGATCCACTTTGAGACGTTGGAAGAAATCCTCGAAGATTGGAAGTAGAAATGAATCTCAGCCGTTACCTGAAAGTGGGGATGATTTTGGGAGCAGCCGGGTACATTGCCGGAGTAAGCGCGGGATCGCCCACGCCAAAAGTTTGGGATTAACGGTCGACGAGCGCACCGTGCCTGATTGGAAATAAAAAGCGGCGGGGCGTTTTAAAATCGCCCATAAGCGGCTGCCCCTAAACGCCGCCGACACCCAATGCCCGGCAGCGCGCGGCCAGGGACGTCCCCGCCACAGTGGCCTCGGTGCGCACCGAATCCGCGGTCCATTCGATTTCTAATCCGGCCAGGGTCCCATCGGGCAGCACCAATGCCGCCAACTGGGTCAATTCGGTCCGCGCCTTTTCAACATGCATTTCAATGGCGCTCACAATCAGGCCCCGGGCGCGCAAATCGTCCCGCATATTTTCGTGCAGCAAGGCGCTGGCGACGCACACATCAGCCACCCCCGCCGCATCCGACAACACCAAAATGACGTTGGCGAAAACGTATCGGGTCAGATGCCCCTTATCATCCATCAACGGCGTGGGCATGGATGGCATTTCAATCCTGGCCTCGGCGGCATAGGTCATACCTGCGAAGCCGACCGCGCCGATGGTCAGCGCCACGGCACCAACCACCATTGCGCCAACCAATCCGGCCAGCCGTCGCCGCCCCCATCCAAATTTGTCGTGGCCCTGATTATTCATGAACGTGAGTCCCAAAATTGAGTCCGCAAGGATGATTTTCCGCATAACAACGGAATTGCCAACCTAAATCAAGCGCCGGACGGTTCGAGCCAATCCGCCGTCTCGGCATCCACGAGTGGCCCCAGGGCTCACCCTTTTAGCCGCCTCTGGCAGGTGGGTGGTGCGGGGAAGTCCTGTCTTAAGTTTCTCAGGCGATAGTCTCAGGACATTGCCGTCGAGATCCTGCCGACCCACGGCGGCAATTATCCCCGCACCGGTGCCCGGTATAGATCAGCAGGTAAGGAAGGCCAATGCTTGGGGGTCGAAAGGGTGGGGCTTAGGGAGCCATGTGTGACCCTCGAAGCTGTGGAAAAGCCTATGAAAAACAGCCCCTTTGAAAACTCTACTGTGACCCATGCGTGACCCAGCGGGTTTTTCCCAGATCCCACTTAGTGGGCTAAGTCTTTGAAAGCATTGGCTCCTCGGGCAGGATTCGAACCTGCGACCTAGTGATTAACAGTCACCCGCTCTTCCGCTGAGCTACCGAGGATCACGCCGTTTGCTGAGCGCCGGGTTATACCAAGTGCCGTCGCCTAGCGCCATGGTCCGAATACTTTGTTTTTCCGTTCAGATTCACGTGTTCCTTCGGAACACGATCTGCACTGGATGGACGGCATTAATTGCCGAACTTTGGGGTCTTTTTTAGCAAGGCCGGTCAAAACCGCACATGTGGCATTCTGCGAAATGCTTGCCTAAATGACGCCATCCAAGGCCAACTGCGGGCTTACCCGCGGATTTTTTTAGGGGCGCGAATTTTGCACGGGATTTGCATAGGATTTTGGGCTATGAGCCCAATGTCGCCCACACCCCAAACACTGTCCACGGCACCAGGAGCCCTCAACGTTGGGGGGCCGTCCGTGCCGAATGGGACGGCTGCGGCATTCAAAGCATTTATGGCCGGTACGCAGCCTTCCGCTTCGACGCCGGTCCTAACCACAATGACCACCGGCCATACCGTTGTGCCCATCGCCAAACCGCTGTTTGCCTTGGCCATGGAAATATTGTGGAAGCGCGCCGAAAAATCGCCTCGGCCAGGCTTCAACGGCGGCCGGGCACCATTGTTCGATGGTGCCGGTGCACATCCATCGGCCATGAATGGCCGCAAGGCTTTTTTAGGACTCCACTTGGCGGTGCCCGCCGAGGTCGCTGCGTTCTTCCGCGGCAAAGGCAGAAATGGCGACCGTAAGAAAAAGCGCAAGCAAGGCACGCGCCGCCGCCGGGCCAGCGGGCGCTTATAACAGTCCGCTTCCCATACTGAATCGTTGCTCCGCAACATGTTTTTTTGCTCCGTAGCACTGGCGACCACGTGAATCTGATTGTAATTTATCGAGAGTGGAGGCCAGGACCGGATTCGAACCGGTGTACACGGCTTTGCAGGCCGCTGCGTAGCCACTCCGCCACCTGGCCGCTCTATTTTCTGACCCTGCGCCACGGTGGCTAGGGACCAAAATTCGGACACGCCCGAGTAGAGCGCGGCCCGTCATTGTGCCACGTGATTTTGATCGGCATGATCAAGTGCAGATCGTGGGAGCCAAGCCCGCGTGAATCTGAAAGGCATGATCAAGTGCAAATCGCGGGCCGCAGGCCCGCGTGAATTTGAACGGCACAACAAAAAGACCAGGTCGGGGTATAGTGCTGGGCTAACATTGGGTCAAGACGGGCCGCAAATTGGCGGCTTCCATGGAAATGCACCGATTGCCAACTCAATGAGTGACTTTTATATACCCATGAACGCCCCGCAATCCGCCGAGTTTTCCTATGTCTGATTTTGATGCCGCCCGCCGTTCCATGGTCGACAGCCAGCTCAAGCCCAATCAGGTGGTGGATAGCAGGGTTGCTGACGCCATGGCCCAGGTGCCCCGGGAGCTGTTTGTGCCGGATGGCTTAGCCGACGTGGCCTATGTGGATGAAGATTTGCCCATCGCCCCCGGTCGGTTTTTGATGGAACCCGTGGTGTTCGCGCGGCTGCTCCAGGCGGCGGCGATTGAACCAGACGACGTGGTGCTGGACCTGGGGTGCGGTACTGGGTATTCAACCGCGGTTTTGGCGCGGCTGGCGGCGACGGTCGTCGCTATGGAGCCCGAAGCGGCGTTGCGGGCCCAAGCCGAGCAGACCATGACCAAAATGGGCGCCGACAATGCGGTCGTTGTGGATGGAGATTTGACGGCGGGAACGCCCCTCCAGGGCCCCTTTGACGTCATCTTCCTGAATGGGGCGGTGGAGATAATCCCCGATGGCTTGCTGGATCAATTGGCGGAGGGTGGCCGTTTGGTGGCGGTAAAAAACTCCGACGGAATAGGCAAAACAATAGTTTCTGAGCGCCAAGGGGAGTTGTTCAGCACCAGGGAATTGTTCGACGCGGCTATCCCCTTACTTCCTGGATTCGCTAAAAGCCCCGGATTTGTGTTTTGAGCGGCGGTTTTGGGATGTATTTGGGTTTAAAATTCCAATCAGTCCGGGATTGATTCCTTTTGACAAATGCGCTCTATATAGTGGCTGCTATGGCTGCACCTACTAAAGCTAGTTGCGGTTTGGTGAATTTGTTTGGCATTTGTACTCTCCGCAGCGGCTGACTGGGGGCTAATCGGTGGCCGAGGAAGAAGCCCAAGACGAACCGACGATGGAGAAAATTCTCTCCTCCATTCGAGAGATTATCTCCGAAGACGGGGAGCCGGTGGACGAGGATGAAGAATTGACGGAGCCCGGACCTACGGCTGAGCCCGAACCAGAACCCGAGCCTGAACCAGGGCTGGTTGCAGCGCCCAAGCCGGAACCCGCAGTCGAGGAAGCCTTCGACGAAAATGTATTGGAGCTGACCGACGCGGTCGAAGAAGACGGCGACATTTTCGATTTGGAGGAACCCCTCCCAGAATCCGCCGTTGCCAGACCTGCCGCCACGGGCACCCCCACAGAGTACCTGGATAATAACCTAGTTTCGGATCCAACCGCGGATGTCACCACGGCGGCGTTCTCGGCTCTGGCCGGGGCGGTGTCAGACGCAAAGGGCGTGGCCTTGGGCCGTACCCACCAAACCTTGGAAGAATTGGTGCGCGATCTGTTGCGGCCCATGCTGAAAGAATGGCTGGATGCCAACCTGGAGCCCATCGTCGCCCGGGCCGTGGAACGTGAAATCACCAAATTGGCCGGTCGCGCCGATAAGGACTAACCAACAGACCTGCCCCGGTGATAGGGTGCGGGTCAGCACTTAACGCACCCGAAAAATACCTCAGCCACCCTTATGTCTGTCCCAATAGCTATTAGGCCGATCCCTGGATCGGCTTTTAGATTTTCCTGGGCGGCTTTCGCCGTGACAGGGATGCTTGTCCTCACCGGGTGCGAGACCCTGTTTCCTTTGCCCGGGGCCCCTCCGGCGGGGGTGACGGCCGTGGTGCAGATGACCAATCTTTTGGATTTCAGCCCCCGCGAAATCACCATCCGCGTGGGGGATACGGTGGAATGGCAAAATTCGTCCCTGTTCACCCACACGATGACGTTAGATGCAGCCTTGGCGCGGACGGCGGAAAATGTGGCGCTTCCTGCCGGGGTCCTGCCATCCCATTCCGCCGACGTGCCGCCAAACAGCACCTATCGCTACACCTTCAGGGTTGCCGGGACCTATCGCTATGTTTGCTTGCCTCATGAGCGCCTGGGCATGGTGGGCGGGGTCATTGTCTTGCCCGCCGAGTAAAACAGTCATCCCTAAGAACGGCGAATAGTCGGCAGACAACTATGGCATTGGACAAGACGTTCCGCCCCTCTGAGGTAGAAAATCGGCAATACGCACGATGGGAAGAGGCCAAAGCCTTCGCGGCCGGCGCCAGCCCCAATGCCAAGCCCTATACCATCGCCATTCCGCCGCCCAACGTCACGGGCAGCCTGCACATGGGCCACGCGCTTAACAGCACGCTCCAAGACATTCTGATCCGCTTTGAACGCATGCGCGGCCGCGATGCGTTGTGGCAGCCGGGCACCGATCATGCGGGGATCGCCACCCAAATGGTGGTGGAACGCCAACTGGCCGAGCAGGGCAAAACCCGCCACGACCTGGGCCGGGAAAAATTCATCGAAACCGTGTGGGATTGGAAGGTGGAATCCGGCGGCATCATCACCGATCAGCTAAGGCGCCTAGGCGCCAGCGCCGATTGGGACCGGGAACGCTTCACGATGGACGAAGGATTGTCCAAAGCCGTGCGCACCGTTTTCGTGAAGCTGCACAGCGAAGGCCTGATCTATCGGGACAAGCGCTTGGTGAATTGGGACCCCAAGTTGCACACCGCGATCTCCGACTTAGAAGTGGAGCAGCGGGAAACTAATGGCTTCATGTGGAATTTTAAGTATCCCATAGAAAATATTGAAAAAACCTACATAACGGTCGCCACAACCCGGCCAGAAACAATGTTGGGCGATACCGCCGTTGCGGTCCATCCCAGCGATGAACGCTACACCGATCTGGTTGGCAAGTTCGTCATCCTACCCCTGGTGGGCCGTCGCATCGAGATCATCGCCGACGAACATGCAGACCCAGAGGCGGGGACGGGGGCGGTGAAAATCACCCCAGCTCATGACTTCAATGACTTCCAGGTGGGCCGTCGCCATGACCTGGAAATGGTCAACATTTTTGATGAAAGCGCCCATCTGAACGACAACGCCCCGGAAAAATATCGCGGCATGGACCGCTTTGAAGCCCGCAAGTTGATCGTCGAAGACATGTCGGCCCTGGGGCTGGTGGTGTCCGTGGACAATCACACCCTGTCGGTGCCCCACGGGGATCGCTCCGATGTGGTGATAGAACCGTGGCTGACGGACCAATGGTACGTGAACGCCGAAAAGCTGGCAGGCCCGGCCATTGCCGCGGTGGAGTCCGGCCGGGTCAAATTCGTGCCCAAGCAATGGGAGAACACGTACTTCGAATGGATGCGCAACATCCAACCCTGGTGCATTTCCCGGCAAATCTGGTGGGGCCACCAAATCCCCGCGTGGTACGGCCCCGACGGTGAGATTTTCGTGGCAATGACCGAAGAAGAAGCCCAGGCCGCCTCTGACAGCCATTACGGCAAAGCTACCGACTTGCGGCGAGACGGCGACGTCTTGGACACCTGGTTTTCCAGCGCCTTGTGGCCGTTCTCCACCTTGGGGTGGCCCGACGAGACTCCGGAAGTGGCGCGGTATTACCCCACCGACGTCTTGGTCACTGGCTTTGACATCATCTTCTTCTGGGTGGCGCGGATGATCATGATGGGCCTGCACTTCATGGACGAAGTGCCGTTCTACACGGTCTACATCCACGCCCTGGTGCGCGACGAAAAGGGCCAGAAGATGTCCAAATCCAAGGGCAATGTCATGGACCCATTGGAGCTGGTGGACGAATTCGGTGCCGATGCCCTGCGCTTTACGCTGGCCGCTATGGCCGCCCAGGGGCGGGACATCAAGCTCTCCACTAACCGGGTCGAAGGCTATCGCAACTTCGCCACCAAGCTGTGGAACGCCGCCCGGTTCTGCGAAATGAACGATTGCGCGCTGGATCCCGCTTTTGACCCAACCACCGTCCAATCCACCGTCAATCGCTGGATCGCCGGGGAAGTAAAAAAGACCGCTACCGCGGTGGCCACCGCCATCGACGCCTATAAATTCAACGACGCCGCCGGGGCCTTGTACCAATTCGCCTGGGGCACCTATTGCGATTGGTACCTGGAATTCATCAAACCGGTGCTGATAGGCGATGACGGGGCGGAAAAAACCGAGGCCCGGGCCACTGCCGCGTGGGCCCTAGGTCAAATCCTGCACCTGATGCACCCGTTCATGCCGTTCCTCACCGAAGAAATCTGGGAGCGCCTCGCCGCTGCCCGCGCGGAAATGCTCATCATTTCCAATTGGCCAGACTTAGATGGCGTTGATGTGGACGATCAGGTGTCCAACGACATGGATTGGACCATTCGCCTGATCGGCCAGATCCGCACGGTACGATCGGAAATGAACGTCCCCGCCAAGGCTGAGATCCCGATGATTCTACGCGGGGCATCGGATGAATCGGCGCGTAGGCTTTATGACCACCGGAACGAAATCATGCGCCTGGCGCGGCTGGAGTCCGTGACCACTTCTGATGCCACCTCGGATATTCCCGAAGGCTCCGCCCAGATCGTCCATGACGAAGCCACCGTTGTGCTGCCCCTGGGCGACGTCATCGAGATAGCCCAAGAAAAGGCTCGCCTTGCGCGGGAACACCAAAAGATCGCTGATGAAATCGCCGGCATCGAGAAAAAGTTGGCGAACAAGGCCTTCATCGACAAAGCCCCGGACCATGTGGTAGCCACCCAGCACGAACGCAAAGCCGCCGCCCAAGCCACCCTCGATCAGCTCAACGAAGCCCTCGCCCGTTTGGGATAGGACCTGCTCGAAACGTTCCGCCGCCTGGACATGCCAGAAGAATAATTCTCTAGGCCCCTGGGCGCCGAACTGTGCTCCCATCTGATGTTGAAACCGAGTGGGAGTGTAAAACTTTGGCGGTGCCAAATAATCCCGACGACCTAATCATTGAACCCGTGGGCTGGCCAAGAATTTTGGCGATGTCCGCGCCGTGGACGGCATCGACCTGACCAATGGGCGGGGCGAAATTTAGGGATTTTTCGGCCGCAATGAGGCGGGTAAGACCACCACAATCCGCATGATGCTGGGTCTGATCCGCCAAACGGTGGGTGACGTCAGAATTCTCGGAATGCCCATCCAGCCCGGCGCCCAGTCTGTCTTTTCCCGAGTAGGATTTTGGTGGAAGGGGCCTCCGCCTACCCAAACCTGACCGTGGGCGAAAACCTCAATGCTCAACGCCGGCTCACTGGTGTCCTGGCCGAAGCGGTCACCCAATGTCATCGCTATGCTCGATCTTGGCCAGTATGAAAATTGCCGGGCGGGCACGTTGTCGTTGGGAAATAAACAACGCCTCAGTCTGGCCCAAGCCATGGTCCACCACCCGATCTGCTGATTTTGGATGAGCCAACCAACGGATTGGACCCGGCGCGGATCGTCGATATTCGCCAACTGTTGCGCCGCCTAGCCCACGACAACGGGGTGGCGATCTTTGTTTCCAGCCATATCTTGCCCGAAGTCGCCAAACTGGTGGACCGCATCGACATCGTCCATGGGGGAAAGTTGGTGGAAGAAATGCCCATCGCCGACCTTCACGCTAAATCCGGCAGCTATCTTGCAATCACTGTTTCGGACCCCGACAAAGCGGTGGGATTGCTGGCCGAGACCTTGGGCATTGCCGACTTGGCCGGGTTGGATTAGTCCACCGCGAGTGGATTAAACCGGGTGTCCGTGTCATAGACGTCGATGCTCTCGGCCTTTTTCAGGTAACCGACCACGGCATATGTCAAGGGGGTTGCTGCGGCCTCGTATGCCGACTTTACGAACCATTGGCCGAGGATTGCAGCAATGATCGCCGATGCTGGAATGACCCCGGCGAAAGCCAATGTGATGAACACAGCGGAATCCAACCCTTGGCCGACGATCGTTGATCCGATGGTGCGCAGCCAAAGCATTTTTCCGGCAGTGGCAATTTTGATTTTCGCCAGTACATAGGCATTGGCGAACTCGCCGATCAGATAGGCGATGAACGATGCCGCCAAGATACGCGGGGCTTGGCCCAGAATCCCGTTCCACGCCTCTTGGCCCTGCCAAAATTCGGCGGCCGGCAACAGACCTGCGGCCCAGATCGCGGCGACGGCCACAAGATTCATGAAAAACCCCAGCCAGATCACTCGGCGGGTTTGGCGGTATCCGTAAACTTCGGTCAGCACGTCCCCCAGAATGTATCCGACGGGAAACAGGATGATCGCGGCGGGCAGCACCAACCCGGCAACCTCGATCAGCTTTACGGCTAAAATGTTGGACGTCACCAAAATAGTCACGAACAGGGCGGCGACGAAAACGAAGCGATGGGAATATGTCATAGGGCTCAGGTAAGATGGCCGGGCGCTTAATTCAGTAGCGCAGGGTACGGTGAACGGGGATACGCATGGCGGCTGAGGAAAATACGCAACTGGGCCGTCCGGTCAAGATGCCGGAAAGTCCCGATGCGGCGGTGATCGACAAAGTACCCAATCCCCACCCAGGGTCCGAATACCTCGTGCGGTTCACCGCACCGGAATTTACCACCCTTTGCCCAATCACCGGCCAGCCCGATTTCGCCCATTTGGTGATGGACTATGTGCCGAACGAACACCTGGTGGAAAGCAAGTCTCTAAAACTATTTCTTTCATCGTTCCGCAATCAGGGGGCGTTTCACGAGGATTGCACCCTGGCAATTGCCAAGCGGGTGATCGACGAAATTGCGCCCGCATGGCTGCGCATGGCGGGGTATTGGTATCCCCGTGGCGGTATTCCCATCGATGTGTTTTTCCAAACCGGTCTGGCGCCCGACGGGCTTTGGCTGCCCGATGCTGGCGTTGCGCCTTACAAAGGCCGGGGCTAGCGTTTCTCCGCTCCTAGCAAGAAAAAGCCTCAGCCACCGGTGGGGTGTCCTAAGAACAAACCTAGCCGTTCTCAAGCCCAAGCATTTCCATGGCCTGGTGCAATAAAGCCAGGGCTCCGCCATGGTCTCTGAGGTGCAGGGCGTTACCGTGAATCCGCGGAGCGACCACCAACGCCAGCTCCGTGGCGCTGAGAGTCGGATTGTTGGTCAGCGCAGCATCAATCGCTCGCACATCGACAGGGCAATGGCCAGCCATAGCCGGGGTCGTGAACGCGGCAAGCGCGCCAAGAAACACCACAGTACGCATTTTCATGATCTCTCTCACCTAAAGATCCGCTGTTCTCAGACAGAACGGAATCCATATAGTTTGCTAAATACTTCCGAGTAGGAAAACCCGGCCAATCTGGCATACTCGCCCTCGAAATGTGTGCGAACCGGAGAATGGGATGATCGAACTGCTGGAAAACCTGCAATTCTGGCATTGGTGGGCGTTCGCCGGGGCATTGGTGGTCGTTGAGACCTTGTTGCCCAGCGGCATACTGTATGGCGTGGCGATCGCGGCAGCGTCAATGGGCGGGGCCGTTGCCGCCGATTGGGAATTCGCCACGACCTGGCAGGTTCAATTGGAGGGGTTCGTCGGTCTGGCGATTGTTTTCGGCTGGATCGGTCGGAAACTGCGCAATCGCATGTTGGCGCGGGAGCCCGCGATTGTCCTGATGCCGCAACCCCTGAAACCGCCACGGGATGCCGAACCGCCGTTGAACCTGGAAAACGCTGCACTACCCGCGCAAAAACCCGTGGCGAAACCAGCTCCCGCAAAGCCAACCCCATCAAGCCCCCCGGAACCGGACTTCGTCGGCGGGATTTACACAATGTGGAGCCCCATCACTGGAGGCACAGGATCAATCAAAATCAAAGGAACCGATTACGCGTTGGTCGGCCCCGACCTGCCAGCTGGCACCCGCATCAAAGTGACGGACGTCAAGAATAAGATTTTAAAAGTCCAGCCCGTAGACAAATAAGAAAAAAGCAGGAGGGGATCTTATGGCTCGTCGAATTGGCTAGATTTTCATGGCCCTATAGGTGCTGGCTTTTGCAGTCAGCAACATTCGGTTTTTTGTCGACCCGGAGTTTTCCACCGCTCTTCAGTCTCAGGAGTACATCGACAACGCCATGATGGTGCGCATCCACATTTTCGCCGGGACTTTTTCAATTCTTACCGGGCCATTCTAATTCTGGGCTGGTTTTCGCAATCGCCATTTCAAATGGCACCGGTTGATGGGAAGGTTTTGTCTGGGCGGCGCGGTGTTTGGCGTCTCCAGCGCTTTTTATATCGTCTGGATTTCCTTTGGCGGTTTCCCGGCGCGCATCGGGTTTTTTGCCCTGGCTCTCGGCTAGGGCGGCACCACGGAAACGGCGTACCGCCGCATCCGTGCTGGAAACTGGAAATCCCATCGGGAGTGGATGATCCGGTCTTATTCCCTGGTGCTGGGAATCATCGGCATCCGGTTTTGGTTCACGCTGTTTCAGGTCATGGGGGTGGAAAGCGAGCCCGCGTTCGCCGCCGCCGCTTGGATTGGGTGGGCGAATACACTGCTTGTCGCCGAGATCTACATCAGCTGGTACCGCAACCGCCAAGCGGGAGAAGCATTGCCAGCGACCGCGGGGAGTAGCACAGGGTTTCCCCACAAGTGAGGAAATAGGCGATAGAATGGGGCTCGCGCAGTTGTTTGTGAGAGAATCCCATGGCCAAGACCCCGAACCGCACCATTGATAAATCCAAACTGCCATCACGCCACGTGAGCGTGGGGCCGGAGCGCGCCCCGCACCGGTCGTACTACTACGCCATGGGTCTGGGAAAAGAAGATATCGCCAAGCCGTTCGTTGGCGTGGCGACCTCGTGGAACGAAGCGGCCCCCTGCAATATCTCGCTTGGTCGCCAAGCTCAGTCAGCAAAGGCCGGGGTGGAGGCGGGCGGGGGCACACCACGGGAATTCACTACCATCACCGTCACCGACGGCATTGCCATGGGCCATGCGGGCATGAAATCGTCGTTGGTGAGCCGCGATGTGATCGCCGATTCCATCGAACTGACCATGCGCGGCCATTGTTATGACGCTATTGTTGGCTTGGCCGGGTGCGACAAATCCTTGCCCGGCATCATGATGGCAATGCTGCGCCTGGACGTGCCAGCGGTGTTCATGTACGGCGGCTCCATCCTCCCCGGACGGTTCGAAGACCGCGACGTCACCGTGGTGGACGTGTTCGAAGCGGTTGGAAAGTACTCCGCGGGAACGGTGGACGAAGAATACCTGCACAATTTGGAACAAGTGGCATGCCCATCGGCTGGGTCGTGCGGCGGGCAATTCACCGCCAACACCATGGCCTGCGTGTCTGAAGCCATCGGTTTGGCGCTGCCGGGATCAAGCGGCGCGCCCGCTCCTTATGAATCTCGCGACCATTACGCCGAGATGTCGGGCCATGCGGTGATGGATCTGATCGCCAACGGCGGACCAAGGCCCCGTGACATTGTCACTCTGGCCGCCCTGGAAAATGCAGCAAAGGTCGTCGCGGCATCGGGGGGGTCCACTAATGCGGCGCTGCATCTGCCGGCCATGGCCAACGAAGTGGGGATTGATTTTGACCTCCATACGGTGGCCGAGATTTTCCGCGGCACGCCGTACATCGCCGACTTGAAACCCGGCGGCAAATATGTCGCCAAGGATATGTACGATGTGGGCGGCGTTCCGGTGCTGATGAAAACGCTTCTGGACGCCGGGGTCCTGGATGGCTCGTGCATCACCGTCACCGGAAAAACCATGGCCGAAAATTTATCGGAAGTGGAATTCCCAACCGACCAAGACGTGATTTACCCGGCTTCCGATCCCATTTCACCCACCGGAGGTGTGGTGGGCTTGCGCGGAAATTTGGCCCCCCAAGGCGCCATCGTCAAAGTCGCAGGGCTGACCAAACAGACCTTTACCGGCACCGCCCGAGTGTTTGAATGCGAAGAAGACGCTTTCGCTGCCGTGCAAATGAAGGACTACAAGGAAGGCGATGTGCTGGTGCTGCGCTATGAAGGCCCGCGCGGCGGCCCGGGCATGCGCGAAATGCTGTCGACCACTGCTGCCATTTATGGCCAGGGTATGGGCGAAAAAGTCGCGCTGATTACCGACGGTCGGTTTTCCGGTGGAACCCGGGGCTTGTGCGTTGGCCACATTGGACCAGAGGCGGCAGTGGGCGGCCCCATCGCGCTAATTCAGGACGGCGATCAAATTTCGATTGATGCCGTGGCAGGCACCATAAACCTCGATGTATCGAACGAAGATTTGGCGGACCGCCGAGCGAAATGGAGGCCACGGGAAAATGATTTCCGATCCGGAGCATTGTGGCGGTACGTTCAAACCGTGGGCGACGCGGAAAAGGGCGCGGTCACACATCCGGGAGCAAGGGCCGAAAGCCACATTTACGCGGATATTTAATTAAACTGAGCGCATAGTACCGCCATGAGTGTTTCAACAAAGTCCGCCGAGGTAGTGGTCAGCAACATCGCCCACGCCATCACCGGCAAGGGTAAGACTGATGTGTTCGATGGCCACGGGGAATGCTTCATCGAAGCCGGCGGCGGCAAGGCAGGGTTTGGTCGCGGCCAGTTCTATGCCGAACGGGTACCCACCATTAAGCTCTTCAAACCCGGCCGCCACTGGCACGCCGCAAAGGTGCTGTTCGAAAAAGACTGGCTGCGAAGATGGTTCTAGCGCCTTAGCCCGACGTTCAGATTCACGCGGTGCAAACGCACCACGATCTGCACTAGTCATTCAACTCGCACCACAGGACGGTGTGGTCCGAGGCCTTTTCCTCAGCTCGCACGTCTTTGTCCACATCGCAGGCCACCAGGCGGTCGGCCATGTGGGGGGACAGGAAAAAGTGGTCGATGCGGAGCCCGTTGCCCCGGCGCCAAGCGCCGCCCTGGTATCCCCAGTATGTGTACGCGCCAACTTCGTCCGG
>Ga0209403_10004795_pt1 | contig 14497 bp, 14 predicted proteins | sample ArcticOcean_MG_C_8_FD_187440 | JGI IMG/M metagenome (GOLD analysis project Ga0209403, IMG submission 187440) | Marine microbial communities from western Arctic Ocean - ArcticOcean_MG_CB11_86 (SPAdes) (version 2) | ecosystem: Environmental > Aquatic > Marine > Oceanic | place: Arctic Ocean... | reverse complement strand
CAGCCATTTCCTCTCTATATGACCCACGGTAAAGGCTCCAAAAAATGGGACGTGGACGGAACCGAGTACATTGATTACGTATCGGGGCACGGCGCGCTTTTGCTGGGGCATTCCCACCCGGCCATCGCCGAGGTCGTATCCAAACAGATACTCCGAGGCACCCACCTGGGGGCCTCCACCGACGATGAAATCCGATGGGCCAAGGCCATCCAGGCCTTGATGCCTTCCATCGAGAAACTTCGCTTCCATAGCTCCGGAACAGAAGCTACTCTGATGGCCATGCGTCTGGCTCGCGCCTATACCGGCAAAACCAAGGTCATCAAACTGCAGGATCACTTCCATGGCTGGCATGACTACGCCATGGTCGGGTCTGACCGTTCTGCACCTGGCATTCCGGAAGCCAGCTGGGGAACTATGATCGTGGTTCCGGCGGGCGACCTGGGTGCAGTTGAAGATGCGATCAAACGCGACCCAGACGTTGCCGCGATTATACTGGAGCCGACCGGCGCTCACTTTGGCCAATTACCCTTTGACGCCCCCAATTACCTCAAGGAATTGCGAGAGATCACTGCCCAAACCGGCGTAATTCTGATTTTTGACGAGGTAGTAACTGGATTTAGGGCCGCACCCGGCGGGGTCCAAGAACGCTACGGTGTCAGGCCAGACCTCACAACCATGGCCAAGATCGTCGCGGGTGGCCTTCCCGGAGGAGCGGTAGGCGGCAAGGCAGACATTATCGACATGATTGCCCACCGGAATGAACCCGATTGGGACAATAACCACCGCGTGTATCATCCAGGCACGTTCAACGGAAACCCACTCTCCGCTGCCGCTGGCGCTGCCGCGCTGGAGATGATTGCATCGCAGCCAATCAATGAACAGGCCGATGCCATGGCTGCCAGGCTGAAGAATGGCATCAACGAAGCATTGGGCGCGCTGGAGATTCCCGGCCACGCCCACGGTATCGCCTCCATGATTCACGTGATACTGGCGGACTGCGATTGCGACCGAGAACTTTGCACCATGTCCCACGACAAAATTGCCGAGACCAATGGCTCTGCCGCAGTTACGGCAATGAAGCGCGGCCTGCAAAACCGCGGAGTGGACATCATGAGCCGAGAGACTTTCTTAGTATCCGGCATGCACTCTGAGCAAGACGTCGACAAGACCCTTGAGGCGTTCAAGGAGACCATGGCGGCAGTGAGAGCCGACGGTCTGATTTAACGAAACGGACCGACTGCGTTCGATTCTGGTAGAATTCGCAAATCCAAATGATTACCCATTTTAAGAGGTGATTTATCATGCCTAGTTTTACAGATAAGCTGACCGTTGGCGGCAGCGAAATGGACATGTACGCCGCGTTGCCCTCGGGAGATGGACCGCATCCAGCAGTGGTAATTGCCTTTCACGTAGGCGGGCTGGACGATTTTGACCGAAAGATGGCCGATCAGTTGGCCGAGGCCGGCTTCGTGGCCGTGGTTCCAGACCTCTTCCATCGATACTCTGCAGAAGTGATGAGCGGACCGGTCATGGAGCGTCTGGGCCACCTACAAGACCCGGATATCATCGCTGATATGAACGCGGCGGTTGATTTTCTGACCACTAATTCGGCAATCGACAGTGACCGCATCGGCGTTACTGGATTTTGCATGGGCGGACGTATCGCCTGGCTGATGGCCGCGACCAATCCCATTTTCAAGTGCACCGTGCCGTTCTACGGCGGCAACATCCAGGGCAACTGGGGACCGGGTGAGGCTCCGTATTCCATGGCCAACAACATCAACTGCCCAATGCTGTTCCACTTTGGGTCCACCGATGGCAATCCTTCGGTAGATGACCGAGACAAATACGACGCTGAGCTGACACGTCTGGGTAAGGACTTTGAGTTCCACACCTATGATGGCGCGGGCCATGCATTTATGGACTACACCAATCCTGATCGTCATCACGAAGCAGCGGCAGCAGCGGCCTGGCCCCGGACGATTGATTTCTTTAACAAGCATCTGAAATAGTGATGGGCTGCCAAGTCTTAATTGACTTGCTGGACAAATAGCCTCCACCCTATCCCTCCCCCGGCGGCGCGGATGGGGACTGTACTGGGTTTTTATATTTGCAGGGGCCGCTGAAACAATATTTGATTGATGAGGGGTTGTATGCCGTCTTTTTGGGAAAAAATACAGGTCAACGAGTCCGAGATGGATGTCTATACCAGCGTGCCCGACGGCGACGGCCCCTTTCCGGCGGTGGTGGTGGCCCATCACGCCCCCGGCGTAGACAAATTCATGCAGGACATGACCAATAAGTTGGCCACTTCAGGTTACGCAGCCGTCGCCCCTGACCTGTTTCACCGCATCACCGCCGAGATGGTTGAGAGCACCGGAAAGTCCAAGCGTGACCAGCTGGGCGACCCACAGATAGTGGAAGACATCAATGCCACCGTGGATTTTTTGGTTAGGCACTCGTCGATCGACTCGAATCGCATAGGCGTTACCGGGTTTTGCATGGGCGGTCGCGTCGCCTGGCTAGCCGCCGCGACAAATTCAACCTTTAAAGCCGCTGTGCCCTATTACGGCGGCAACATTTTGGTGCCGTGGGGCGGCGCAACCGAGGCCCCGTTGGCGGCGACATCCGGTATGAAATGCCCTGTGTTGTTCCACTTTGGCGAGGTTGATGAGAACCCGTCACAGGATGACATGCTGATTCTGGACAAGGAACTGAGCGCCCACAGCATCCCGCACCAGTTCTACACCTATCCGGGTGCCGGTCACGCCTTCATGAACCCGGCCAGTCCGGCCCGTTACCAGAGGGCGGCGGCTGAGATGTCATGGCCGCGGACATTGGATTTCTTCGATAAACATTTGGGTCTCCAACGGGCGGCAGGCAACGACGAACCTGCCTGCGCCTAAGTCGGTTAAAAACTTTTGGTAAAAACGCTAGAAAAGAACTTTAGGAGTAACTATGCCCCGAGTATCATTGGATTTGGAATTAGCAGCCGACCTGGGAGTCGCTAAATCTGACGGTTGGCGATTCGCCCCCGGGATGGTCCCAGGCGAGCCGAACCAAGGCCTGGTCGCTGAGATGGGAGATAGCCCCGCTCGACTGGCCGACTACGATGATTCCACCTGGGAGAAGAACGCCAACATCCAAGAAAGGCACTCTGTTGGTTTCACCTTCGCTTGGTATCGAGTCAAGGTCACCATTCCCGAAGAGGTCAAGGGCGAGAAGGTCGCCGGTGGTCGGGTGTGGTTCGAGACCAACGTGGACAACTACGGCGAGGTCTACGTCGACGGCAAGATTGACCGGGACAAATGGGTGGTCACCGGCAATAACACACCCAAGCGCATCCTAATTGAGGATCCGGCAGTCCCCGGAACCGAGCACACTATCGCAGTATTGGTGGCCAACGCCCCTCTTGGTGCACCGGTCGGTTCCATTTTCATGCGGTACGCCACTCTGGCCATTGAACCGGCGCCTGGCGCAACCAGCTAGCCAACTACATACTGATTGATTGATGTTTTACGGCCGGCGTTTCCTCAAAGAGACGTCGGTCGCTTGAATATACGGGAGATGCCATGAACAGCCCTTCCTTTTCTGGCCAGTTGGCCGCATTAGAATTTCCCGATTCCCTGGAGTGGGTCAATACCGACCGTCCGCTGACCATGGAACAACTCCGGGGCAAGATCGTGATTCTGGATTTCTGGACTTACTGTTGAATCAACTGCGCCCATATCTTTCCGCAGTTGCGGAGACTCGAAAAGAAGTATGCCAAAGAACTGGTTGTGATCGGCGTCCATTCTGCCAAATTCCCCAATGAGAAGGACTCCGGCAACCTGCACAATGCCGTCCGCCGCTACCAACTTGAACACCCGGTAATCAACGATGGCCAGTTTCAGGTGTGGCAGCAATATTCCTGCCGGGCCTGGCCCACACTGATGTTCATCGACCCGCAGGGCAACGTTATGGGCAAGCATGAAGGCGAGATGTCCTTCGAGTCGTTCGACGGCCTGATTAGCCAGATGGTCACCGAGTTCGACGCCAAAGACCTGATTGACCGTAAGCCACTGCCAACCACCTTTCAACCATCAGTCGACACGGCCCTCAGCTTCCCCGGTAAAGTGCTGGCCGACGGCCTGTCGGACCGGTTGTTCATCTCTGACACCAACCACAACCGGATCGTCGTCACTGGGCTGGATGGCACGCTGAAGCAGATAATTGGCAGCGGTCAAGAAGCGTTCACAGACGGTAAACTGGCAATCTCTGCTTTCAATCATCCACAAGGACTGGCGCTGGACGGCGAGACACTCTACGTGGCTGACACGGAGAACCACGCCATACGCCAGGTGGACTTGGCGACAGGAACAGTGACGACAATCGCAGGCACCGGTGAGCAGGGTCACACCAGAGACGGCAGGAGGCCAGGGCGAACCAGTGAGTTATGCTCGCCTTTTGATCTGGTCTGCCATAACGGTACCGTCTACATTGCCATGGCCGGCATCCATCAACTGTGGTCGTTAGGCATGAAAGATGGCGTGGTTGGGCCATTTGCCGGCAACGGCGGCGAAGCAATCACCGACGGGCCTTTGGCTTCCGCTCAATTGGCCCAACCCTGTGGCCTGACCACTGATGGCATAAAACTCTACTTTGCCGATAGTGAGACCAGCTCGATCCGCTCCGCCGACATTGATCCAAATGGCAATGTGCGGACGATAATAGGCCTCGATTTATTCGTGTTTGGTGACGCTGACGGCTCAGACCATCATGTGCGCCTGCAACACCCAATCGGCATTACCTATTACGACGGCGTCTTGTACATCACCGACACCTATAACCATAAGATTAAACGGGTGTTGCCGGTGACACGCAGCGCATTCACAGTGTTGGGCACCGGCTCCGCAGGCCACACAGACGGCCCAGCCTTGGAATCCCAGTTCTCTGAACCCAGCGGAATCAGCTTTGCCAACGGCAAGATGTACATCGCCGATACCAACAACCACGCCATCCGCGTCGCTGATATTGAATCAGGCGAGGTCTCTACGTTAGAGATCAATGGGCTTTAGTCTCTCCACCCGAATCTAATCACACCCGAGAGGTGGTAATTGTAGGGGAGGGATTGTAACCCGTCCTGCTGGGGTAAAACCAACTGAGGGGAATACGCCAGACCGATTCGTCGAACGCCTGGATTCTCGCATTAGCGGGAATGACGGGGTGGGCTATTCTGGTTCTTGACGCTGAATCACTAGGATCCGGTCCATGCCAGCCAAGTCTTTCTCCACGCTGGTTGTGCCTTTGGGGAAGTATTCCAGCGCCAGTTTCGCCACCACCGGTATCTGTTCAGGGTCCATCTCCAGCAGCATGATGCCGTGGTACTTGAGCTTGTCTTCAGCCTGCACCAAAAGACGCCGAATCAAGTCCAGACCATCTGACCCGCCGTCCAGCGCCAAGACGGGCTCTTGTTGGACTTCTGGCTGTAGTGTAGGGATGCGGTCCGTGGGGATGTAGGGCAGGTTAGCGACAACCAGATCTACCGGTTCCGGCACCGCGTCCAGAAGATCGCCAATGGCCAAGGTGACTCGGTCACCTACACCGTGGGCTCTGATGTTGTAGGCTGCCACGTCCAGCACCGCGTCTTCCACATCCACGGCAAATATCTTACCGCCCGGGAGATGGATTGCCAGGTTGATGGCGATTGCTCCGCTTCCGGTTCCAACGTCGGCTATTATCAGGTCACGAGATTCCATGCCCATCATGGCCATGAACAAGGCGTGTTCGACCAAGCCTTCTGTCTCGGGCCGGGGAATCAGTACTGCTGGAGTCAGCACCACAGTGATGCCATAGAACTCGCGTTGGCCCAGGATGTAGGCCAGTGGCTCCCGTTGATACCGGCGTTCCAACAACTCGTCTAAGGCGCTTTGTTGCTGCCCAGTAACCTCTGTTTCCTGTTCGCCGAAGAGACTTTGCCGGGGCATCCGCATAACGCTCATTACCAAGACTTCAGCCTCAAGTCTGGCGTCGGGGATGCCAACCTCTTCCAGTTTCTTATGGGTATCTTGAATGACGGTACGTAGCACTGCCATAGACGTATTTCTATCCTATAGAACCAATTTTAAGTTTTCAGAGATTAGGGTATTCCCTGATGGAGGCCGCACCACTGGGAGTTTGGCGCGACATAGGGCCGCAGCAAGGCTGATTAGCTGGTGGCTTCGGCCAGGAGACGTTCTTCTTCCCAGGCACTTAGGCGATCGAACATATCCTCTAAGCCGCCGTCCATCAGGCGGGGAATGCCGTGGAAGTTAACGTTGCTGCGGTGGTCGGTTACCCGATCCTGGGGGTAGTTATAGGTTCGAATTTTCTCAGAACGATCGGCGCCAGCAACTTGGGAACGACGAGCCTCACTGGCCTCCGCGTTCTTCCGTTCCTCATCCGCATCGAACAATCGAGACCGAAGCATGGACATGGCCCTTTCTTTGTTCTTGTGCTGGGAGCGTTCATCCTGGCAAACGACAGTTAGGCCAGAAGGCTCGTGGACGATACGGACGGCAGTGGCGACTTTATTTACGTTCTGTCCGCCGTGTCCGCCAGCATGGAAGATGTCTATCCGAAGTTCGTTGGGGTCAACCTTGAGTTCAACTTCATCCACAACAGGCAGCACCACCACAGTGGCTGTTGAAGTATGAATGCGGCCTTGGGTCTCCGTGTTAGGAATTCTCTGTACCCTGTGAACACCGCTTTCGAATTTCATGCGACTGAAAACGCCCTTGCCTTCCACCTGGAAAACTATCTTGTTGAACCCACCAACCTCAGTTGGGTTGGAGTCCATGACATCGACTTTCCAGCCTTGGTTGACGGCATAACGGGAGTAGGCACGGTAGAGGTCGGCAGCAAAGATACCGGCTTCTGCGCCGCCGGTGCCCGCCCGTACCTCGATAATTACATCTCTTTCATCGTTGGGGTTTTGGGGAAGCAAAGCCACGCGCAATTCCTGGCTTAGTTCTTCTAGTTTTTGCTGGGCTTCCGTCAATTCTTCCTTGGCCATGACAACCAATTCCTGGTCTGATCCGTCTCGAACCAAAGAATTCAGGTCTTCTATCTCACCGGAAAGTTTTTTATACTTCTCGCCGATAACGACCAGGTTTTCCAAGGATGCTCGTTCTCGGGCTAAGGCCTGAACACGACCGAAGTCGGCCGCAATCTCAGGATCTCCCATGGATTCTTCAATCTCATGGTAGCGTTTGATTACCGGGGCTAGATTGTCGAGTATGCTGGACATAAATGCACTTCTATAGATAGTCGACGGACAATATTATGCGCAAAACGATGGAGCGCCGAATACCGCAATGCCATATCCAGTTTAACTTAGCTATAAAGGAGAAACAAGCTCATTTTCGTTGTTTCACGAGGGATTAAAGCAGACCTATCTTGAGTGGTATTCCGGTAAAACTCGACTGGAAAATCAATCAGAGCTGCCGGATTTAACACCCCAGTGGATCGCAACCGTCCCAAAACCCAGCCTTCGGTATTCAACGTCGTCCAATCCCAGACTCGAGAGCATGTCCGCCAAACGACCAGCCTCAAGGAAATAATCAACCGACCTGGGTAGGTAGGAGTATGCTGACCGGTCACCAGCGACCAACCGCCCAATCAATGGCACGATGCCATGAAATATCGGACGAAAAAGGGTCGATCTCAACCCTGGGCTCATAGGGGAGAGTTCCAATATTGCCACTCGACCGCCCGGCCGGACAACTCGAATCATCTCCAACAGCGCCGTCTCCACGCTGGGCATATTGCGCAGACTGAACCCGGCGGTGGCACAGGCAAAACTATCATCGGCAAATGGTAATAAAAGGGCATCACCGGTCATCATAGTGACGGAATCAGACATGCCTCGGGATTTGGACTTTGCGTGACCCTGAGTGACCATCCCTGGCAACAAGTCCAGCCCCACGGTGTGGCAGATTCGCGGCAGGCGAGCCAGCTCCAACGCCAGGTCACCGGTGCCGCAGGACACGTCTATGGCTGTCCCGTTGAGTGCCTGAGCCGCCAGCGCAGCGGTCTGCCGTTTCCAGCGACGGTGCATACCAAGGGTCATCAGGTCGTTCATCAAGTCGTAACGACCGGAGATGCGGGTGAACAGGTCGGCGACGTAGCGTTGCTTCTCAGCCCCCTTGAGTTCAGCCATGGGGCGAGTCCAACTCGCCTTCAGGACCCTGGTACTGCATCTTTTCCGGCATGGCCTGGTCCAGACCAAGAGCAACGAAGACCCGGGCCACCACAAAGTCCACAATGTCCTCTATGCTTTGGGGTTTTAGGTAAAACGCTGGTTCCGGTGGCACAACTACGGCGCCCATTCGGCTGAGCGTCAGCATGTTATTCAGATGAATGCTGTGTAGCGGTGTTTCCCGAGGAACCAGCACCAGCGGCCTGCGCTCTTTCAGGCAAACGTCCGCGGTCCGAAGCAGAAGATTCCCGGAGAGCCCACCGGCCAAGGACGCAATGCTATTCATGCTTGCCGGCATGATCACCATCCCCGCGGTGGGGTAGGTGCCGCTGGCCACGGGGGCGCGCAAATCATTTATTGGGTAGTGCGTAAATGCAGGGTGTTCTTGCCACTCGATCAGCGTGTCGTTGAAATGCTCTCCTATTTCTTCTTGCCAGACCAGACGGCCGGCGTTGGAACAAAGCGCCACTGTGGGTATGTCACGTCGGAGTAGCGCGTCTACCATTGACCGGGCCATCACGGCGCCGCTGGCCCCGGTTATACCAACCACCACCGGATTCGTCATAGGGTCACCGCTAGTATCGTGAACAGCAAAAGCACCATAGAAATTACGCTGTTGTACTGGAACATCGGCGAACGAAGTTTGGACAGGTCGTCTGGTTTGAGCAGGCTATTTTCCATGGCGAGCAGGCTGACTGCGATTGCCCAGCCAATGAAGTAATAGAAGGATAGGTCCAGCCAGAAGCCCAACGCCAGCAAAGCGACCGCGGCACCGGTGTGCATAACTTTGGTAGCCCGTAGAGCAGCGGCTATGCCAAATCGCTTGGGGAGCGAATTCACGCCGTACTTGCGGTCGAAATCCAAATCGGCACAGCCGTACACGATGTCGAACCCACCAGCCCACAAAGCCACAACCACTGAAAGCAAAACTGCTTCTAGGTCTAGTCTGCCGGTAACCGCAATCCAAGCTGCCGAAGGCGAGATTGCCAAGGCCCAGCCCAAGAAGAAATGGCAGGCCCAGGTGTAATACTTGGCGAACGAGTAACCAACGACGTAAGCCGCAGCCAACGGCGACAACGCCAAGGCCAGGTTGTTTAGCTGGGCGGCGGCGAAGAAAAACACCACAGAGCCCACCACCATCAGTCCAAACACTTCCCACGGCTTGAGCAGACCTTGGGGTAGGTGGCGGTTGGCAGTTCTCGGATTATGGACGTCTTCTTTTCTGTGCAGGAATCGATTGGCCGCCATCCCCAGGGTTCGTACGCCGGTGAGGGCGACGGTAATCCAGACGAAGACACTCCACCCCGGCCAACCTTCCGCGGCCAGGATCATTCCCATAAAGCAAAAAGGCAGGGCGTAGAGCGACTCCCAAATACGGATTGTACTGAGGTAGCGGGGGACCCTGGTGGCGATGATTCCGGCGGGGGTTGTTATTACTCGAGCAGCCGACATGCTGAATATCTTCTCACATCACTGCGACAAGCGCGGTGATGCCTAGCAATTTCAATAAATGGTGGTCTGAGTAAGTGTACTGAGTCTTAGATGCCGTAGTCGTTCCATTTTTGGTCGACCAGTGCCATCACTTCCGAGTCCATGGCAATGTCCGGTGGCCATTCCCGGTGACGCCCACTTTCCAACGGGCCCTTGATGGTGGCGTCGATACCCATCTTCTTGCCGTATTTAGGCGAAGGTGAACCGATGTCCAGGTCGTCGATCGGGCCATCAGCAAACACCAAATCTTCGCCCGGGTCGAAATTATTTGTGACCCGCCAGGCGACCTCGGAGATGTTTTGGACGTCCACATTGTGGTCCACGACGATTATAGTCTTAACCAGGCTCATCAGGCCCAATCCCCACAAGCCGTGCATCACCTTACGACCCTGACCCGGATATTCTTTCTTGATCGACACGATTACCAGATTATGGAACGAACCTTCAGCCGGCATGTTGATATCTACGAGTTCCGGCAATACCAATTTCATCATTGGCAGAAATACCCGTTCAGTGACCTTGCCCATGTAATAGTCTTCCATAGGCGGGCGACCTACTAGGGCGGCAGGGTAGATCGGGTCTTTGCGGTGGGTGATGCAGGTAACGTGGAACACCGGATATGGCTCTTCCATTGAATAGTAGCCGGTATGGTCGCCAAATGGGCCTTCGTCTCGTTCTTCTCCGGGTACCACATAGCCTTCTAAAATGATCTCCGCTTGAGCCGGAATCATCAGGTCGCTAGTCTTGGCCTTCACCAAATCTACGCCCTCTTCTCGGAGGAAACCGGCCATCACCATCTCGTCTATGTCCGGAGGTAGCGGCGCTGATCCGGTCCAAATAGTGGCAGGGTCGCCGCCCAATGCAACGGCCACGTCCATTCTATCCAGCCCCAGTTCATGGTTCATGCGGTAGTGGTGGGTGCCCACTTTGTGGGTTTGCCAGTGCATGCCGGTGGTCTGTTTGTCGTAGACCTGCATCCGGTAGGTGCCGTAATTCTGCACGCCGGTCTCTGGGTCTCTGGTGATAACCAGGGGTAGGGTCACAAACGGACCACCGTCCAATGGCCAGCACTTCATCACGGGAAATTTGTATAGGTCTACATCGTCGCCCTGAATTACAACTTCCTGACAGGGCGCGTTATTCACTGTCTTTGGTTGATGCGATCCCAGTTGCACGATCTGGCCTAGGGTGCGCAGTTTGTTCATGAGACCCTTTGGCGGGCCTTGCATCAAGTTCAACAGACCGTCAATACGTTCCACCAAATCGTCAACTTTCTCGACGCCAAGCGCCCAGGCGGTTCGTTGGTGAGTGCCGTACATATTGATTAGAACCGGAGCGTCAAACCCGGTAACGTTCTCAAACAACAGCGCTGGACCGCCCGACCTGATCACACGGTCGGTTATCTCGGTAATTTCCAGTTCATGGTTGACTGGCGTCGTGATACGGCGTAATTCGCCCTTGTCTTCTAGAAAACGAATGAACTCTCTGAGGTCTTTGAACTTCATCTTAGCGTCATAGAGGTTTGATGCCTTTTATGCAACCGGTCTGTGAGTACAGCCAGTGAAAATTGATGTAAACCGTGAACGGGATTCTGTTGATATTGTAGCCGCTCATAAGCTGTCGCTACAACGAAACGGGCAACCAGGGGCGATGCAATGGCGTTTCCCAGGCCGTGCGTCTTAGACACCAAAACGGGGCTGGCGAATGGCCAGCCCCGTCATTGGTTCACTATAGTTTGAGTCTTGCCCAGGTTTAGAAGCTGGATGAAGACTCTGTGCGCATCTTGCTGAAGCAATCACTGCAGTAAACGGGTCGATCGCCCCGGGGCCGGAATGGCACCATGGCATCGTTCCCGCATTCGGCGCAGTTGATTGGATACATCTCTTTGGGTCCGTCCTGGTACATGCCCGCAGTTTTTTGCTCCGAGCGGCGCACTGCGCGACAACTACGGCAGCGCTTGGGTTCGTTACCAAACCCTCTGGCTTGGAAAAATTCCTGCTCCCCCGTTGTGAAAATGAACTCCCCACCACACTCCACACAATTAAGAGTTCTATCTGTCAATGCCACTGGTTGACCTCCTGGGTCCTCTCCCCAATTATGACTCCGTAGGTCAAGCAACTCCGGTTAATTCTCCCAAACATAGCCCCAGTTCTGGTGAGTTTCAGCTCGACCCAGGTTTTGCATGGGGCACATTATACTGGTTAAAAACAGGGATGCAACCAATTTTTACGCCTATCTACAAATACATCGACACCACTATTCCATTATTCTAATCGCAAATAAGAGACGAATATCGTAAACCGACTGAACTTAAATCTGCATTGGATTCCAATGCTTGGCTGGGTTCCATTCTTTACATAATCGATACCATCAACAGGGTTTAAATCTGGCAACGACGGTGATAGGCAGGGGTTCTGACGGATTCGCGTAATCGGGCCTATTACACAACCTCAGATGGCCCATTACGTACTTAGTCTGGTGAAGACTCGGTCGGCTGCTCTTCGTCCACCAGGAAACAGGATGACGCCTTGAAGACCGCCCACAACTGTTGACCAACCCTAATTCCCATTTCATCCAATGCTGCTCCGGTGATGTGGCATCGCAGCATTTCGGGGTCATGGTCACTGCTGAGTTTCAAAGTAATTGCATATCCCGGCGGCCTCGATTCAACCGCGATGACCTCGCCTTGCAGTCGGTTTCTGGCAGAAGATCCCGACAGGTCTTCCTTAGCCAAGATGATATCCGAGGCTCTGATCCCGACTGTGACCCGGTCTTGGTCGCCCTCAGGTCCAGCTCCCTCGGTGATGCGTGAGTCCAACGGTACCTCAAGGCGCAGACCCTGCCCAATACAAGACATAGTCCCGTCCTGCGGGTTTCTTTCGGCGATTGTTAGATTGAACAGATTCTCCACGCCCACTAAACGGGCTATCCTTCCTTGACCGGGCTGTCCTAGCACCGCCAATGGCTCACCCGTGACCAATGTTCGACCTTCGTTGATTACTTGGACCGAATCACCCAACGCCAAAGCTTCTTCTCGGTCGTGGGTGACCAGCATGACTGGGACGGGTGATTGGGCCAACATAACCCGAAGTTCACGTCGCAGGTTTCGACGTAATTCCGAGTCTAATGAGGCAAATGGCTCATCCAACAACAACATCGCCGGACGGGGCGCCAGCGCCCTGGCCAATGCAACTCGTTGTTGTTGACCGCCGGAGAGTTCCCAGGGATAACGTTCTTCCAATTCGTCCAACTGGAGCAGATTGGACAGCTCATTGACCCGTTCTTTGGCAGAGGCCGAGTTGCGGTCTGGAAGACCAAAGCTGATATTCTCCGCAACCTTCAAATGGGGAAACAGGTGGTATTGCTGGGTCAAGTAGCCCAGTTGGCGTTCATGGGTTGGTAACCAGGTGCCTTCATCGCTGTCGTAAACGGTCCGGCCGCCAATCTCAACGTGACCCCGCACGGGACGCAACAGCCCGGCAATGGCCCGAAGTGTCGTCGATTTCCCAGCGCCCGACGGGCCAAACAGGACCAGCACTTGCCCGGGTTGGACCTCCCATTCGGTTTGGAGGTTGAAATCTCCAACTCGGCATTCGACCCAGCCTTTGGCTGCTGTCTCAGTAATATTTTGCAGGATCATCGTCTCTGCCACCTGCGGCGGGTGAGCAGTCCCAACCCCACTAACAACATGATTGATCCTGCCAGTAAGACCATGGAGAGGGCCAAAGCTCCGTCCAAACTGGTCTCCATGGCGGACATTATCGCCAGCGGCATGGTCTGGGTCTCTCCGGTCAGGTTTCCGGCAAACATCATGGTCGCCCCGAATTCTGAGAGCGCCCTCGCCCAAGCCAACCCTAGTCCGGTAAACATCGCCGGGGCGGCCAACGGTAAAGTGATACGAAAGAAGGTGCGCCAAGGTGAAACGCCCAGGGTTTGGGCCACATCTTCATAATCTCTATCCACCGATTGGAAGCCCAATTTGGCGGCGCGTATGAAAAATGGTGACGCCACAAATATCTGGGCAAACACCACAGCGGTGGTTGTGAAAGGAATAGTGATTCCCAGGCTTGCCATCTCGGAGCCAATCAGGCCGTTGCGTCCAAAGGCCATTAGCATGGCAACCCCGGCGACTACCGGAGGCAAGACCAAAGGAAGTTCCACCATGCTGTCCACAACCCCGGCCCAAAGTTGATCGCTGCGGGCTAACAGGTACGCGAAAGGTGTCCCCAACGCCACCACCACTGCCATGCTGATGATGCTTGTAACCAGGGAAAGTCGCAGCGCCGTAAGGGCAGTGTCGCTGGTGACTGCATCAAGAAAGTCGCTCTGTTGAGCAGCTCTAATCAGTAGGGCAAGTACCGGTAGACCTATAAATAGAACGTAAAGAATCGCGCCGCTGCCGCCGAGGATTCCTGCAGGGTGGTTGGTCAAGCGGGTCGTTGGGTTTAATCTCGCCAACGGGGCCTTCCTTTGGTGTCAGTCATGGAGACCTGAACCCCTGGTCGGCAAGCAAATTTTGACCGGTTTCTGAAAGCACAAACCGAACGAATGACTGCGTTAATTCGGTGTCTCTTGCAGTCTTGAGAACTGCGATTGGGTAACGAGCTTTGATATTGAATGCCTCTGGGATGGGAATGGTATTAATGGCGCCAATTTTACGAGTTGTCGCTACGTCGGTCTGGTAGACGATACCGGCGTCCACTTCTCCTAGAGCAACCTTCTGTGACACAAACCGGACGTTGGCCTCCTCTGAGACCAGGTTACCCAGCACTTGGCTTTCAAACTGAA
>Ga0209403_10004794_pt1 | contig 14498 bp, 13 predicted proteins | sample ArcticOcean_MG_C_8_FD_187440 | JGI IMG/M metagenome (GOLD analysis project Ga0209403, IMG submission 187440) | Marine microbial communities from western Arctic Ocean - ArcticOcean_MG_CB11_86 (SPAdes) (version 2) | ecosystem: Environmental > Aquatic > Marine > Oceanic | place: Arctic Ocean... | reverse complement strand
CTGTTCTATCCATATCACATGTTTTTTCCAATCTATCACATCATTAAAGGGTAGAATACAGTCTGTATTAATGAAAATGGGGATTCTTCCAAGAGCCAAAGTTTCATAAAAACGGGCAGAAAAGTTCCCGGTGCCTCGAATACAGAGGGTATAGTCTGTATTTTTGATATTGCAGTAAAATTCTTTTCTTAAATTCTCATAAGAATCGTCTTTTTTTGATTTACCCCCCTGATACCTATCTCTACGAATGAATTCAGTATGTAAAGTATTTGTTTTATCCAGAATATCCAAAACTTTTTTCCTCAGATAAGTGGAGGGTGTTGCAGTACCTGGATAACATTTTGATAGATGAAATTTATATTTGGTCTTCTTCCAGATAAGTTCAGCCATTTTAATTGTTGAGATAATTAGGTTTGGATCAGCCTGGCCACAAAAACCTATAGATGGGGTTTCATTATAACCTCTGGTTTTTATTGTATCTAATTCCAAAAATATCAAAGGATCTCGAATAATAACGGGCAAGGGAATTGTTCTTACATTTTGTCTGGATTTATAGGGACTAGTATATAATCCAATAACATTGTCAAATTGAGGTAATGAAAAATAGTCATCCCCAGTAACCCAGATGAGTATTTTCTTTCGGTTTTCACGAGCTTCTTCTATTAATCTTGCAGCAACAGAAATAGTATCTGTTTCCACATAATAATTCCAGCAAAAAGGTAAAAGGAAAAAAAATGATTCGTTTCGATTCTGAATGATCTTAAAGGCTATATTGGTCAAATGATATTTTGCTAGATTCTTTTCAGGGAAAAAAGGCTTAAGTATATCCACAAGATATGGACGGTAATTTGAATCATAATAGAAATCACCTATATAAAGATTAATCAATTCTATAAAAATTACTCCAATTCTTTATTTGTTCATTTAAATGAAAATGATCATTAACTCTGACAATAGCATTTTTCCTGATTTTATTATACTGGAGCATATCCATATTTTTTATTTTAATAATTTGTTCTGTAATCGCTTCCGGTGACCGTTTTGGAACCACCCAACCTGTTTTTCTATCTAGCACATTTTCAGATAATCCCTCTGCATTTGTTACAATGCATAATAGTCCCATTGCCTGTGCTTCTAAAACGGCATTGCAGAACCCTTCTTGAATGCTGGACTGGATATAGATATCTGCCCATTCCATTTCATCTTTTACTTTCTCCGGTGAAAGCTGGCCTCTTAGTATTACATTATCAGTTAACCCGAGTTGATGTATGGCATACCATATTGCTTCCCTATAATCTCCTTCACCTACAATATGGTATTCAAAATTAATTTGTGCATTCTTTAATAACACTAATGATTTTAATGCATATTCATAACCTTTTTTCCAGGTTAGCCTTCCAACTGTTAATATCCTTAGAGGATTATGTAAATGCTTGCCAATATTTGATTTAAAAAACTCTATATTAATAGCAGGAGTTATTTTTTCATAAGGGATTTTGGGATCTAGTCCTAAATCTACTGCTTTTTGGTACAAATCATCTGATATGGTATGTACTTTATCTATTTTCTGCCATAGTAGATTATAACAACCCGGATGTTGATGAGGGTACAAACCAATATCAAATCCCCTGAAGCTTACAGCTGATCTTGTACCTATTGCTCTGGATAGGTTTTCCCTCCCTATACCCGCTGTGGTAAAACAAAAATGAAGCCAGTCTAACGACTTACCAATGATATGAACATTTAATATCAAATGTTTTAACGCTTTTGTCCAGTCACCGTGTGAATCCCTTTCCAAATTTAAAAAACGAATGCAAGATATTGGATGCAATATAAAAGTGGTGATAAAAGCAAAAAACAAATATAATTTATTGTTTACATTCACCTGATAATAAACTGGGACAGATAAAGGTATTTCAGTTGAGTTTCCTTTTCCTGCTACAAATAATGAGACCTTAAATCCATGGTTAAGTAAACCATTCATTTTATTAATAATAAATGTCTCTGAATAATTTGGAATGGATGGCATTATAAAACCAATGTGCATTATTATATATTTAAAGAATATTTATATTATAGAGATAGATTGAATATGGTAAATTGGCATGTTCAAATTTTTTCTGAAATACTAAATTTGGATTTCTCACTTTATTAATCTCTACAGTTGATATAATATATTCACAGCCCAATTCTTTTAATTTATAAAAATTAAAGTCTAATTTATTTATAACTAAATTTGAATTTTTTGGAATAATATAATCTTTATGGTTCCAAACTCGCAGCAATTCTGATGAGAATAAATAACAACGGTTCCCCCATTTGTCAAACTTGTTTAATTGAGATGGATTTTTTTCTAATTCAGGTTGAATTATTTCCCTAAATCTTATTTTATAATCTAAACTATAAAAATTAGAATAACCATCAATAGTATAAAAACCATTAAATGCTGGCACACCTGGATGCAAACCCAAAGAACCAACCCGGTATGTGGCCTCATCTTTACCTATCCATTCTTTTATTTCATTAAAAAGGGGCGTGGAATAAAACTGATTCATTGTCATCATGTTATTGGGTTGATTATGGGTTTTTATATTATAGATAAACCTTTTACAATTTTCCCTATACCCCCAACTATTCCGTATAACGTAAAATGGCCCAGAAATACTTAAAATAATAATTAATAAAAATATATAATTATTTTTCCTATTTAATAATTTGAATATTTCATTGATAATCATCGCAAGTAAAACCCACCAATAAAAAGCATTGAGATTTAATATCCTCTCAAAATCAAATGTTGAAAATATTTCATATTTATCTTTTATAAAATCCAAGTAATTCCATTTTATTATAACAGCCAAAACACAATTAATAAAAATACATCCTGCAAAAACAACTGGTTTAATTATATACTCTTTTCCCTTTAATAACCCCATAAATACCACTGCAAAAAACCAGTAGAATATAGAATGATGTATTGTAGCTAAAGGAAATTTTTTCTCTGAAAGGAAAATATGCCATGCATTACTTATTACCTCAATTAAACTATAACTTCCAACTATCCTATCAACCCGATGGCTAATAAAACTATCATTCATAAAGGTAATTAAAACTAAATGAATATCAGCCAATAGCATGCTTGTAAACATTATCATTAATCCTAGAAATGGATATATCTGAAAAGATTTCCTTTTAATACAAAGATATATCCAAAAAGATAACAAAGTAATCCATATAAAACTAGTTGACATTACTGCAGATGAAAAAAAGGGCATAATAAAACATAATAATATGCTAAGTTTCTTTCTTTTTAATTTGACCAAATTAAAAAATGAGAAAAAAAGAACAGGAGCAATTGCAAAAATAGCACCACCCATTATTGGTTTATGTGGTAATATAGCAAATGCCAAACTAATAATTACTGAAAATAGTTTATAATTATCTTTCTTGATTATATGTTCTGTGAGGAAATAATACATCCCTAATAAACCTACAATTGAAACTAAAAACCTTGACAATGGATAGGCAACTGAAGGTCTCAAGAAAAAGAATATCCAACTAGTAATATTGAAGGAACTAGGTAGTGCATTACGCGGGACACTCTCACCAAGGAATGAATGAATAAACAAATCATTGCTAAAGGAAAAAAAATGATCCAAATTATTGATAATTGTATAAAATACTATAGAACTATCAAGAACGTCTCCAATATTATATAAAGTATTTTCACCTAATACAATATAGGGTATGTGGTAAAATATTATAGAAATTAAACCAATCATTAATGAATTAGTATTAATAAAAGGATATATAGCACGATTAAACATAATTAAATATTCCCTATTACTTTAATAATTTCTATAATCTATCCAATATTGAAGAAGTGAGTATATAATAATCACATGTTACTATTATTAATATCCTTATACTTATCATTGATGATTTCTTTTATAATATATTTGGGCCTTTGTTTTGTTTCCTCTAGAATTTTTCCAATATATTCAGATAGAATACTTATTGATAGGAGTTGTACGCCCCCTAATAACAAAATCAATATAATGACTGTAGTTATACCTTGTGGAGCAGTTGGATAAATAGAATACATAATAATATAAAAGATAATTGCTATTGCAGATAGCAATACAAGAAAATATGCTAAGTAAGAAATTAGTTCGAGGGGTATGTATGAAAAAGAAAATATTCCTTTCTTAGCCCACCTTAAATTATTAATTAAATTATTGGTGCTTTCTCCAAACAATCTTTTTGGCCTTTCATATGGAACACCTATTTGCTTATAGCCTACCCATGCGCGCATTCCACGAATAAAACGATCTGTTTCTGGTAACATATTTATTGCATCAACAACTTTTCTATCCATCAAGGAAAAATCACCTGCATCAAGCGGAACCTTTATATAAGATAATCGATTAAATAGGCGATAAAATGTCTTATATGCAAAATTCAGGAACCTTGTTGTTTCTCTTTTCACTCTAGTACCATAAACTACATCATAACCAATAAGCCATTTTTTTACAAACTTCTCTATCAACTCTGGAGGATCTTGTAAATCTCCATCTAGCAATACAACTGCATCACCCTTTGCATATATCATACCAGAAGTGAATGCATTTTGGGAACTAAAATTTCTCGTGTGAAAAATAGCAATTGTATTGTTGTCATTAGAACATATCTCTTTCAATACCTTCTCCGAATTATCCGGGCTTCCATCGTTAACAAATATTATTTCATAATCACAACCAATTTTTTTAAAGGTTTTAGTCAGTCTATCATGCATTATAGGTATAGCTTTATCATCATTATAACAAGCAATGACAGCAGAAATTATTTTACCTTTAATTTCCATTATTATAACAATTAATTATATTTTCAGCCATATCATCTATTCCCAAGCCATTTATATTTTTTAAATACTCCTGACTTCCAATTGTTTTATGACATTTATCATCTAATGCAATACGTTTAAATAAAATATTTGAATATTCTGATTCCATTAAAATCTCTGAGACGGCACTTCCTAGCCCTCCAATTATACTATGTTCTTCAATAGTAAAAATGGCTCGACTACTACGTGCTACATTTTTAATATATTGATGGTTAATAGGTTTAATACTTAAAAAACTAATTACCTGTGTTTGGAATCCCTCCAAATCTAGCTTTTCTGCTAATTTTATCACATCCGATGTTATATTACCAGTACTTAACAAAGATACTCCTACTCCCTCTTTAACAACTAACCCATCTCCTAATCTGTAATTAGATCCTGAATTAAGATATTCTTTTTTAGGGGCTTGCCCCAACCTTATAAATGCAGGACCATCATGTTCTAACATAGCATCTATAGCTACTTCTGACTCTACCCTACTTCCTGGTGATAATACCAACATATTGGGTAAAGAACGCATAATTGCTAAGTCCTCTGTAGTATTGTGAGATATACCTTGATTACCATAACTAAAACCTCCTCCTACCCCAACTAATTTTACATCTAAATTATTATGACAAATATTATTTCTAATTTGCTCTAAAGAACGGAATATTAAAAAGGGTATAATTGAATATATACAAACTTTTTTACCACATAGTGCCAGGCCAGACCCAATTCCAACCATATTATTTTCTGCAACACCTATATTAATAAATTGTTCAGGGAACTTATCCTGAAACGGTTCAAAAGCATTATAACCTAAATCGCCAGTTAATAGGTAAAGATTTTTATTTTTCTCTGCTTCTGAAATAAGTTTTTTAATAAATATATTTCTCATGGGATAAATAAAATTAGACTATCTCCACTTTTTCTAACTCTTTAATAATTTGTCCATATCGTTCTTTAGTTAAAACTTCATAATGTGAGTGCAACTTATTTTCCAATGAAGGTATACCTTTACCTTTAACAGTATTAGCAATTATCATATTTGGCATATCTTTTTTATAGGGCAATAAATTCATCTCTTTTATTATTTCCTTGATATTATTTCCATTAATTTCACTAACATTCCAGCCAAAAGAACAAAATTTTTCCGACAAAGAATTAAGATTTAAGATTTCGCTTGTGGTACCTAACCCCTGTAAATTATTATAATCAACTATCGCAATTAGGTTATCAAGTTTATGATGACTAGCAAACATCGCTGCCTCCCACACCATACCTTCATTACACTCGCCATCACCTAAAAGAATAAATGAACGAGAATCTCTATTATCTTTTTTTGCAGCTAATGCTACACCAGCTCCAATTGATAGTCCATGACCTAATGATCCAGAAGACATTTCAATACCATGTACAATTGAAGTGTCAGGATGTCCTCCTAAAATTCCACCATCAGTTAGAAACTCAGATTTTAATATCGACTCATTGAAAAAACCACGTTTTACTAATGCTACATATTGCGCTAATGCTGCATGACCTTTACTAAGCATAAACCAATCACGATCAGGATGAAATGGATTTTTTGTATTTAAATTCATCGTATGAAAATATAGAGCAGTTAAAATATCAATACAAGAAAGAGCTGATCCAATATGATGTGCTTTTGCTTGATATGATACATTAATGATCATTTTTCGTAAATCATATGCAATTGCCTCTAATTTGATGGGGTCGGTTATTTTATTAAGCATACAAAAGGGTAATGACTAGTTGAGTGGGTTATTGTTAAAATATTGTTAACAATATAATAGATATTTTTTCCAACCATTAAAGCTAAATCCGTATTATTTCGAGTGGTAATAATACGACTCTTTTCTATTTCCTTAAAACATAGTAGGGCTATTTATATCGCAAATAGTTTATCATCTCATTAACATATGGGTTTCCCCTAACAAATTTATTTTCTTTGTAGTAAATTCTGAAGTGTCAAGATCAATGAATCCATTATTCTTATCGTACGCGCTCTATAGTGTAAGCATAAACAGCACATGATAACATATTAAGAATGAAGGATTTTTCAAAAATTGGCTCTATAATTTTAAGTATGCTGGCAATTAGAGATGGACAAAAAAATGGCACAAGTCCTACGTATCGTTCTTCCCTAATAATTCCACCCGCCTGTTTTCTCCATTTTTTCATAACTTTAGGCCTGTAGGATTTCTCCTGATGTTCAATATGATATCTTGACGTTCTTTCTATTTCTTTTAATGCTATCAGGGTTGTCTAAAGCCTCAAATATTTAGCTATTTAATATATTGTTTTAAATATTTTAAATATTTATCAGCTCTAAATCTGCTCCCTTTTTCTGTTGTGTGCACATGATCTACAAAATAGTTTAATTTTTTTGGTATTTGATCATTGAGATCAATTATCCTAACATTTTTTATTTTTGATATATTATAAAGTATTGAATCGCACTTATTAAATAGTTGTACTAATTCAAGATGTGATTTAACATTAACCATGAAATACTTAATTTTACGTTTTTCATCAATTGTATTGTTTTTATTTATTAACCTTTCTTCATTAATTATAATTGGCATGATATTATTTTTTTTTAAAAAATCTATCATTTCAATCCAGCGTTGTTTATACTGAATTAGTTCCTTATTAAAATTTCTAACAATATTATTATCCTTTTTAATAAAATCCTCAATATATTGTTTATGTCTATTAAGCTTTAATTTATTTGTCCAATAATAATCTCTAATTTTTCTATACATAACACTAATAGATAATAGTTTATCGATTCTGTTTATGGGGTATAATAGAGGATTATCAGGAAGGTTGTTATTTTCAACTTTATCTAGCGAAATTAATCCTTGTCTATTTTCTGTGATAACTTTAATATCATTCCATATTGAACTAATAAGTAGGATGTCAGGATTGAAACGCAGCAAATCATTAGTAATGAATTTTTTAAATGCATTAGTTTGAGCTCCAGGAATTGATGCATTGATTACTTGATAATTTGTGTCTAAATTTTTAGATATTATTTTAGTAAAATCTCCTCCATTGCTATAATAAAAATGCTCATCAAATAAGTTGGAATTGCCCAAAAATATAATTCTAGTTTTGTTTGGTCCTTTTTTTAAGGCATAATTATCACCTCGATGGCCATACTTATTTATTTTATACTTTATACTATCTTTAAATATTTTTTCATTATTAGCATGATATATAATCTGATTTGGTAGTATTGTCCCATTATCATCTTGATCTAAGTTTTCCCAATTTAGGTTTAAGTTCTGTCTTTCTCTAAATGGAGCATTGTAATTCATAAAGAATCTAGCTGACAACTCAAAAAATGGAATTAATAATAAACAAAACAATATAATGTTTAAAATAAATTTTTGCATTTTAAAATTGAAAGTAAATAAATGATTTATTTGAGGTCTCTATTAAATTTATTAAACATAAATTTGAAATGAGAATATAGGTAAATATTCTTATTATTTTTGATTTATAATTAAGGACATCTATTTTGTTTTTATAAAAAGTCCATTCCATAAACAATAATAATAGTATAATTGATATGTTATGAGAGTCTATTATAGGCATAGTAAATTTTGTTATTAAATTAAATAAATATTCAAAACTAATAATTATATTTTCACTTCTAAAGAACACCCAAGATAACGTAATAAATAAAAATGTAACTACTATTTGAATTAATTCAGTAAATGAAGGAAACCACCTTTTTTCATAAATTGAATTTTCTTTATATATCCTATTATGCCCGAATAGGAAAAAAGGTATATATATTATTCCATGGCAGATACCCCAAGCTATAAATGTCCAATTTGCTCCATGCCAAAAACCACTTATAATAAATATTATAAAAATATTTCTTATTGATTTCCATTTACCCATTTTAGAACCACCTAATGGAATATACATATAATCTCTAAACCATGTAGATAGAGAGATATGCCATCTTCTCCAAAATTCAGCTATGTTTCTTGAAAAATATGGATATTTGAAATTTTTCATTAGATTGATACCAAATAATTTTGCTATCCCAATAGCTATATCTGAATACCCGCTAAAATCACAATATATTTGAAAAGAAAAATAAATTAGTCCTAAGAGCAACAGACCACCATTAAGAGTCTGGTAATTGTTAAAATAGAAGTCAACTTGTAATGCAAGTGAATCTGCAACAACTACCTTTTTGAACATTCCCCAAAGAATTAACCTAAGACCCTGTACCCCATTATTGTATTTAAAAGTACGTTTATTTAAAATTTGAGGTAATAAGTTTGAAGCTCGCTCGATTGGCCCAGCAACTAGTTGAGGAAAAAAACTTACAAATGCGGCAAAAGAAATGATATCTTTAGTCGGTTTAAGTTTATTATAATATATATCTAATGAATATGACATTGTTTGAAATGTATAGAATGATATACCAATAGGTAAAATAACATTTAATGTCCAAACATTACTAGGCTGATAACCAATAGAATTGAAAAGAATAATCCAAGAGTCAATAAAAAAATTATAATATTTAAAAAATCCTAAAATACCTAGATTTATAACTACACTAACGAGCAAATAGTATTTTTTTATTCGTAGATCATTTGATTTATATATTTTTAATCCAATGAAATAGTCTACAATTGTGGAAATAATAATTAGTGATAAAAATCTCCAATCCCACCAACTGTAGAATACATAGCTAGCTAAAAGAATTAATGCATTTTGGAACTTTAAATTATATTTAAATATAACCCAATATAAAAAGAAAATAATTGGTAGGAAAATGAAAAATTCAAAAGAATTAAATAACATAAAAAATAGGATTATAACCATTAGGCTCGATGACAATTACCTCGGGTGCAATTCGGATTGCTTCAATCAGTGCTTGAGCAGGATTATTCATGTGATGAAGAATCCCTCGCATATGTACAATATCATAACTATCTATAGAAAAATCAGGCTTGTCTGCACTTCGTACTTCAAATGATGCAGGCTTACCTCCAATTCATTGTTGTGCTAATCCAATAGCCTCTGGTGAAATGTCAATTCCATGAATCATTGAAGGTTGCCCTTTTTCTAATAACTCTAACGTATAAGTACCATCACCACACCCAACATCAAGCACCTTTTTTGTCTTGAAATTAACCATTTCCAATGCAATGTCGGTGAGTCTTTGGTTTGCGAGATAACTACTCAACTGAGCATTGGTTGTATAGATGTAACCGGCATTATTTATAGCGTCTTTGCTGAATGATTTGAATTCAGAATCTCCGTTTGGAGTCATTTTTCTGTTTCTTTCATTAAGTTGCTTAAATCTTTACTAAATTTTGGAAAGCAATCATTCTTATTTGACAATAAATACTATCATTTCTAAGTCAATCTATCAAAATCCGCTTTTACCATCATGCTCACTAACTCTTCAAAACCTATTTTTGGCTGCCAATTTAATATTTTTTGTGCTTTGGATGAATCCCCAAGTAAAAAATCAACTTCTGCAGGGCGATAATATTTGGGATTAACCTTCACAATTGTTTTACCATTTGATGTATCTACCCCTTTTTCTTGAACGCCCTCACCCTTCCATTCAATTACTAAATCCAATGCCTTACAGACAGCATTTATAAAATCACGGACAGAATGATTTACTCCTAAAGCAACTATATAATCATCAGGAACGTCATGCTGCAGCATTAGATACATAGCTTCAACATAATCAGCTGCATAACCCCAATCACGTTTTGCATTCAAATTTCCTATTTCAAGGCAACCCAGTTGACCCATTTTTACTTCTGCTAAACCAATCGTAATTTTGCGAGTGACAAACTCTTCGCCCCGAAGTGGCGACTCATGATTAAACAGTAAGCCTGAACACGCAAACATGTCATATGATTCACGATAATTTACTGTCATCCAATGAGCAAATAGTTTTGCCACTCCATAAGGACTCCGAGGATGGAATGGAGTTTTTTCAGTTTGAGGTGATTCTACAACTTTACCAAACATTTCAGATGAGGATGCCTGATAAAATTTAATCTCTGGGTTAATCTGCCTCATTGCTTCCAAAACACGGACTACTCCGAGACCGGTAATATCTGAAGTCATGGTTGGCATTTCAAATGAAGCAGCTACGAAAGACTGAGCAGCTAAATTATACACTTCATCTGGTTTGTATTTTTCAATCAAACGGTAAATGTTAGTGAATTCAGCAAGTTCAAAATCAGTAATTTCAATTTCCCTTGCAATGCCAAGTTCTTTCAGACGCCAAAGGGAGCCACTAGCTGTTCTGCGATCACCACCAATGACTCGATATCCTTTTTCTAATAATAGCTTTGACAAATATGCCCCATCTTGTCCAGAAATACCAGTGATTAATGCTGTTTTCATATTAACCTTTTATTTTTTATTGTTTAATTCTTTTATAAGGTTTCTGTGCAATTATATAAATGTTACCTGCTTTTAGACCTAAATTAATATTTAGCAATTTTGTTCTGTGTAATATTACACTTATGAAGTTTTTAATTGCGGGAAATATTGGCAACATTCCTATCCAGTATTTAATAGAATATATATTTTTTACACTATTTGTTTCCTGTATTCGAAAATTATGTTTAAGAAAAATATCTTCTAATGTCTTACGGTTATACACACATACATGCTCATCATTAATGATAGGATGCTTATTTTTTAATATCCTTGACAAAATATGTCCTTCATCGTGAGTTATAGCTAAAACTATTCCACCAGGTTTTAATATAGTTTTAATATCAATAAGAAAATTATTAATGTCAGATAAATGTTCAAGAACCATGGCACAGAAAATTAAATCTATAGAATTCTCTTCAAAATTATTTTTATTAAAAATACCTTTAATAATATTGTTCTTTAATTTCGCATCAACTTTATCTATTGCCAAACTAGATGGTTCTACACCAACTACATTTTCCCAACCTAGATTTAATCCAACATTTAACATAAAACCATTACCACAACCAATATCTAACATTCTTTCTTTATTAATAATATAATTATTTGCTTTAAGTAAGTAAGTTTCATAAGTTTTTTTTAATCCTTTGATTTCATCTTCATAGGGAAAATCACTTTGTTTATATAATTGTTCAATAAAATTATCAGAATAAATTGAACTAGCATATAATACATTGCAATCTAAACATCTAACCATTTCATAATGATAAAAATCTGGTTTTTTTCTTCCTGCATAATTAACTGCTTCGATTTTGTTTGGCAAATTGCTTTTATAAATCATGGTGAAATTATTTTGTTCACAAATGGGACAGGTTTTTTTAATCATTTTCAAAATTGTCTAGGTTTATTTTTATACCATTGAATAGTTTTTTTCATGCCGTCATATAAATTATAATTCGGTTCCCAATTATATGTATCTTGTACTAAACTCATATCTGCACCCCATTTTTCACTATCCCATACTCTACTACTCATTGTATTCCATTCGGGCCTTACTGTTGAATTAGTAATATCTATAGCAACTTTTACTATTTCTTCAATAGAGTATTGAACACCACTACCAATATTAAATATTTTTCCTAAACCAATTAATTTGGTTGAAACCATAATATAAAAATCAATAAGATCTTGGATATAAATCATGTCTCTTTTAATATGAGGTGAAACTAATGGTGGACAATTATTATTGAGTAAATTATTGATTAATACTGGCATGAAACGTGTTGGCTCTTCATATGGCCCATAAACATGAAATGGTCTCAAAGTAACTATTGGAAGTTCTTTATGAATTGATTCATATTGACAAAAGAGAGTCGAAGCAGATTTAAATACTGAATAATAACTATTCGGCTCTAATATATCTGATTCTTTCATTAAATCTTCTTTAAAACCATATTCAGAATTAGAACCAGTGTTAATAAAAATGTCAAAATTATGTTTTTCACATATTCTTAATAAATTAATTGTACAATCTAAATTTACAAATTTTATCTTATCCATTTCATTTTGATAAGGATAAGCTCCATATGTTGCTAAATGAAAAATTGTTTTAGGTTTTATTTTATTTATAATTAATTCAATTTTATCAAATTCTATTAGATCAGCATTATAAAAGTTTATATTATTAATAATGCTATTTAACCTCCAAGTATTTGATTGATTTTTTATGATCAAATGCACTTCATACCCCGCAGATACAAGATAATGAGTTAAGTTGGCACCTATAAAGCCAGTTGAGCCTGTAATCAGTATCGGTGTTTTAATAAGTTTTTTCATTTCAATACTTATCTAATACAATTAAATAATGTTATAAATGCTTCTTTTTGATTTGTAAAAAAGGCCCCAGAATAATTAGGCAAGGTAGGTAGGATAATTGCAATTTTCATGAAATAAGTAGTATTATGAATTTATTTATTTCAGCATTAGAAAAATATCTACTATAACAATATGACTTATCAACTCCAATCTCCATAACTTGACCACAACATTGATCACCATAACGTTTTATAAAAATATTCTGGTAGTATCTGAATAGAGATATTTTACCAGTGAAATACTGTTTTAAATACCAATAATCAATACGAGTTAAAAAAATACTAATTTGATTATTTTCAGAATGATTTTTCAAATTTAGTTTTTAGTTTTTTTTATTAATATCATAATGCTCAAATAATTTTACTATAAAAGTTTTTAAACTGGTCAATCTGATGAGAAACTAAATGATTACGAGTGATTGTTTCTCTGGCATTACGAATTATATTCCTCTTATTCTCTTTATCTAAAACTCTAAAATTCCGTATTGCCCCTGCCATGGAATCTACATTTCTCACTGGCACTAGAAAACCATTTTCCCCATTATTTATGATCTCATTCATACCCCCACAATCTGTAGAAATTACTGGAATACCCAATGCCATAGCTTCCAGAACTGCATTGGAAATACCCTCTTCCAAACTGGGAAGAAGAAAAATATCTGATTTTGACAGTTGATTTAGTGCCTCATCGTGAGGTAGTCCATTGATAAGACTCACATATTCACTTAAGCCCAGATCATGAATCTGATAGGGTATGTTTTCATGATCCCTGCCAGCGGCGATGATGGTATAATGAAACTGTACATCCTTTTTTTTCAATAGAGCCATGGCATCTAGGGCAAAGGTATATCCTTTTTTCCAATGACAGCGGCCCACCGAAATTATTATTATTTTCTCAGATTCAATTGTTTTTTTTGTTTGTTCATAATTTATTAATTTACGCTTGACTGCAGGACGGATCACGGTGATTTTACCGGGATCTGCAGCATATTTTTCTGTTTCTTTTGCGATAGCATTTGAAACAGCATGAAAACCTGCGACCATTGGAAAATATTTCATATATCTTTGAGCGAGAACTTTATCAGAAAGAGGAGAATAATTTATATGGGCACCACGCAAACTCAATACAACCGGAGATGTAAGCTTTTCTATAAATTCGGGATATTGCACTAGTGTTTTAGCCCACTGAATATGAAAGATATCCAAATTATCTAAAAATGGTGGCAGCACCCTGCAGGACCTTTTAAGGAATTGTATCCAGTTAGTTGAATTCT
>Ga0209403_10004790_pt1 | contig 14505 bp, 11 predicted proteins | sample ArcticOcean_MG_C_8_FD_187440 | JGI IMG/M metagenome (GOLD analysis project Ga0209403, IMG submission 187440) | Marine microbial communities from western Arctic Ocean - ArcticOcean_MG_CB11_86 (SPAdes) (version 2) | ecosystem: Environmental > Aquatic > Marine > Oceanic | place: Arctic Ocean... | reverse complement strand
CCACCGAGAATAATGGCAAGTGTGTCGCTTGTCATGCTGAGGGTTCGGGTCGGAATAAGGTTGTCAGCTTGAGCGTCGAGGCGCCCGCCCGGCAAGCCGCGAGGAGCGCGCATGCCGGGCGCATGCAAGCAACGAGCAACGCCGACCGGCCGGGGCCCCCGCCGCGCGGACTGTGTGCGGTGGGGTGGGGGCGGGATGCATCGGTGGTCAAGGTGGCAATCTTATGCCGACCCGAGCCCTTAGTGTTCGCAGACTACCGTACGGGCGCTTGCCACGGGGAGATTGCTGCGTGTTGTTTGGCAGGATCGCAGAGGCGCGAGATCAGGAGTTCGTCGTCAGCGGTGGTCATGCACGAACGCCTCGATGTGGCTTCTCAGCATCAGGAACGCCTCGAGAAAGGCCGCACGTCTGGTGGCGTCAGGACCCGTCACGGCCGCTGGATCGGGCACGCTCCAGTGTGCGGTGACCGGGTGGCCTGGCCACACAGGGCATGCTTCGTTGGCCGCCGAATCACACACCGTGAAGATGAAGTCCATCGCTGGCGCGTCCGAGTCGGCGAACTCATTCCAGCTCTTGCTGCGAAGATCCTGCGTGGAGATCTGTTGTTGCGTCAGCAGCTCGAGCGCGAACGGATGCACAGCGCCTCGCGGATGGCTGCCAGCACTGAAGGCACGAAATTGTCCACGTCCGATGGACGCGTCGTTCAGCATCGCTTCCGCGAGAGCAGAGCGCGCGGAATTGCCTGTGCATAGAAACAGCACATTGATCGAGCCCGGCTTGCCGATGTTCTGGTCACCCACGAGTGACTTCCGATCCGGCAGGTTGATGGCAAGCCGCGCTCCACCCTCCGGACGGTTCTCGACGGTGGCGGGCCCGAGGCAGAAGATCAGTCACGAGGCGCTCCATGCTGTTGCTGTGTCTGGCGACGACTTCGAGGAAGTGGCGGGTGTGTATCGGATTCCGAACAATCGTTCAGCAGGCTCTCCACGTATCCACGTATAGCCGTCAAAGGCGTTCGTCGCTTACATGCGCCCGGCATGCGCGCTCCTCGCGCCTTGCCGGGCGGGCACCTCGATGCCCAAGCTGACAACCTTATTTAGACCCGAGCCCTAAGAATGTGCATGTTTCGGCTACTGGGTGTCAGAGCTCCCGTACGCCGGGGCGTTTCACTAAGAACCACATCGCCACCAGGCTCATGAGCACGCCATTGACCGTGAGTACCGTTGGTGCAGAGGCGAGCGTAGCCACGTAGCCTGCCACCAGGCTCCCGATCGGCATACCCCCCCGGAACGCCACCATGTAGATGCTCATGACGCGGCCGCGCATTTGATCGGGCACGATGAGTTGCACGAGCGAGGCGAGCACCGCGAAGACCATCACCATGCAGGCGCCGGCGCCAAAGAGCAGCACGGCATTGATCCAGAACACTCGCGTCACGGCAAACAGGACGATCAGTGCGCCGAAGACGAGTTGCAGGATGAGCAGCGTGCGTCCCATGCCCTTGAACTTGCCGAGCCAGGCGACCGCAAGCGCACCGGTGACAGCACCGGCGCCGGCACAGGCCATGAGTTGTGTGTACTGGCCAACGCCGCCACCAAACACGTCCTGGGCAAACAGCGGCAGAAACGTCAGAAGTGGTGTGCCGAGAGATGTTGTGACAAACGCCAGGATGGTCAGGCCGATGAGTCCGGGTTCATGCCGCACGTATGAGAGGCCACCGCGCAGTTCCTTGTACATCGGGCTGCGGGTCAGCGGCGGGATGTGACGAATGCGTAGCGAGAGCAGTGCCGCGATGACCGCAAGAAACGAGACGCCGTTGAGACCGAAGCAGATCGCCATGCCGAACGCGGTCAGTGCCGCGCCGGCGATGAGCGGGCCGACGACCCGTGCCAGATTGAACTGGATCGAGTTGAGCGCGATCGCGTTCGGCAGGTGTTGCTTGTCGATGAGTGAGGGTACCAGCGACTGGTAGGCTGGCCCGCCAAAGGCCTGTGCCACGCCGGTGATGACCGACAGTGTCAGCACATGCCAGATCTGAATGACATCCCAGTAGACAAGCGCGGCCAGAGTAAATGCCGTCGCCATCTGGACGTACTGCGACATCAGGAGTAGTTGCCGTCGGTCGCGGCGGTCGGCGATCACGCCGCCAATCAGCGTAAAGAACAGGATTGGCGCTTCGCCGAGGAACGAATCAAGCCCGAGAAAGAAGGCCGATGAGGAGCCTGCGAGCGTCAGCACAAGCCAGCTTTGTGTCACCCGCTGCATCCAGGTGCCGATGCTCGACGTGAACGCGCCGATCCACAGGATCCGGAAGTCGCGGTAGTGCAGGGCGGCGGCCAGGCGCTGCACGACGGACACCGGAGATGAGGGGGGAGTAACTGTCTCGGATGGAGCGGTTGGAGTAGGCACGAACGACGTCTCGGATCTTATCGCTTGCGAACTCGTAGTGTTTTCGCTATATTTTCGCCACGAGACGAAAATATGGCGAAACAAGCATTGGCTGTTCTTGAAGATGCGCTGCGCGCGCGCAAGCTGGATCGTACGCTCACATCAGCGATACCACCTGGCAGGGGTGACGGACAGGTGGCTCCTGCGGCACTCACTGAGCTCGATGCCAGCCTTCAGGGCGGACTGCCGCGCGGGCAGCTCTCGGAGCTGGTCGGTTCACCGTCGTCGGGGCGGACCACGCTGTTGTTGCAGGTGCTTGCCGCCGCCACCCGTCGTGGCGAGATTGTCGCGCTTGTCGATACCTTCGACCGTCTTGACCTGGCGTCGGTCGTCGCGGCAGGGGTGGACCTCGAGCGGCTGCTCTGGATCCGTGGACACGCGATCAGCAGGGCTGAGGGCTTAGGAGCAGGCGCCAGGCCTCAGACGAGGACTGGGACCGCAGGCCTCAGTCTGCGGCCAGATGCCTTGGTCGATCGCACGATCGAACGCGCACTGAAGGCGCTCAATCTTGTGCTGCAGGCTGGCGGGTTTGGTGTGGTTGCGCTCGATCTCGCGGATGCGTCGCCGGCCGCGCTGCACCGTCTTCCGTTTACGACATGGTTGCGGGTGCAGCGAACGATCGAGGGGAGTGAGACCGCCTGCGTGCTGGTGGCATCGCAGCCGCTCGGGCGCAGTGCGCACGGTCTGACGCTCGCATTGGACAGCCGAACGCAGTGGGCCGGCCAGCCGACCAGCACAGGAACCGAGGGCCCAGGCGCCGCCGCCCCACGCGCAGACGTGGCAATCGCCACAGCGTCGGTATCAGCGTCGCGCGTAGGTGCAAGGGGCACGTCGTCTCGCAGCGATCGACTTGCCGGTCTGGATGTGACGGTGCGCGTCGTGTCGCCAAGACGTCGGGTTGATGGGGACGTGATGATCGCGGCAACAGTGTCGCAGTGAAGGCGTCGCGGTGAAGGAAACCCCGATGTTTGGCGCTGTGTACGCTGTTGACGAGGGTGCGGCCGATGTGTTGATCGACGTTGCGCGTGAGTTTTCCCCGCGTATCGAGATTGATGCATCGCCTGCGCGAGCCGCGCCTGGGGACCGGTCACCGAGTGCGTCGCCGGCCAGTCCCCAGGGGACTCGGCAGGTGGTGCTTGACCTCAGCGGGTTGACGCGACTGTTTGGGGATGCGCGCGCGATGGGCGAAGCGCTGCGCCAGACCGCGGCGGATCGCGGGTTGCGCGTGCAGGTGGCCATCGCAGGCACACGCACAGCGGCCCGGCTACTTGTCCGTGCCGCCAGCAGCTCGGTCACGGTTGTCGACCTGGGCACTGAAGCGGCTGCACTTGCCCGGCTGCCGATTCAACGGTTGGCCGTGCTTGCACCCTCGGGTGCGTCGTTGCACGCTCCGGTTCCCTCCTCGCCGCGCGTCCAGTCACACGCGTTATCGCACGACGCGGTACTTGCCACGTTTCGCCGTTGGGGACTGCGTACCCTCGGCGACGTGGCGGCATTGCCCGCCGCTGCTGTCGCCGCGCGGCTGGGGCAGGAGGGGGTGCGGTGGCAGCGTCTGGCGCGCGGTGAAGATCCGCGGCCGCTTCTTCCCGTCGTCCAAGATGAACACTTCGAGCAGGCGCTCGATCTTGAGTGGCCCATCGAGGGGCTGGAGCCGCTGTCGTTTGTGCTCGATCGGCTCCTCGATCCACTGGAAGCCCAGCTCGATCGTCGTGGACGCGGCGCGGCCGTACTACACGTTCGACTGCATCTGGTCACCAAAACCGTGCATGAGCGTTCGCTGCAGTTGCCGGCGCCGATGCGGGACGCACGGACGCTCCGTACGCTGGCGCTTCTGGATCTGGAATCACATCCTCCGGCCGCCGCAATCGATCGGGTGGTTGTCGCGATCGAGCCAACGCCGGCACGTGTCCTGCAGTTTTCACTCCTGACACGCCCGCTGCCATCACCCGATCAGATCTCCACGTTGATGGCGCGGCTCGGTGCGTTGATGGGGGAGGGACGCTGTGGGTCGCCAGTCGCTGTCGACACGTGGCAGCCCGGGGCCTTTGCGATGAACGCGTTCGCGCCAGCGGATCCCGACAAGAGCCAGCGCGAGAGTACACCGAGGCCCCGCGCCTCAGTGCCTCGGTGTGGCGTTGAGGAGAAGCGTGCCACGACGTGTCCTGCTGTGGCGCTTCGTCGTTTCCGTGCACCTGTTCCCGCACGCGTGCATATCGACCAGCACACGCCCGTACGCGTCACCACGGATCGGATGGCGAAGCGGTCCGTGTGTGCGGAGCCAGCGTCTGCCACGAGTGGACTGAGTGGTGGCGATGTCCAGCGGTGCGCGGGGCCATGGCGAACGTCGGGAGGTTGGTGGACGATGGCGGCCAAAGCGTGGGATCGCGATGAATGGGACGTCACACTGACCGATGGCGCGACGTACCGCGTCTTCCGCGACCGCAGCACCGACGCCTGGTTTATCGAGGGCATCGTCGATTGACTGCCTGCTGCGTGTCACCAACTGCCTACTTCATACCGTGTATATCGAACTGCATTGCGCGTCCGCCTTTAGCTTTCTTCACGGCGCGTCGTTACCTGAAACGCTGGTCGAGCGTGCCGCCGCGCTTGGCTATCCGGCGGTGGCGTTGCTGGACGCCGACGGCGTCTACGGCGCGCCGCGATTTCATAAGGCGGCACAAAAAGCAGGCCTGCGCGCCATCATTGGCGCCGAGCTGACGATCGCTGCTCATCCCGATTCTGGACTCGCGACTCATCAATCACCCGTCACCCATCATCGATCACGACTCATCAATCACTACTGGTCCCTGCCTGTGCTGGTCGAGTCGCAGGAAGGCTATCGAAATCTTTGCCGCCTCGTGACACGCATGAAAATGCGCGCCCCAAAGGGTGAAGGGGCATTACGCCTCGAAGAACTCGAAGGTTGGACCGGTGGGCTGGTGGCACTCGGCGGTTCGCCGCTGCTCGACAGCCGGCATTACGGCGTGGGTGGCCTCCTGGATCGCCTTGTTGGACTCTTCGGACGCAGGAATGTGTGCGTGGAAGTGCAGCGCCACCTGTTCCGCGATGAGGAAGCCGAACACGCAGCGCTCGACGCGCTGGCCAGGGCGTTTCACGTGCCGGTCGTGGCCACCAACGGTGTCCGGTTTGCCGCGCCTGCGGACCGCCCACTGTTCGACGTGCTGACGTGCGTTGCGCATGGCACCACGCTCGACGCGGCGGGGCAGCGACTCGCACGAAACGCCGAGCGGTATCTGAAATCGCCCAAGGCGATGGCGCGGCTCTTTGCGGATCGGCCGGACGCGCTGGGGGGGACCATCGCGCTGGCTGAGCGGCTTGAGTACACGATGGCCGATCTCGGCTACCGCTTTCCGCAGTATCCCGTGGCGGACGGCGAAACGGAGATGGCGTTCCTGCGCCACATGACCGAGGCGGGCGCGCGCGATCGGTATCGCCCGTACCACGAGAAGGCGCGCGCCCAGATCGCGCGCGAACTCGATCTGATCGAGAAGCTCGACCTCGCCGGCTACTTCCTGATCGTCTGGGACATCGTCAACTACGCGCGGCAGCAGGACATCCTGGTGCAGGGTCGCGGCTCGGCGGCCAACAGCGCCGTCTGTTACAGCCTCGGGATCACCGCCGTTGATCCAATTGCGATGGAGCTGCTCTTCGAGCGCTTTCTCTCGGAAGAGCGGGGCGAGTGGCCGGACATCGACCTTGATCTGCCGAGCGGCGATCGCCGTGAGCGCGTCATCCAGCACGTGTACGAGAAGTACGGCCGCCTGGGGGCGGCGATGACCGCCAATGTGATCACGTATCGCAGCCGAAGCGCCGCGCGTGACGTCGGCAAGGTGCTGTCGCTGGATGATACCGAGATCGACCGGCTGGCGAAGGTGATGCACCACTTCGAGTTCACCGATCCGGACGAGACGCTCGAACGGAACATGCGGGAAGTGGGTCTGTCGCTGGACAAACCGCGGATGCGGATATTTACCGAGCTGTGGCGCCAGATCCAGGATCTGCCACGTCATCTGGGGCAGCATTCAGGCGGCATGGTGATCTGCCAGGGTGAGCTCGATACCGTGGTGCCGCTTGAACCGGCCACCATGCCTGGCCGCGTAGTCGTGCAGTGGGACAAGGACGACTGCGCCGACATGGGCATCGTCAAGGTGGACCTGCTCGGGCTTGGCATGATGGCCGTGCTGCAGGACGCGATCGAACTGGTCACTACAGCAGGACCTGATACCGACGGATTCGACCTCGCGCACATGCCGCCTGACGATCCGGCCGTCTACGACCTGTTACAGAAAGCCGACACGATTGGCGTCTTTCAGGTGGAGTCACGCGCGCAGATGGCAACGTTGCCGCGACTCAAGCCGACCTGCTTCTACGACCTGGTCGTTGAAGTGGCGATCATCCGGCCGGGGCCGATCGTCGGCAACATGGTGCATCCCTATCTCAATCGTCGCGCGGGTAGGGAACCGGTGGTGCCGTTACATCCGTTGCTCGAACCGGTGCTGGCTCGCACGCTGGGCGTTCCGTTGTTTCAGGAGCAGCTACTGCGGATGGCGATGGTCGCCGCGGATTTCACCGGCGGTCAGGCGGAGGAACTGCGTCGTGCCATGGGCTTCAAGCGCTCGGCGCAGCGCATGACCGACATCGAAGTCCAGTTGCGCGCCGGCATGGCGAACAACGGCATCACCGGCGACACCGCCGATCGCATCATCACGTCGATCACCGCGTTTGCGCTGTACGGATTTCCGGAGTCGCACGCGGCCAGTTTCGCGCTGCTGGTGTACGCCAGCGCGTACCTCAAGGTGCATTACCCCGCAGCGTTCTACACGGCGCTGCTCAATAACCAGCCGATGGGGTTCTATCATCCGGCGTCGCTCGTCAAGGACGCGCAACGTCGTGGGGTGCGATTTGACCCGATCGACGTGCAGGCGTCCGACTGGTGCTGCCGGGTTGAGCCGGACGGCGCCATTCGGATCGGACTCATGTATGTGGACGGCCTACGGAAGGAAGCAGGACAAGCGATGGCGGCATTCGACAGGGCAAAGACGGTCACACCGCCACTGCTTTGTGCCAAGTGCGGCTCCGATGACGCGTCGATGATCGAAGTGGTCAGAGAGGGGAGTTACTTCTGCAATACCTGCGCGCATGAATGGACCGTGCCCGTGACGTCAGCCGGTCGGTTTACGTCGATCGAGGACATCACGCGCCGCACCGGATTACGTCGCGACGAGCTGACGACGCTGACTGACATCGGGGCGCTCAATGCGTTCACACACGATCGTCGGAGCGCGCTGTGGCAGGTGGAGCAAGCCGTGCGCCCGGTGGGGGAGATGTTCGCGTCGAGTGAGGAGGACACCTCGCGTACCTTCTCTCCCCTGCCACAGATGGACGACGGCGAGCGTCTGCAGGCCGACTATGCCGGGACCGGCCTGACGATCGGGCCGCACCCGATGGCGCTGCGGCGCGGTGACATGGCGTTGCGCGGCGTGCTGCGTGCCATCGATTTGCCGCAGGCGCGCGACGGGCGGCGCGTGCGCGTGGCTGGGATGGTGATTACCCGCCAGCGTCCCGGGACCGCCAAGGGATTCGTGTTCCTGACGCTGGAGGACGAGACCGGGATTTCCAACATCATCGTGCGGCCCGATCTGTTCGACCGTGAACGCATGGCCGTGGTGCGTCAACCGTTCCTGCTGGTTGACGGGGTGCTGCAGCACCAGGACGGCGTATTGTCGGTCCGGGCCGAGCGCGTGCAAGGGATCGCCGGCAGCGCGTCGGTGGACGCCCACAATTTCTACTAGCTGGCCTTCGTCTTCTGTTGGAGTACCTCCTGGAGGATGTGCTTGTCGAGCGTCAGGTCCACTACCAGACGCTTCAGGCGCGCATTCTCCCCGCGCATCTGCCGGACTCGGCCACGCGCAGGGCATCGGCGACTTGCTCTTCCGTGTCGCGCGATTTCTTCACCGCTTCTCCTTCCCCCCGTAGGGGACACCGGAGGCGACCGTTCTCTACTTTTCAGCCGTCACGATGTTCGGGGACAGCGTCAGTTTCGACTGGCGTCGAGACAGTTCCGTTCCTATAATCCACAGCGATGGCGAGTCGTCAGAGACGCTGCGGGATGGCGAATCTATTCGTGCTCTGCGTCGGCGTACTCATGCCCGCGGTCACATGGGCCGGTCAGGTGCCGGATGACGATAGCGCGTACATCAAACGCGGCCAACAGACCGAGGCGCGCCAGAAGGCCTTTCACGCACGGCTCGATCGCTTCTATGAAGCGCTCTCCGTGGCGGTCCGACGCGCCGCACCTGACCTACTCCCTGAGATCGCACCGCCTCCGCCTAACGTGCACGGGTATCAGATTTTGCCAGCAATTGGCAGCGATAACCCGGGGCCTGCTCCGGGCACGAGACCAAAGGTCGTACGGTTCAACTGGAATGCGGCCGACTCCCTGATCACACAACAAGGGGATATCCTCGGCCGGCTCGAACAGGAGCTCGGCCTGCTCCCTCGGGTGCCCTCGTTAAGCAGTCGACGCTCGTATCTATCCCTCGCCGACGACTACAAGACGCGCGTCGCTCGACGTCGCAGGCTCGACTCGAACATCACCTACAACTGGCTCTGGCAGAAGCGGATCGCTGACGATCGACCAGTCTTCGACCACCTGAGGCGAATCCAGAATCTGGCGCTCGAGCGCGACGCAATCACCGCCGCGCTGGCAGAGGGATTCGATGCCCCCCTGACGGAGGCCGGTCTGACGCTTGGACCAAACGTGGCGCTCGTTTCAGAATCACTCCGCGTGGCGCTCTCGGACCGCCTCCGCGAGGTCAAGGACAGCATCGCCGCCGGTGCCCGAACACCCACCCTGCCGGACTTCGTCAAGATTGAACATGCTGCGCCCACGCTGTGGATCGTGCGCGTGCCTCTGTACACCGACGTCGTCGACTCGACATTCGTTCGGGAGTTCAAGGAGGCCGTCGAAGGTTGGTGGCTGATTCGCAAGGGAGACAAGGAGTATCGGCTGGAGTTGGAGATCAAGCCCTTCTCACCCGAACATCTGTATTGCGGCCGCGGGCGTGACACGGATGATTCTGCGGCCGACTGCGCGCCACCCGCGCACGGCGAGAAGATTGACGTCAACGCGCATGTTGCGCGTTTTCCCATGGATGGTGCGGTGCTCACGACCGGGGCTACGACGCTCAAGACGAGCGGCCCGCGAGCGATCGTCCTCTGACCTCATGACACGGTTCCGCGAGTAATTGCTCACGAATTCGGCCACATCCTTGGGTTTCCGGACACCTACTTTCGCGGTTACGAGAATCTTGGCACCGACGGTTTCGAGATCACTGAACTGGCCGATCTCACCGACATCATGGGAGCTCCTGGCGCGGGCCCGGTCCTGGCTCGCCACTTCGAACTGCTGCTGACCGAAAACGCCAATGTCTCGCTAAACCGCTCTCTGGCACTGTTCAACCAGCAGCGCTTCGGCGACGCGGTCGAGGCAGCCCAGCAGGCGTTGACGATCAATCCCAACCTTGCCGAGGCGTACAACAACATGTCTGCCGCCTACACGGCTCTCGGGCAATGGGATAACGCGATTCAGGCCGCCAGACGGGCACTCGACCTCAAGCCAGACTTTCAACTGGCCAGGAACAATCTGAACTGGGCGAGGGCAAAGCAGTCCCAGGCGACGGCCTCGTCGCAGCCGCAGTAGCGCCTTCCTGGGGCTGCGACACGCTGTCCTCGAGCAGCCAGGGTCGCGCAACAGGCCTTTCGTCAACTTTCGACCTTGCTAAAACTTCCCATAGGCGGGGCGCATCGTTTCAGGCGCCGGAGCTGCTGGACGGGGCACAGCCAGAACACAGCGGTCGGGACATCAGCGGGCAGCGAGGTAGATAGTGCCGCCGAACGTAAAGAAGGTGACGATGAAAATGACGAACGTGTAGCCCATCATTTGTCTGAGATGTAGGCCTGCGACCGCCAGCATGGGAATCGCCCAGAACGGCTGAATCAGATTGCTCCACTGGTCGCCGTATGCGACACCCATGACGATCAAGGCCGGATCCGTCCCCAGGGTCTTGGCGGCCTCGATGAAGATCGGCCCCTGAACCGCCCACTGGCCGCCCCCGGACGGGACGAAGAAGTTCACGATGCCTCCAGACACGAAGGCCCAAAAAGGCAGGGACTGGGCGCTGGCGATCCGGGCGAACCAGTCGGACAGCAACGCAACCAGTCCCGTGCCCGCCATCATGCCCATGATGCCAGCGTAAAACGGATACTGAATGACCACTGGCGACACGGCGGATCCGGCATTCCTCACGAGCCGAATGTAGTGAACCGGGGAGCGAGCGAGCCACAGCCCCAGGCACAGGAAGGTCCAGTTGACGACATCCAGGGTCAGCTCAAAGCCCCGTGTCCAGAACCAATGGGCCAGATAGCCACTCAGTAGCAGCGCGAGCGTCACCGACAAGGACCGGCTGTTGTCCAGGCGCTCGGCGACAGAATCGACGGAGGTCTGTTCAGCATCGCGACTCGCCGCAGCCTTGAGTTTGTCCACCGGCGCCTCGATCACCTCTTCTTCGTTCGGATGCATCAGCGCACAGGCAGCCGCGATCACAACCAGGCTGAAGACAGCGCCGAGGATATTCCAACGGGCGAGCATGGTCTCTTGTACCGGAATCAGCCGGCCGATGGCGTCCTCCATGGCGTTGCCGGGGGTAGCGACAAACAGGGGCGCAGAACCTGAGTACCCCATGTGCCAGACCGAGAATCCGGCATACGCGCAGGCGACCAGTAGCGGGTAGTGGACACGAATGCCGCGCTCGCTGGCCTGCACTGCGACCTGGCGGGCGATAATCGCGCCGGCGATCAAGCCGATGCCCCAGGACAGCAGGCTAGCGATGCCGCTGACGACGGTCACGAGGAGGTAGCAATGAATGTGGTGCCGAGGCTGCCTGCCCAGCCAGGTGAGCAAACGACCTACAGTATCTGTCTGCGCAAGCGCGTGTGCGGTGATGAGGGTCACGGCGATCTGAGCCATGAACGCAAGCAGCAAGGGGAGTCCGTCTCCCCAGCTCGTCAGCGCCAGCGTCACGGACGAGCCAGTGAGCACCACCGCGGCCACGAGCGTGACCGCGGTCAATGCGATCACGAAGACAAACGGGTCCGGGTAATATCGCTCAACGAAGATGACGAAAGGTCTGGCGGTCCGTTGTAATGCGCCCAATGACTACTCCCTCATGCGTCGACCGTGGGTCAACGATTCTCCGTTGGTCTGCTCAAGCGACGCATGGCGCGCCGTGGCCCTGACGACCCCCACCTGGGCGTGTGGCACCGTCAAGCGCTTCGTCGCTGTTCAGCGGCCGGCAAGAGAGGTCATTGCGAACCAACGGGACAGGCTGCTTCAGTGCGAAATGTCTTGAGCTCCGCCAAGGGACCTCAGCCAATGGTACTGTCAATTTAGCGAACAGTGGACCGTGTGCTCGCTGGAGATGTGCTCAGCGAGATCCTGTACTCAGGCGACAGACCGACCGACCGTACGTCGGGCCGATTCTGAGCTTGACCGTCAGAGAGCCGCGAGAGAGCCAGCGCGAAATTACGGCCGCGCTTGGTTCCTCTAGGCCCGCTGTCAACGAATCCCACGCCCCCGGTCGGCTCTTAACCTCGTGATCGTCATTTCGGAGAGCCCTTCAAGTGGCGTCAGGCCGGTCGTGCCCGCCCCTACGAGACGCGGGAATCGCGCTGTCCCACCGTTCGCAGTGCAGTCAGACACGTGCTGTCTTTCTGAAAAAGATGGCCTTGATCGCAGCAACGAAGGCATCGGACGGCCGATCCGGCGGGGTCGCCGTGATGGAGATCCTCCATGTCATCACGCTCTTCAATCCGATGCGAATGTCTCTGTCGGTGTCGGTCGTCTGTGTCACCGTTGGCGTGGCCTGGGGTGGAACCATGCTCGTCATCAGAAACGAAGGTGTGAGTGTCGGAGCGCTTCTGGCGATTACCACCGGGATCCTGTGCTTTAGTCTCGGTCTGGTCGCGGAACAGTTATCCGCAATCAGGAGGAGCCGCAGCACCGAATGACACACGCATCGACTGGGTCCGACGGGGCGCTATCGCGGTCTCTGCGGAGACCGACCGTCTTCGCGGCGGCTTGTCTTGCAGCGCTAGCCCTGCTGTTCACAGCCTATTCCAATCACTTCCAGAACGCATTTCATTTCGACGACTCTCACGTCATTGTCGACAACCTCTACATCCGGGGCCTCTCTCAAATCCCGAGATATTTCGTCGATGCCACGACGTTCAGTAGCCTGCCGACGAACGCCACGTATCGCCCAGTGCTGTCGGCTACGTACGCGATCGACTATTGGCTGGCCGGCTGACTCGACAGGTCGCAGTTTCACGTCACGCAGTTCCTGATGCTCATGGGGCTCGGGATCGCCGCGACATTCGTATTGCTTCGAGTCATGAACGAAGCATCCCCGAAGTGGTGGAACCGCTATCTGGCTGTGTTTGCCTCGACCTGGTTCTGCATACACACGGCGAATACCGAGACCGTGAACTACCTCAGCGCGCGGTCTGATCTGCTGTCAACGCTGGCCGTCGTGCTGGCGTTCTGCGTGTACTTTCTGCCGGCGCCGGCCAGACGCCGCTACTGGTGCGTGCTCCCCATGGCCATCGGCGCACTCGTGAAAACGCCTGCGGTGGTCTTTGCGCCGCTGCTGCTGGTCTACGCGTTGCTGTTCGAAGAGCGTCTGTCGGGGCCCGATCTTTTCAGACGCACGGCATGGCCCCATCTGAGGTCCACCGTCTCGCGCTGCGTCCCGGTCTTGGCGGCGGGCGTCGTCTTGTTCCTCCTGGTCGAGGGTATGAATCCCGACACGGTGGTCTCCAGTCAGCACAGCCGCGTTGGGTATTTGATCACCCAACCGTTTGTCTGGTTGGACTATCTCCGGTTGTTCTTCGTTCCGATCGGTCTGACCGCCGATGCCGAATGGGAGCTCCTGCGGTACTGGTATGACACGCGTCTGTTCGCCGGCCTGCTCGGACTCGGCCTGCTCTCCTGGCTTGCATGGCGCGCTTCAACCTCACACGTGACCCGCCCAGTGGCGTTCGGCCTGATCTGGTTCGCGGTGGCGCTCGCGCCAACATCCAGCCTATTTCCGCTGTCCGAGGTCTCCAGCGAGCATCCCATCTTCTTTCCCTATCTCGGGCTTACACTCGCGGTTGTCTGGGGCGTCCGGATCGTGATCGAGCGATGGGCCGCCGCCGCGCCGCGGCTGGTCGCTGTCGCCGTGGGCCTCGTCGTGTTCACGATCCTGACTGGGAACGCCTACGCTACTCACGTTCGCAACCGCGTGTGGCTGTCGGATGAGAGCCTGTGGAGTGACGTCGTTGAGAAAAGTCCGAACAACGGGCGCGCGTGGATGAACTACGGGCTGACCCAGATGGCCCAGGGACGGTATGCCCGAACCAAAGAACTGTTCGACCGTGCGGCCGTGCTCACGCCGAACTACTCAACCCTTGAAATAAATCTTGGAATCGTGACCGACCAACTCGGTGATCAGGTAGCCGCAGAGCGGCACTTTCGCCGAGCACTGGAGCTGTCTGCCGACCGTTCGAGCTATTTCTATCTGGCTCGGTGGTTCGCGCAGCGAGCCCGGGCACCGGAAGCAATCCCTCTGCTTGAGCAGTCGCTCCAGCTCAGCCCCGGCTTCACGCTGCCACGAGATCTCTTGACCAACCTGCACTATGCCATGGGAGACAGATCAGGCGTGCAGGCCCTCATCGACGATACCGTGGTGGTGTCTCCGGCAGATCCTGTAGCAGGCGCGTACGCACGCGGCGCAACTCCGTTCACCTCTGCAGTTGTGGACGCCGCGTCGGCTTTCTCGCAAGGGGTTGAGCTGACGGGGCAGAGCCGACATCTGGAGGCTGCGGTCACGTACCGACACGCCCTGGAACTCTCGGGGGAGCCCGCAGGACAGGGCTGGGAAACTGCGGCTGACGCCTGGAACAATCTTGGCTGGGAGCTCGCGCAACTGGGATTTT
>Ga0209403_10004787_pt1 | contig 14506 bp, 13 predicted proteins | sample ArcticOcean_MG_C_8_FD_187440 | JGI IMG/M metagenome (GOLD analysis project Ga0209403, IMG submission 187440) | Marine microbial communities from western Arctic Ocean - ArcticOcean_MG_CB11_86 (SPAdes) (version 2) | ecosystem: Environmental > Aquatic > Marine > Oceanic | place: Arctic Ocean... | reverse complement strand
GAACGGCAATCCCTCAAGAACGAACTCGAAGTTCTAGCTGACGCACAATTCAGCCTTGATGCCAGGAGACAAGAGCTGCAGGCCAGTTTAAATCTCGATGCGATCCCGCCGGACGCCGAACTTGTCGATTTTGCGCGTTCACTTGATCAACTGCGGTCGGCCCGCAACAGGGATAACAGCGCAAAAGGTAAGGTCAATGAACTCGAAAAGCGACACGCTGAGCTGCTTTCAATCCTAGCTGGTGTGCTTGTAAGCCACGAGGAAGCACGGCCGGTAGACGCGACGACGGCCATGGCTTTTCTCAACCAGTTAACAGACCGCGATGCCAAGTTTAAAAAGGCTATTGAAGACAAACAGGCCGCTACCGACCAGTTACAGCAAGCTACACGAGACCACGACACGGCTACGCAATTGCTTGCGCAAATTTATTCCGGCGCGGGACTGGAAACAAACGATTTGCATGGCCTCACTGCGCTACTGAATTCTCTGCCTCGTTACATGGAACTAACAATCGCGCGCACGCGCCTTGAAAACCAAGTTGAACTGGATCAAACGGAGCTTGCCAAGTGGCATGAGGGCGATCTCTGCGAGCTTGATGAGCTAGAGCTTGACCGATTGAAAGATAAGGTTTTGCGCGCAGCCGAAAAAGCAACTGAACTGCGTGATGAAATTGCCAGTATCAACGCGCAAGTTGATGTGGCTCGAAGCGGACATGGCATTCAGGAATTAATCGCCGCTAAAAATGAGGCTCTCGCCAATCTGCACGAGCGTCGATCTGAAGCCCTGTATGCGCAAGCCGGTCGTTTTTTGATGGATGGCGTCGAACAAGAACATGAACAAACCCAGATGCCACGTGTTTTAGAGCGCGCTCGTGGCCTGTTTTCGGCGTTCACCCACCACCATTATGAACTTCGCTTGGGCTCTGGAACGGAAGCGACCGAATTGATTGCAATTGATCTACAAAGTGGCGAGGGGCTTAGCCTGGATAAACTTTCTGACGGCACGCGGGCACAATTGTTGTTGGCGGCGCGTATCGCCTTTGCCGAGGAGGTAGAGCAAGGGAGAACGTTCCCGCTGTTCCTCGATGAAGCTTTAGATCAAAGCGACCCAGTTCGTTTTGCGGCAATTGTTCGCAGCCTCGGTCGTATCGCAGAGGATCAAGGGCGCCAGATTTTTTATCTCACGAGCGACCCTGCCGATGTTGGTCGTATTCAGGACGTGTTGGCCGCAGAGAATTGCGATTTACCGGCAGTAATTGATCTTGGCCTGGTTCGTACAGGTGCTGCGAGTGTTAGTGGTCCAAGTGCGCTACACGTTGATCCAAGGCCTTCGGTGCCTGCGCCAAATGGGCTATCTGCTGATGAATATGGAGCGGTTCTCGGTGTCCCACCATTGAATTCATCGCTTGGATATGCATACCAGCATTTTTTTCATCTGCTGTGGGATGATTTGGACTTGCTGCATGAATTTTTAACGCATGGTATCGAGCGGGCAGGGCAATGGAGAACGGTATTGGGAACTGCACTCGCTGTTAAGTTGTGTGCTCATTCAAAATCCCCGGAAGAGATTGCGCTTCGATCAGACTTGCTCGAAATCTTCTGCGAGTTCTGGAATCAAGGTCGCGGCCGACCAGTCGATCGTGAAGCGCTTAAAGATAGTGGCGCTTTGAGCGAGCGCTTTCTCGATCCTATCGCGGAAATCGCTGACGAATTAGGTGGTGATCCAGGAAAACTTCTTGATGTAGTTCAATCTCGCGAAGATGAACGGTCAAGTGGGTTTCGCACGAGCAGTGTGGAAAAACTTGAACAATATATGCGCGAGAACGGCTACCTTGATGAACATCCTGTTTTGGACGAGGAAGAGCTTCGTCTTCGAGCGTTGGCAAGCCCTGCGGCCACGCACTTACCAGAAGGTATCGCTGACGAGTGTCTAAATCGTTGGTGGACGTTAGCGGCACGAGCAATCAAACTAGAAAACGCTAAGCTAAATTAATCGCGAGAATACCACTGCTCATATTTGTCCGGATATTTTCTGTCACCCCGCAAAAAGGCATGGTGCAATTGGCCGACTTCCTGCTGCCGATAGCCTGCTTGGCGGCCCTCGGGTAGTGGTCCGAACGCCGTGGCTCAGGGACCCGAGCAATCTATCAATGCTGCGGCCAAACAATTGTCCGCTTGATCGAAGGGAGACGCCATGATCGGCTCCAACACGAAAAATACCCATGAGCACGTCGACGTCCTGGTCGCCGGCGCGGGCCTCGCGGGGCTCTATATCCTCTATTGCCTGCGTCAGCACGGACTGACCGCGCTTGCCTTCGAGGCCGGCAGCGGTGTCGGCGGAACATGGTACTGGAACCGCTACCCAGGCGCACGGGTCGACGTGGAGAGCACGCAATACAGCTATCACTTCTCCGACGAACTGGCGCGGGAGTGGAAATGGTCCGAGAAGTTTGCCGCCCAGCCCGAGCTGTTTCGCTATGTCAACCACGTTGCGGATCGCTTCGATCTGCGGCGCGGCGTGAAGTTTGACACGCGCGTAACTTCGGCGTGTTTCGACGACGCGGCCAATCTATGGACCCTGCGGACCGACCGGGGAGATATCGCGACGGCGCGCTACTGCATCATGGCGACGGGCAGCCTGTCGAAGCCCTATCGGCCACCGTTTCCCGGCCTGGACGACTTCTGCGGCGATTGGTACCACACCGCGATGTGGCCGCACGAGGCGGTCGACTTCAGCGGCAAGCGGGTGGGTATCGTAGGTACGGGGTCAACGGGCATTCAGGCCATCCCGGTCGTCGCCGCGCAGGCGAAGCATCTTACAGTCTTCCAGCGCACACCGAACTACACCGCGCCCGCGCGCAACCGGCCTCTGGCGCCCGACGAGCAGCGCGAATTCCAGGCCCGGCACGCCCAGTGGCGCAAGGAGGTCCGGAATACCTTCGCCGCCATGACGGGGTTTCCCCTGCCCACGAAATTTCCCCACGAGGACACGCCGGAACAACGCCGTGCCTTTCTGGAGAAGCGGTGGGAAGAGGGCGGCATGCCCCAGTCCCTGCTGGCGAGCTACAAAGGCGTCAATGTCGACGAGAGAGCCAACCGCGTGGTGGCGGATTTCGTCCGCGGAAAGATACATGAAATTGTCAAGGATCCGGAAATGGTCGCGATCCTCAGCCCGCCGTTGGGTCTCCCGATTGGATCGAAACGCCCACCCATAGACACGGACTACTACGAGACCTACAACCGTGACAATGTTGCGCTCGTCGACGTGAAGAAGGTCCCCATCGAGCGGATTACGTCCGATGGTATCAAGACAGCCAATGCGCACTACGAGCTGGACGCGATCATTTTCGCGACTGGTTTCGACGCGATGACGGGGACATTGCTTGCGATCGACATCCAGGGCTCCAACGGCTGCACGCTAAAGGATGCCTGGGCGGATGGTCCGGCGACATATCTTGGCCTCATGGTTGCGGGGTTGCCCAACTTGTTCATGATCAACGGTCCCGGCAGTCCCTCCGTTAAGGCCAACATGATCGTCGCTCTTGAACAGCATACCGATTGGATCATGGGCCTTATCGACCATCTCGGAACGATGGGCCGCGATCGGGTCGAGGCGAGCGAGCAGGCGCAGACCGCGTGGGTGCAGCACACCCGGGAGGTGGCCGAGGCGACGCTTATGCCAAGAGCCGACTCCTGGTATGTCGGCGCCAACATCCCAGGCAAGAAGCGCATCTACATGCCCTATTTCGGTGGCTTCGACAGATATTCGGCGCTTTGTGACGAGATCGCCGCCGACGGCTACCGGGGTTTCGAGCTTTCGCACCACGGTGGCGGTTGCCAAGATTGGGCCTAGGACAGGGTTCCAGACAAATAGCGAGGGACCAAATTCATATCCGGAATGTTGGACCATTTAATCGTTTCTTGGGGTTTTTGTTTGTCGGAACATCCGCCCTACACCTACCTACACAATAAGATTGCCGGATTTATTGCCGCTTTTTCATTGCCAAGCTTCTAGGTCGGGTCCCTTTCGCCCAGTCACCGAATTCTTGCAGGTTATCTTAATAATCGGGAAATACCCTATGTGCCCCCGTCTTCTACATTACCCTGAACAGGCCGGAAACCCGTAATCCCCTGAGTTTAGGTTTTGCCGAGGCCATGAACGCGGCCCCGAACCAGTTGGAGGACGATCCGGAATGCCGGGTGATTATCCTAACCGGCGACGGTCCGGTGTTCTGTGGTGGAGCTCAGCTGGGCGCGGTCCTAGTCAGCGAAGAGGTCGGTGTGGAGTGGCAATCTCTGGTGCTCCGAGGCGTCCGTATCATCAAGGAAGGCAGGACAAATGGGGAATGTCGGCTTATGCTAACCATAGTCAGATTTCGCGCTGCACCCAGAGCGTCCTGAGAACAAAGCATCGGAGAACAGTATTGCCGGATAAATCAGTGAGCTACTGGAGCGATGCCAAACAGGGGCTCCGAGCCGTTGAGCTGCGCGCGGCAGGATTCGAGCCCTCCGAAGCGGTAAAAACCAACGCCGTGGTGACCATAGCCAACGCTTACACCAACGCTCACCGCTGTAACAATCGCGTGCGCCGTATTGCCGATTTGCTGGTTGATGCGGTGTCGTCAACAGGGGGGCAAGGCCTGCTGGTCGGCGCGCCGGCGGTCTCCGATGCACTTACCCAGGGTACCAAGAATGCGGGGTACAGTCTGGTGTCGCGCGACCTTATGGCTGATTGCATGGAGACAGGCCACTACGCGCATCATGGCAATGCGATGATTGTGGTATCGGGGTGCGACAAGACCGGCGCCGCCGCTCTGATGCCGTTGGCGCGCACCAACGCTTTTGGTCTGGTGGTGTATCCAGGAACAAGTTCTCCGGGGCGGGTCGACTTTGAACCGTGGGCCAGCAAAGGCAATAACCTCACCCTCATGGACTACATGGAAGGTTCCGCTGCCCGAGAAGTCGGTCGCATCTCAGAGGACGAACTAACAAGCCTGCAGCGCTGCGTCATGCCGGGTAGTGGTACGTGCGGCGCGATGTTTACAGCAAATACAATGAGCACCATCGCCGAAGCGATCGGCATGATGCTGCCACGTGGTGCGTCTCACCCGGCTGACTACGACGCCGCGAGCGATATTCATGACGACGTCAAAAACCAGGTACACGCCAGTGTTGAAGCGCTTTACCGCCTAATTGAGATGCGCGTACGGCCACGCGATATCATGGTGAGAGAAGCCTTCGAGAACGCAGTAACTACCGCTTACGCGGTGGGCGGCTCTACTAACTTCTATTTGCATGTTCTTGCCATCGCCCGTGAGGCGGGTGTGCCGTTTACGATCGAAGACCTGCAGCGTATCGGCGAGCGAGTGCCGCTCATCGCCAACCTGCAACCGCATGGTGCCTATGCCATGGTCTCGCTGCATCAGGTAGGCGGCGTGCCCGTGGTGATGAAAGCGCTACTTGAGGCCGGCCTGCTTCATGGTGATGTCATGACGGTAACGGGCAAGACACTTGCCGAAAACCTTGCGGAAGTAGCGTTGCCGGAGAATTTGCCTGAACAGGATGTGGTTTTTCCGGTTGCACGACCGCTGGCGGCGCCTGGCAATCACATCAGTGTTTTGTCGGGCTCGCTGGCTCCGGAGAGCTGCCTGTTGAAGCTCTCGGGAAAGACGCTCGAGGATGGCGAGTTTCGAGGTGTGGCGAAAGTCTTCGACAGCGAACAAGCGGCGATGGCGGCGATACGCGATGGCAGTGTGATTGCGGGTGATGTGATTGTCGTTCGACACGTGGGGCCCATCGGCGCACCCGGAATGCCCGAGATGGTGCATCTGACCATTCAGCTTCAAGGGCGTGGTTTGGGAAAAGAGGTTGCGCTTATCACGGACGGCCGTTTCTCCGGCGTCTCGCACGGCATCTTGGTCGGGCATATTTGTCCTGAAGGCGCAAAGGGTGGGCCAATTGGCGTGGTACGCGATGGCGATACCATTGTTATCGACCCCAAAATGCGTCGGCTTGACCTCGATATAACGCCAGACGAAATGGGAGCCCGTATGGCGCAGTTGGGTACACCAGAGTTATCCGACGTGCCCGAGGGTTCGGTGTTGGGCAAATATCGGCGTTTGGTCTCCAGTGCGCACTACGGTTGCGTGTTGTAGAAAAACTTGCTCCATCGACGGTGTCCACCACCAGCCGAGACAATGAAACATAAAATACCACTTCAAATAAGAACGGCGTGTTCGCGGGCCGGTGCGGTCAACGATGCGGACTCAAAAAAGAATGCACAATTTTGTACGCCTCTCGATTTTGTGGCGTTAGTTGGGTGGCCGGATAAGGTTGTGTACGAATAGTCGCAGAGAACAAAATTATCAGACCGGCAGGTTGACTAATTATTTAGCGCAGGAACCTTACTAGCAGGGTTTCATTTCCTTGTTGAGTGACCTGCTGAAATGTTCGCTCAGGGTCAAAAACGGAAATGAGAATTTTCTAAAGTCATGGTTGCTATTGGGGTATTAGCGGAAATAAGCCTGATGCCTGCCAATGTCGAATACGTGCCATCAGCTGCCATGCACGCCCTCGTCAATCCGCGTAGATTCTCCTGGTAGCCACGTCTGCACTCCGCCCGATGTCAGAAAAATCTTAACGTAGACTGGCAGCCATCGTGCCCGCCGACGTGGTCGGTTCTTCGCGCCTTTTGAGTGTGGACGAAGCGGGCACCTGATCATGAACACCTAAATCATATCTGAGATTGTCGCCTTTTGGCTCGGGTCCAGCCTAGATAGCCTCCAGGGTTTCTTGGCGTCTAATGGCGGTGCTTGAATTGGATGGGGCGCTTCCTGGCGCGGGTTTAGACCGAGTTTTACGGAAACCCTGACAGCTTGATCGGTACCAACGTGTGAGAGGCGCGGAGGAAACGGCCCGGGGGCCATGGACCATAAAACCAACCCCACCATGGGACGCTCGGAAGCGCTTCGTCATTCCAAGTTCAAGCTCGCGGCCAATGACAGCCATCCCCGCAGTGCCCCTCCCGACTTCTGGGCACCTTTCGTCGTGGTTGGTGAAGGGGCGAGGCGGTAGCTCTGACCTCAATGGATAGGTCGGACCCAGGCCGTGCTGTGCGCGGCCATGCCGCTGTTCGTTAGCAAGTGCACCTTCGCGTGTTTGGTCGCGGAAATCTTCTGGTGCATCAACGCTAATTATGTGGCAAAAACGATCTGTGAGATTTCGGCGAGACATTCTGTACTGCGGTGCCCATATGGTGCCCAAATGAACGTGTTTATATGGTGCTTAATAAGGCAAGATATGTCAGTAAATTATTGATATGCAGCTAGATAGAGTTAATTTTTCCCCTCCTGTGACTAAGAGAGACATTAAACCAGCTAACTTTTAATCAGCAGGCCCTCGGTTTGATCCCGGGCGGGCGTGCAAATAAAACCAAATTCTTAGGTGGAGTTTTTTTCGCAGGCCTTATCTTTGTTTTAAAAAAACGGTCGCCATTGTTGATACGGTGGGTCAAAATTTGTGCCCTTTTTTGCAAAGCGGCAGGTGTGGCAGGTTGAATGCCAATGCGGGATTGCCGTTGGCCTTAGCTGGAAAAGCAAGTTCTGAATGTGACAAGTGATCGAGCATGGAGTTTCTAAATTGAGACGTACTAGTGGCTCACTAACCATCGTCGACCAATTGACCCTTGGTATGATTGAGGGTTTCATGACCCTATTGGGTCTTATCGTTCTCGTTTTTCCTCTGGCCCTGTGGGCGGTACCCCAGCACGGACCATTCGCTAACACGGTTTTCTATATAGTTTTATCAGTTGGCTGCGGGTCCCTAATTTTCCTTATTGGTCTGGGTTATTTGAAGAGCTTTCTGGTTCCTGATCGTTCGCCCCAAGATATGCCTATGGGCGGGAAAGCCCGCCTGCAAGCCTACCAAACTTGGGCGCAGTCACAGGAGGATGCCCGCAGGGTAGAAAACCAACTACGGTCCATCAAAGGGGGGGCGCTGCATGATTTCGGCTATATGATTCGCATTGCCTCCCTACTGGGTACGGTCTTCGTGCTGTTGAATCTGGGCACCTGGGCATTCATGGATTTCTATTACGGGTCTACGGAAGTTCTATCCGCTGAAGCAAGGTGGAAATTGCTCCATCCTGATAGTTGGGGCTGGAAGTAAAAAAATCAGAGACGCGGTTGATTACCATGATGTGCCGCTCAATAGAGTCAATCCTTGGCTGCGGTGGCCTTGAAGAAGGTGTAGCAAAATACGCCGTCGGGTTCTGTCGTTCTGTGTAAATCCTGTATGCCTTTGTCGAACGTGGCGGCATCGGTAATGTCTGCGGCAAGGGCGGCGTCACGAACGCCTTCGATCATGGCGGTAAAGGTATCCCTGGTAAAGCCGCTAACCAGGCCGGGTTTGCTGGCGTCAACGTAGACCATGCGGGGACTGACGCTGACCGAGGCGAACCCCGCTTGCCACAAAAGCGGGTAGAGCTCTCTGCCAATCAGCGCGTTGCCGCCCCCACGCCGCTGCAATTCGACCTGACACTGTATGGCCAGGCGGGCCGCTTCGCTGTCGGGATGAAAATAAGCTGATGAATGATCGCCCTCAATGACGGTGATGGTGCCGCCGACCTTGATAAGATTTTTTAAAATTTCCAAGGCCTGGGCCGGTCGGGAAAGATGCTCCAAAACGTGACAGACGAATACGTGGTCGAACGACCCCGTCGCGTAGGGCAAATTAAATATATCCGCCTGATTAAAACCAACGTTCTCCAGGCCGGCTGATTGTACGGTCCTGTGCGCCATGACAAGGGAAGAGGCGGATCGGTCGATGGAGGTGAACGCGGCATCCGGGCTGTTGCGGGCCAGGGTGACGGTTTGCGCGCCAACGCCGCAGCCGACTTCCAAAACCCGGCTGCCCGACGGATAATGGATTTCACTATGCAACAGTTCGACCAGCACGTTAGCTTGATCCTGGAGCCGCTGGTTCTCTCTTGCCTCGTATCCGTGAACGTAGGCCTGGTTCATAGCAAAATGCCCCTCCCTATGGCCGTGGTACGAAAAGCATAAGTAATCCGGCTGATCACATAACGCCAGCGGCCATAGCAGACTTGGCTAAGGGGACGGAGATGGGCTACTAAAAGCCTCAGAATTATGCGCGGACCGCGGCGCGGATCCGCAACCTTTCACAAGGAGTAGAGAAATGGCGGGACCGCTCGACGGTGTTCGGATACTGGACGTGACCACGGTTGGCTATGGGCCCTATGCGTGCCAGATTCTAGGCGACTATGGCGCCGAGGTTATCAAGGTCGAGTCGCGGGACGGCGATATCACCCGCGGCATTTATCCCTTCCGCAACGAGGGCATGGGGCATTTCTTCATGATGGCCAATCGCAACAAGCGCAGCATCGTTCTGGATTTGAAGGTCGTGCGGGGCCGGGAGGTCTTCCTAAAATTAGTAGAGAGCGTGGACGTGGTCATCTGTTCCATCCGTCCCGCCGCGATGGATCGTCTGGGCCTCGGTTATGACGATTGCCGGGCGGTTAACCCAAAGATCATCTATCTTGCCTTGGTGGGTTTTGGCCAGTCAGGGCCGTACGCCGAGCGCCCTGCCTATGACGATATCATACAGGGCCTGTCGGGCATGGCGGACATGCAGGGCGGTCGCGAGGGGCCGCCAAAATTCGTCAATGCGTCCGTATGCGATAAAATATGTTCGCAGGTCGCGGCGCATTCCACCTTGGCCGCCCTGTTCAGCCGGGAACGAACCGGCAAGGGACAATTGGTGGAGGTGCCCATGCTCGAATCCATGGTCGGCTTTAACCTGATTGAGCATCACTCCGGCCAAACCTTCGATCCGCCCTTGGGCCCTGCCGGTTACGAGCGGTCCATGGTGGAATACCGCCGGCCCTATGCAACGGCTGACGGCTATGTCTGCGCCCTGCCGTATAATACGAAGCAATGGCGGGCATTTTTTTCGATCATGAAACGAGACGACATGGTGGATGATCCGCGCGTTATGGACCCAAAGCTTCGCAGCGAAAAGATCGGCGAGCTTTACGAACTGGTTGCTCAGCTGGTGCGGGATTGGCAGACCTCCGACCTGCTTGCCGCGCTCAAGGAAGGCGATATCCCCCACGGTGGGGCCACAAGGCTGGACGATCTGGCGGCTGACCCGCACCTGCGGGCGGTCGGATTTTTCGAGACCTTCGAGCACCCGAGCGAGGGCCGCATCACGCTGACATCGCCGCCGATGAGGTTTTCCGAAACACCCCCCGATATTCGCCGGCTACCGGCGGTGTTGGGCGAGCACAGTGTGGAAATATTAAGCGAGTCTGGTTATTCATCCGCGCAAATTTCTGAGCTGCTGGATGACGGCGTTAGCGTCGATGGGCGCAGCGGCCTTTCGCCACTGTCGCAGAACGGCTAGCTAACCGATTAAAAGCACCGCCTTCATAGTCACTGCCGGGCATAACCCGGCAATCCATGCTGATCCCCCGCGCCGGTGCCCATGGATGCCCGAGTCAAAGCCCGAGCATGACATTGGCTTGCCGTGGAGATGATCGCAATATTGAACGCAAGGGCGCGAGGTACCTGGCTATTCTATCCTGATCGATCTCAATCGACCACAAAGAGTTTGGCGCCTATGGCGGTCGAGGAACGGTGCGGTTCGGCTTCGTCGGCGACTTGATAGCTCATGCCGGGCTTGAGAACAAACGTCCGGCCGTCCTTGAGTTCAGTATGCAATTCGCCCTGGAGGCAGAATAGAATGTGGCCCTTAACGCACCAATGATCGGCCAAATAGCCAGGCGAGTATTCCAGAATACGTACGCGGATAGGGCCAAATTTATGGGTTTTCCAATAGGCAAAACCCGTCTCTCCTTGATGTTCGGTGCGCGCGACCGAGGCCCAGTCTATGGTGCCGAACGGAATGTCATTGATCTGCATGTGATACCTAAAATGCGTATGGGATAGAGAATAGTGACTGATAGTATAGAGCCATTAGATCGCAAAGACTCTGGCAGTCCGGGCCTGGTTTTATGTGATTTCGTAAAAATCTTTAATCCTATGGATATGATTGAGAATGATCATGCGTTCCTTAAATAGCCAGGCGCGATTTGGTTTTGTCTCGCAAAATTTCTGGACCCTTGATAGCGATATTGGCGATCAAGGAGATAGAATTTGTCACGAAGACAGGGAACGGAATTCTGCCGAGAAGCCGTTCGCCTGGCATTAACGAGTGGACTTTCGCGAAAGCAGATCGCTGCTGATTTCGGCGTTGGATTTTGGACACTGAAAAAATGGGTTCAACAAGCTCGTAATGAAGACCTGATGTCTGGTCCGCATGGCGATCAGGCAAAGGAAATTACCCGCCTTCACAAGGAGAACCGTATTCTGCGTGAGGAGAGGAAAATACTAAAAAAAGCGACGGTCTTCTTCGCGAGCCTAAAATGGCGCGGTTTTCATTTATACATGCTTGGAGGAAGACCTTTGCAATTTGCCGTATGTGCAAGGTTCTTTGGGTGACTGCCCGTGGTTATCGCGCCTGACGGTGCTGTTCAATAAGCCAGCGTCAGCGCGATGATGTGGTTCTGCTGGGGCATATTCGAGAACAGCACAAACTCAGCCCGCAGAGTTATGGTCGACCTCGAATGACCGAAGAACTGCAAGGGTTAGGGTTTGAGGTCGGCCACCATCGTATCGGACGTATGATGCGCCAGAATGGCATTCAGGCCGTGCGGGCAAGGGAATTAAGGTTACGACCGACAGCAACCACAGCTTTGCCATCGCTCCCAACCTGCTGGTCAGAAACTTCTCGGCAATCGCACGCAATCATAAATGAGCCGGCTACATCAGCTACATATGGACCAGCGAAAGGTGGTTGTATCTGGCCGTCATCTTGGATTTGCATTCTCGTCGTATGATTGGCTGGGCCATTAGCAACCGCATGAAGCGCGATCTGGCGATCCGGGCGCTCGACATAGCGGTAGCCTTGCGCCAGCCATCCGAAGGTTACACCCATTATACTGATTGTGGCAGTTAGTATTGCTCTCATGATTATCGGAAAAGGCTCAAAACGCATGGCTTTCTGGTATCCATGAGCGGCAAGGGAAATTGCTATGATAATGCGGTTGTTGAGACCGTTTTCAAAACCCTCAAAGCTGATCCGATCTGGCGGAGGATGTGGCAGACACGGAGACAGGCGGAAATGACCTTGTTTAAATACATAAATGGTTTCTACAATCCCCGGCGCCGACATTCTACGCTAGGTGGCAAAAGCCCCCTCGCGTTCGAAAAGTTGGTCGCCTAAAATCAGATAAGTAACCGGAACTAAAACGCGACAAAACCATGCTTTCAATACGGCCGAATGGGGCGGGCCAATCATTCCATGCGCAGTGCAGTGGTGATGGTTCGCCCCGGCTAGTCTCTTGCGTCTTGCCTTCCTGGCGCGCAAACTATCGCTAACAATAAAACATAATGATCGAGGACCAGCTGCCATGCCTGCCTCACCCGAGCTACAGCGCCAAATGCTGCGCCAGATGCAGACCATTCGCCGCTTTGAAGAGCGCGCCTCCGACGATTATCACAACGGCGCTATCTATGGCGTGGTGCATTGCTATATCGGAGAGGAGGCCGTGGCGGTTGGCGTCTGCTCGGCCTTGACCGTCGAGGATCAGATCATTTCCAACCACCGGGGCCATGGCCATTGCATTGCCAAGGGCGCCGACCTGAACCGCATGATGGCAGAGCTGTATGGCCGCCAGGACGGCTATTGCAAGGGCAAGGGCGGTTCCATGCATATCGCCGATTTTTCCATTGGCATGCTGGGCGCCAACGGCATCGTCGGCGGCGGTCTATCCATCGTTACCGGTGCTGGGCTGGCGGCGCAGTTGGCGGGTAAGGGTGGGGTAGCCGTTTGTTTCTTCGGAGATGGCGCCTCCAACGCCGGCTCGTTCCACGAGAGCCTGAACATCGCAGCGCGCTGGAAACTGCCCATGCTGTATGTCTGCGAACATAATTCCTGGGCCGCCAATACCTCGTCCCAGATGACCCATGCGGCGGATAATGTCGCAGGCCGCGCGGCGGGCTATGGCATGCCTGGCGTGGTGGTTGATGGCAACGATGTGCTGGCCGTGTACGAGGCCGCGACCGAGGCCGTGGCCCGGGCCCGGGCCGGCGAGGGGCCGACCCTAATCGAATGCAAGACGTATCGGTGGCGGGCCCATACGGAACGTCTCGGCGCCGTTGATCCGCGCCCGCCGGAGGAGATAGCCGCCTGGATGGCCAGGGACCCGATCCGGCATTTGGTTGACGAGCTAAAACAACAGCAGGGCCAGTACAGCGACACCGAATTTCAGGCCCTGGATGATGAGGTGATGGCGGTGGTAGAGGCCGCGGTAGCCTTTGCCGAAGCCAGCCCGTTCCCGGCGCCCGAAGCGGCGTTGGATGATGTATTCGCCGCTTAGATTGGGGGCTGACTATGCGAGAGATATCCTACGCCCGGGCCGGCATGGAAGCGCTGGTCGAAGAGATGCAGCGGGACCCCACGACCATCCATCTAGCCACCGATGCGCCGCCCTCCCTGGTGGAGGAATTCGGCGAGGCGCGCATCCGTGCCACGCCGATCACCGAAAACGCCTTTTCGGGCATCGCCATAGGTGCGGCGGGGTCCGGCCTGCGCCCCATCGTCAATTGGTCCATGGTCACATTCTGTTTTGTCGCCATGGATCAGATTGTCAACCAGGCCTCGAAAATCCATTATATGTTCGGCGGCCAGCAGACCTTCCCCATCGTCTTCCGCTCCTCCGTGGGCGGCGGCACGTCGTTGGCGGCGCAGCATTCACAAAGCCCGTATTCGATGTTCATGAATTTGGCCGGCCTGAAGTTGATCCTGCCCTCGACCCCCTACGATATGAAGGGCCTGTTAAAATCGGCCATTCGGGACAACAATCCCGTCCTGTCATTTGAATCCACCCGGCTCATGGGTTTAAAGGGCGAAGTGCCGGAGGGGGATTACACAGTGGCCCTTGGCGTGGCGGATGTGAAGCGCCCTGGGACCGATATAACCGTTATTGCTCTAGCCTGGCTGGTGCACGAATCCCTGGCGGCGGCCGAGGTGATGGAAAAAGAGGGCGTCTCGGTCGAGGTGGTGGACCCTCGCACGTTGTTTCCTCTAGATAACGAGACCATGCGCGCCTCGGTGCAAAAAACTGGCCGCCTGGTGATCGCCGACGAGGCTGGCCCGACGGCGGGCGCTTCCGCCGAAATTGCCGCCCTGATCATGGAAGACCCCGCCACCTTCGCGGCCCTAAAGGCGCCGCCAAAACGGGTCTGCGCCCTGCAAGTGCCCATCCCCTACAGCCCCAACCTGGAAAATCACGTCTTCCCCGACCGCCATCGCATCATCGCCGGCATCCGCGAAGTGATGGAGGCAGGTTAGGACGGGGAACCCGCGAGCGCCTTCCTCAGCTCCGTAGAGTTCAACGGTATATCGGCCAACTGGAAGTCAAAATT